>VFQT010004514.1_pt1 | contig 11481 bp, 9 predicted proteins | sample 3512381 | NCBI WGS metagenome assembly VFQT01 (sample SAMN10412376, study PRJNA504923) | tailings metagenome | isolation source: Relicate 2 Philex TSF3 active mining site | place: Philippines: Tuba, Benguet | collected 2017-08-29 | reverse complement strand
GTCAACAGATGACGTTGATAGTACCATTGCCGGCAGATACACCTGCTGATGCGGTGGTGCTTGTAGATGGTCAGCGTATTGATGCTGCTATCGTGAACGACGGGCATCAGCCGGTGTTTGTGTTGGATTCGCCTTTGTTGCATCACGTGGTCGAGGTGTCGTGGTAAGCGAGATGTCGCAGCGTAGTACAATACAACCACATTCGTTGACTTGATGGGAAGGAAGTTCGTGTGATGAATCATAGTACAGTTGCTGCACGCCTCATGCATTCACGTGCTCATGCAGAATTGACTGCACCCCCTTCGGCAGATCCACAGTTTACGCTCAACGATGCGTATGCGGTGGCACAGTTGCATTTGGCCGAAGCCGTGGCGTCTGGTATGCGTCCGGTGGGTCGCAAAATTGGTTTTACCAACCCTGCTGCCTGGGAGAGCATGCGGCTCAACACGGCAGTGTGGGGCTACGTGTACGAGAGCACCGTCTTCGACACGACTACTGGTGCGACCACACACGATTTGACGACCGCACTCCAGCCCAAAATTGAGCCCGAAATCATGTTTGGCCTGAAATCTGGTGTATTGGGAGTAGCGGATCCCGTCAAGGCGCTTGAAGCCGTCGAGTGGATTGCGTTGGGGTTCGAAGTGGTGTCGTGCCCATACCCCGACTGGCAATTCAAGGGTGTCGATGCGGTGTCTGGCTTCGGTTTGCATCGGGCTCTGTATGTGGGGCGCAAGCGCATGATTACGGCGTCGGATTCATTGAGCGATATTGTGGCGGCTTTGGGTACGGTACAGGCTAGTATTTACAAAAACGGTGCACTGGCAGGCTCGGGCAGTGGTCAAATTGTGCTCGGTAATCCGGCTCGCGCTTTGGCCGCTTTGGCAGTTATTACGGCCAATCAGCCCCAGTTTGCACCATTGGGTGCTGGCGAAATCATCAGCAGTGGCACGCTGACACCTCCACCAGCCATTGTGGCCGGGGATGTCATCCGAGCCGAGGTGAGCGGGTTTGATTTGGAGCCGGTAGAAGTGCGCTTCTAGGGGTAAGGTGTGACAGAGATGTTGTGCATGCGATGATGCAAGCAGAGGTGTAATTGGCTTTATAATAGCAGTCAGTTATACCTCTGGCGTCAGCGTACGTCTGAGAACACACGAAAGGTTTTGATTTATGAGTGATGCATTGAACGACGTATTTCAAGCGAAAGCGCCGCTCAACGTCGGTTCACAGCAGTACATCATGTACCGTCTTGATGCACTGAAGGCTGTGGACGGTGTCGATTTGAGCACGCTCCCCTTTTCAATCAAGGTGGTGCTTGAAGCATTATTGCGCAATGTGGGTGACGGATTCACGAGTGCTGAAGATGTCGAGGCGATGGCGCGTTGGACTCCAGCCAGTGCCGGTTCACGCGAAGTTGCCTTCAAGCCGGCCCGTGTGCTGATGCAGGACTTCACTGGTGTGCCAGCGGTGGTCGATTTGGCCGCCATGCGTGATGCCATGCAGCAGCTGGGCGGTGACCCAGCCCGGATTAATCCGTTGGCCCAGGCCGATCTGGTGGTCGACCACTCGGTGCAGGTCGATGCCTTCGGGCACGGCATGGCGCTGCAGTTGAACGCCGACCTGGAGTTTAGTCGCAATCGTGAGCGCTACGAATTTTTGCGCTGGGGTCAGCAGAGTTTCAGCAACTTCAGTGTCGTACCGCCGATGACCGGTATTTGTCACCAGGTCAACCTCGAGTATTTGGCCAAGGGTGTGCTCACCAAGGACATCGACGGTGAAGTTGTGGCCATGCCTGATAGTCTGGTCGGCACCGACAGCCACACCACCATGATCAATGGTCTGGGTGTGCTGGGCTGGGGTGTGGGTGGTATCGAGGCCGAGGCAGTGTTGTTGGGGCAGCCGCTGGCCATGTTGACTCCCGAAGTCATCGGTGTGCGCTTGTCGGGGCGCTTGCGGGCAGGAGCCACGGCCACCGACCTGGTGTTGCGTGTGACCGAAATGTTGCGCAAACATGGTGTGGTTGACAAGTTTGTGGAGTTCTGTGGTGATGGTCTGAGTGGGTTGAGCCTGGCCGACCGCGCCACCATCGCCAACATGGCGCCCGAGTATGGCGCCACGTGTGGCTTCTTCCCCGTCGATGCCGAGACGTTGAATTATCTGCGTGGCACGGGCCGCCCTGATGAGGTCGTAGCGTTGGTCGAAGCCTACGCCAAGGCCCAGGGTATGTTCCGTGTGGACGGCATGCCGGTGCCGCAGTTCAACGCCTTGTTGGAGTTGGACTTGGGCAGCATCGAACCCAGCGTAGCTGGCCCACGTCGCCCCCAAGACCGGGTGGCTTTGGCTGGTCTCAAGCAGTCGTTCAACAGTGCCATGCAGGGCACATTTGCCAAGACAGCACCAGCGGTACAAGTGCAAAAAGGTACCCACAGCGACACCTATGCGGATGCGCGGGTGGCATTGACCATAGACGGGCAGCAGACCAGCATGTCGCATGGTGCGACCGTGATTGCGGCTATCACGTCGTGTACCAACACGTCGAATCCGTCGGTGATGATGGCTGCCGGTTTGTTGGCGAAAAAGGCCGTGGAGCGAGGTTTGACCCGTGCGCCGTACGTCAAGAGCTCACTCGCCCCTGGTTCGCGCGTAGTCAGTGAATACTTGAACAAGGCCGACGTGCAGCGTTATCTGGATGCGTTGGGCTTCAACGTCATCGGGTATGGTTGTACCACCTGTATCGGGAATTCGGGACCGGTGGCCGACGAAGTCAGTGATGCCGCCAAGCAGGGTGACCTGGTTGTGAGTGCAGTACTGAGCGGCAATCGCAACTTCGAAGGGCGCATTCACCCCATCGTCAAGGCCAACTACCTGGCTTCACCGCCGTTGGTGGTGGCGTTTGCGATTGCAGGCACGGTCGACATCGACATCAACAACGAGCCATTGGGCATCGGCAGTGATGGTCAGCCGGTCTACCTGGCCGATATTTGGCCCAGCGAGGCCGAAGTGCAGGCTGCGTTGCACAGTGCCTTGAACGCTGACTTGTTCCGTTCGCAGTACGGCAATGTTTTCACGGGCAACGACACGTGGAATCAGTTGCCGGTGCCACAGGGTGATTTGTACACCTGGAACAACACGTCCACCTACATCCAGAATCCACCGTACTTCAAGGGTATGACTCGTGAGTTGCCCACACTGGGGGCCATTCGTGGGGCGCATGCTTTGGCGGTGCTGGGTGATAGCGTGACCACCGACCATATTTCTCCGGCTGGCAACATCGCCAAGAACTCACCGGCAGGGCAGTACTTGATGGCCAACGGTGTCGACCCCGTCGACTTCAACTCATACGGTGCCCGCCGTGGCAACCACGAGGTGATGATGCGTGGCACGTTTGCCAACATCCGTCTGCGCAATGCGATGGTCAACGGCATCGAGGGTGGCTATACGGTGCATGTGCCCAGCGGCGAGCAGATGTCGATCTACGACGCTGCCATGGCCTATGCCACCAATGAGACCCCCTTGGTCATCTTGGCCGGCAAGGAATACGGCACGGGTTCGTCGCGTGACTGGGCTGCCAAGGGCACCTTCTTGCTCGGGGTACGCGCGGTCATCGCCGAGAGTTTCGAGCGCATCCATCGTTCGAACCTGGTCGGGATGGGTGTTTTGCCGCTGACCTTTGCTGATGGCCAAAACTGGCAGTCACTGGGCTTGACCGGCAATGAAACCTTCGATATCGAGGGCATCGAATCACTGGCACCTGGTCAGACTTTGAACGTGACGGCTCGTTCGGGTGATGCGGTCAAGACCTTTGCGGTCAAGGTGCGTATCAACTCCGAAGGCGAGCTGGCATACTACCGCAATGGCGGTATTTTGCACTACGTCTTGCGCAATTTGGCCTCACAGAGTGAGCCAGTGGGCGCATAACGCGGGTACTTTCCCCCCACTACTGGCGACTGCCGGTAGTGGGGGTTTTGTGTCATAATAGAGCGATACACAGCACTATGACACATGAGATAGCGATGGAATCGAGACCGGCATGCAGTGGTGGTGGATACTGGTAGCTGGTGGGGTTGCCAGTTTGGCCAATCTCCCCGAATGGGGACTGATGGTCATGATATTGACCTACTTGGCGGGCGCGAGTGTGTTACATCAGACCCCAGCGCGGCGGAACACGTTGGCGTTGCTGTTGTCGTGCTTGCCGGCGCCGTGGCACGTGTTTGGCGCACTGTGGAGTCGTCATCGCTGGTGGCAACGCGTAATATTGGCAGTGGCGATGAGCGTGTCGTGGTGGCCAGTGCCAGTATGGCTGGGTTGGGCAATTGTCGCTACGGTGCAGTTGGGGGGCATGTGGGGTGGGTGGCAACGAGACGCAGTGCGCTGGTCACTGCCCGCCTTGTGGATGATGGCCGCTCATGCTGTGCCCGTGGGTATGGACGTGGTAATGATGGCACTGTGGGTTGGCGTACTACTATGGCAGTGGTATCACGGTGCCACGGCACAGATGTGGCTAGCTGCAGCGGGGATTGCGCTGTGGAGCATGACGGGCACAGGCGTGGTCTTGGTGCCGTGGATGTGGACAGTGGCTGCCAGTGCTGTGCCCGTGTTGACGGTCGTGGTGCTGTGGGTAAGTATGGCGAGTATCGTGGCGGCTGGGAGTGCTTGGGGGGTATTGGTATTGATATGGCCGTTCATCCGGGCAGTGCCACGATTACGCTGGGATCAGATCCGCGTGACGGCCGGCATATTGGGCGTGTGGCTGTTGTTCCCGAATAGTGCTGCGATTGCACGGTTGCAGCCGGCATTGACACCGTTCGGGGATGTCAAGACGCCATTGTGGGTTACCTCGGCGACGCAACAAGTCGTAGCCGGTGTGCCAGTAGGGATTCTGTTGTGGGGGGGACTCTTGGGGTGGGCTATCATCACGTTTTGGGCGGAGGGCCGCAAGCATGTGGAGTGATATTACCACACTGGTTTATGCTTGGACGCGCGTATTACTCTTCCCGCCGTTGCTCATAACGTTGTGCGCTGTGACGACAGCCCCGGCACTGGGATGGCCTGCGGTGGCGCGGTGGCGGATTGGGGCGGCGTGGTTGGCACTGGTGCTCGTGCCGGTTGCAGGGGCTGTGCGCGTCGCCGAGGCCGACATGCTGGTGATGTTGCTGTGTGTGGGAGTGGCAAGTACGCCCGGATCATGGATTGTGGCAGGGGCCTGGTGGGGAGTTGCCCTATGGGTGGCGGCACTGACGTGTCACACGCTCGTACTGGATCGGGTCCATGCGTGCCTGGTGCCTACCAGCAGTGGTGATTGGGTCCGCTGGGGCATAGTGTTGGGGTGTTGGGTGATGACCATACTGGCCTGGCCGCGTGATACATTGCCCCAGCGCATGAGTGTGTTTGTGATGGGGCTGATTGTGGCGTATGTAGCAGGTATGCCCTGGGGTCGTGATTGGGTTGAATTGGTACTAGTCGTGAGCATCACAAGCACATTGTGGGTGTGGTTGCGGCGTCAGCCACAGTGGTATGTGCGGCAGTGGTGGCCCATTGCTGTCGCAGTACTAGTGGTCATGGGGTCGTTGTGGGTGTGGCCACTTGTGCAATGAGATGCGTCAAGCGTGCCTGCACGCCCTCGTAGGGGATGGTTGCAATGATGCGCTGGACCTCTTGTTGGGCTACCACGCAGAGAGCCTGGGTCTGGGTGACTCCATCGCAGAGGTGAATCAGGTGCTGCAGATGAGCCGTGTTGTGGGTGGCAATGGCTTTGAGTGTTTCAGCACGATGACAGTCGAGGGCATAGGCCACAGGCAAAATGATGGTACCGCGATCAAGTGTGTCAAAGGGATCATTGACCTGTTGTAGATGCACGTGTAGGCTCACCAACCGGGTCAGATGTGTGCTGAGTGCTGCGACATCGATGGTGTGGGTCGTCACCTGTGCACATTCGAGGCCGGCGTTGATGGCACTGCGCATGATGCGCCCCTCGATGTGATTGAGTGTGGCCAGCACTTGGGTGATGATATCACTGTGGTCAAACGGTGGGGTTTGCAGAAATGCCTCTGCAACGTCCATGACACACGTCGAGTATTCTGCGATAATACGAGCATTCGGTGTTTCGGCCATTTCGCTCGCGGCCATAGCAAAAAAGTAATCGCCCAGCATCAATGTGGGGCCATGTAGCGGTGATGGATCGCTTGATGCAGCGTAATCTGGGTGAGCATGTGAAAACAGCCGGCGGTGCATGGCAGCGCCAGCCCGAATGAGCTCGATAGCGGCTGCCGCATGGAAGGCCTGAGGACCAACACTGCCGGCATGGGCGGTTGCAAGCAACGTATGGGCGACAATCGTGTAGGGAATGGCCACTGCCCGGCTTTGTAGGGCTTCGTAGGCGATTTGCTCGGCGTGCGCCGTAATCCGCGCTCGAATGAGTGCCTCTACACGAGCAGTATGTTGTTGTTGTTCGGTATCAAGAAGACGCATAGTTGCCTGTAGTAGTTTGCGAATAAGTTCACAAGATGTAGCATACCCGATGCTATCGGCTCTGTCAAAGAGGGTATGCCCAGTAGAAAACACGAGGAAGTCATGACGGATGCCACGGCGGCGTTTGTGGCGCGCCATGCGCGACGGAACTTTGCGTTGAACGTGATTGAGGGTGGGCTGTTCATGTTTGGCATCAGCATGGTGTCGCGGTTTACCGTGTTGCCCTACTTTGTCGAGCAATATTCGCAAGCAAGTTGGTTGCAGGGGTTATTACCGACCATCGCCAACACCGGGTGGTTGCTGCCAGGGTTATTTGTGGCACCACTCATCGCACATCTGTGGCGCCGCAAACCGGTCATGTTGCTGGGCACATTGATGGAACGATTACCGTGGCTATTGATTGGTTTGTGGCTGATTAGCGGTAATTCGTTTGATGCTACAACCACGTTGTATGTGTTTTTTGCACTGTACTCCATGCACATGTTTAGTGCAGGTATGACCTCGGTGCCGTGGCAGGATTTCATCGGCCGAGTAATTCCTGAGCGACGTTGGGGTACGTTTTTTGGGATGCAGAGTGGTCTCGGTAGTCTGCTCGGAGTGGCTGGGGCAGCGGTGGCCACGCAAGTGCTGGCAGGGAATCCGCTGAGCATCGGTGATTGGCAAATTGTCGGCACCTATGAATTCCCCTACAGCATCGGGTTCTTGTCGTTGGTGTGTTTCGGCTGTATGACGGTGTCGTACGTGTTTTTGTTACTGACGGTCGAGCCGCGCATTCCACCACGCCCCAAACAGCCCTTTTGGGGGTTGATCCGTGATATGCCGCAGATTCTGCGTGATGATCGGTCATTTACCATGTACCTGATTGCGCGCACGGGGATTTCGCTAGGGATGCTCGGGCATAGTTTTGTGACGGCAGCCGCCTTGTCGCGCTTCGACGTGAGCGGCAGTCGGATCGGTGAATTCACGGTGGTGCTGTTGGCCGCTCAAGCCCTAGGCAACTTTGGACTCGGCGCATTAGCCGATCGCTGGGGGCATCGGCAGGTGCTGGTGTTTTCCGGATTCTTGGGTTCAGTTTCGTTGTTGCTGGCCTGGATTGCGCCAAACGAACTGTGGTTTTTTGGAATCTTTGTGTGTGGTGGCATCGCTTTGGGCGGGTATCAACTGTCGGGCTTCACCATGGTGATGAATTTCGCGAAAACCGAACTTCGCCCCACCTATATTGCTGTGGCCAACACGTTTAATGTGCCCATTTCGGCTATGACGCCGTTGTTGGCTGGTTGGTTGGCCGGCGTATACGGGTATATCGGGTTGTTTGTGGTTCTCGCGGTGTTCGGGGTGTTGGGGAGTGTGGTGATGATGAAGAAAGTAGCATTGCCAAATGCGCAGCAGAAAGCGGAAATCGTAGTATGACCAGTGTGCCAAATACGATGCCATTGCCAGAGACTACCGAAGCATTTGTGGCCAAGTATGCGCGCCGTAATTTTATTTTGAATGTAGCCGAAGGTGGGCTGTTCATGCTGGGCATGAACATGATGTCTGGGTTGACTGTGTTGCCCTACTTCGTGCAGCAGTATTCAAAAGAACAGTGGGTACAGGGCTTGATTCCTGCCATCTCCAACACGGGCTGGTTGCTCCCCGGGTTGTTCATGGCGCCGTTGATCGCGCATTTGTGGCGGCGCAAACCGCTCATGATGACGTTGACGTTTTTGGAGCGGATTCCATGGTTGATCCTCGGATTGTGGCTTTTTTCGGGCAATACCTTTGATTCCACGACCACGTTGCTCATTTTCTTTAGCCTGTATTCAGTTTTCATGTTTAGCGCGGGCTTCAACGGTGTGCCGTGGAATGATTTCATCAGTCGGATCATTCCCGAGCGGCAGTGGGGCACGTTTTTTGGGGCGCAGTTTGGGGTCGGCAGCTTGTTGGGAGTGGCAGGGGCGGCCTTGGCGACGCGAGTGCTGGCCAACTCTGCGCTCGAAATCGGCGGGTACACGCTTATCCCAGCTTACGCCTTCCCCTACAACATCGGTCTACTGTCGTTGCTGTGTTTTGGACTAATGGCGGTGGCCTATATTTTCTTGATTTTCACGGTCGAACCAGCCATTCCACCGCAACCCAAGCAACCCTTTTGGGCGTTGATTCGTGACATGCCCGCCTTATTGCGCAATGATCCGGCATTTTTGCGCTACATTGTGTCTTATGCCTGTATTTCGGTGGGGATGATTGGGCACAGTTTTGTTACGGCGTCGGCGCTGGTGCAATTCGATATCGACGGCAGCATGGTGGGTATGTTCACGGTGGTGTTGATGACGGCTCAGGCACTGGGGAACATTGGGCTGGGCACACTGGCGGATCGCTGGGGGCGGCGGCGTGTCATCATCCTCGGCAGTACATTTGGTTTGCTGGCCTTGCTCATCCCATGGTTGGCACAGGATGCGCGCTGGTACTTCCCCATGTTTGCCCTTGGTGGCATCGCCATGGGTGGCAATATGCCGGCCAACTCGGCATTGGTGTTTAGCTTTGCGAGTGTTGATAAGCGTGCCAGCTATATTGCGGTCTCAAACGTCTTCAATGCGCCGCTGTTGCTGTTGGCAGCCCTGACCGCTGGCGGTATTGCGGCGGTGTACGGGTACAATGTGCTGTTTGTGGGCCTGGTGGTAATTGGTCTGACGGGGGTGGCCTTGCTCAAGTGGGGTGTGGCCAACAATCGGTAGTGCGCAGCGACGATGACCTCCCCCCTACCTGGTATGCCGGGTAGGGGGAGGTGTTTTTTAGCGAGCGATTAGGGCGACCAGTGTCACACAAATGGGCACGGTCAGATTATCGGTGCCGTGTGGCGAAAAGGCTTCGACGACAGTGGCCACCACCGCGCCTAACAGGCTGGCAATGATGACGGACGTTGCTGAGGGGATGTCGGCGTAGGGGGTGAGCGATGATCCAGGCAACATGGTGAGTGCCAGGTAGATGACGACAAACGACACCACCAACATGACGGCACTGCCTTCGTAGGTGCGCGTGCTGCCGCCAATGGTGTAGGTGCGTGTGCCGTAGTGTTTGCCGATGAGCGCGGCCAGAGCATCGCCCCAGGTCATCGCCATCACACCGGCCACGACGGCCGGCACCTGATCGACTGGCCCTTCAGGGCGCCACAAGACGATACTCAATAGGGTAATCGAGATGGCGAAATAGACGGTGCCCGGGCTGGCGTTGTCGCTGTCGATGCCCCGGAAAAGTTTGATGCGCAGGAAGACATAATTGAGCACAATGAACGATGCAAACGGGATGACGCCAATCTGCCACGTGTCAAACAGTGCGAGCACTCCGAAGATCCACATACCAGCTCCCACATGCACCACCTTGCGCGTGATGTCGTTGGGGATGTGCAACTGGCGATGCAACAGTTCGCCGATGACGAGTAGCCCGCCGGCATACAGGTACGAAATGAGTAATCCGAGTACTGCTGAACTCATAGAAGCTCCTCTACTGCAACATGCTGAACAGGACCATGTGGGAGGTTGAGCGCCTGCAGTTGCCACTGCAGATGTGGCGCAGATCCAGTCGTGTAGTACAGGGTCTGCCCATTGCGCGACATGCCTGCCACACTGCCTGCGACCAGCAATGCTTGGCGTGCCACCGCAGGGGCTGGGTCGATCAAGGTGACGTGTGGGGCTATCTGGTGGATGGTGTCACTCAGGAACGGGTAGTGCGTACAGCCCAGTACAATTACGTCTGCACCGGCTTCGATCAACGGGTTGAGATGTTGTTGCAATGTGGCGCGGGCGGTAGGTGAATCTACGTCGCCGGCTTCGACCAAATCGACGAGGCCGTGGCAGGCACGCCCGACGACCTGTACCTGTTGGGCATAGCGCGTGGTTACATCGTGGAGCAGGCGCCCCTTGAGGGTGGCAGCGGTGGCCATGACGCCGACGACGCCCGTCTTGGTCAGCGCTACGGCCGGCTTGACGGCTGGCACCATGCCCACAAAGGGGATGTGTGGGTGGGCGTTGCGCAGATGATCGAGGGCCATGGCGCTGGCGGTATTGCAGGCCACTACGATGGGGGCAGCACCTTGGGCAATCAGCCAACGTGCGCAACCGCGGGCAATGGCCTCGATATCTTCGGCTGACCGCTCGCCATATGGGCACCGTGCTTGATCGGCCAAATACAACATATCAATGTCGGGGTCCTGATCACGTATGGCGCGTAGTACGCTCATCCCGCCAATTCCACTATCGTAGACGGCAATCATGTGCGGTGAACCCTATCCTGCAGTGCGCTGATATTGCGTATAACTGTACCACACAAATACACCGTCGCCCACTACAACACGGTTGCAATGGGCGACGGTCGACATGCGGGTGTTGTTAGGCCTGGTTGCGGGCATCGCGCCACGCGACCAACTGCTCGATGGCCTCTTGGCTGTAGGGGTGACCGGTCATCATGATGAAGTGGGTAGCCCCTGCTGCTGCTAGATCGTCGAGGGTATCGAGTTGGTCGGGACTCAGCGATACGGTGCGTTCGATGTCGTCAGGATTGCGACCCACTTGATGACACCAATCGGTGAGGATGGCGTTCTTGCGGGCGTAGGTCTCGGCCGGCCCAAAGCCGTTCCACATGCTGGCGTACTGGGCGGTCAGTTTGAGGGTGACCTTTTCGCCACCGCCACCCACCAAAATGGGGATATCGCGCACCGGTTGGGGAACTTCTTTGGCCCAGTACTCGCGGAACTGGGGCAGACTCTGGCCGAGGGCACGTAGGCGGTCGCCGGCAGTGCCGAACTCGTAGCCGTATTCGGTATAGTCACGCTCGAACCAGCCAGCTCCGATGCCGAGGATGTAGCGACCGTTGCTGATGTGGTCGAGGGTTTTGCTCATGTGGGCCAGCAAGCGCGTGTTGCGGTAGCTGTTGCAGAGCACCAGACAGCCGATTTCAACACGTGACGTGAGTGTGGCCATGGCCGTGAGCAACGTCCATCCTTCGAAGTGATTACCGTCCGGGTCGCCAGAAAGTGGGAAG
>VFQT010004513.1_pt1 | contig 11481 bp, 8 predicted proteins | sample 3512381 | NCBI WGS metagenome assembly VFQT01 (sample SAMN10412376, study PRJNA504923) | tailings metagenome | isolation source: Relicate 2 Philex TSF3 active mining site | place: Philippines: Tuba, Benguet | collected 2017-08-29 | reverse complement strand
CGATCTTGTGAGAAGAGAGTATCATCTCTCGGGCCCCTCGTCACCCCTAGATGCCGTCGCAGGTTCGACGCTCGAATGAGACAGTCCGCAGATGGGCGCGAGAGGACCAGGCCTTCGAAATCGCATCGAAGCTGGTCTCTCCCGCTGTGCCCCCGGCCACGTTTGACTTCGGGCCGCTCGAACTCACTCGGCGGAGAGGAGCTCGCTCAGCGTCGCCTCGAAGGACTGGGGCGCCGCGCGGTCACTCCACATGTACTCCATGTTCGACGGGCGCAGCAGGACCCACCAGGGGTAGGCCGTCGCGACCGAGCCGCCCTCTTCGAAGAGGTAGGGGTCGATGAACTTCCAGGTCGTCCCGAGCGCCTGCGTCTCGATGGCGTAGCCCGCGGGCTCGATGAGACCGATCTGAACAGGGGTGTCGCTCCAGTCCATGAGCACCATCGCAGGGTCGACCTTGTGGTCCTCGGCGTAGGCCTGGCAGAAGGCAGGCGAGGGCTTCTCGCCGTTCTGGTCCTCTGCGAGGATGAGGAACATGTCGAGTCCAGGCGTCTTCTCGGCGACCCTTGCGCGGGTCAGGAGCCCGTCATGCTGTGCGACGAAGTCTTCGAGGAAGGCGGCACACGCGGAGCACCACCCCGCGGTCGCCATGAGCCACAGCGCCTTCTTCGACGGGTCGCTGCAGAGGCTGTGGATGCTCACGTCCTCACCGAGGCAGTTCTTCAGGGTGAGGTTGCCGACATTGGCGTGCAGGAGCGAGCCATTGCCCTCCGCGACACACGTCGCCTCGGTCTTTTCGGCGACTGGCAGCGCCTTGATCTCCGCCTCGACCTCGAGCCCATCGAGGCACCAGGTGCCGCCGTTCGGGACCGGCGTCGATGCGAAGGTGTCGGGGTTGATTGTCACCTCTTTCGCCTTGACCCCGACGAGCTTCGCCTTGAAGGCGCCGCCCTCTTTGTCCCACTGGGTGATGACGAGCTCGCCCTCATCCGCGAAGTAGGTCTTTTCGCAAGACTCCTCGCCGCAACCCGATCGGATGACGACGCAGTTGCTGCAGCTCGCGTAGTCATGGCCTGCGAGGGGGTAGGTGCCAGGGCCGGTCGCTCCGGTGTACTCACCAGAGGAGTAGAACTCGAACGCAAGCGCGTCGATCTTGCCGTTCTTCTCCACGCGGGCTTCGAAGAGAGCAAAGCCCGAGTCCTGGTCGAAGGTCTGAGTCTCGAGCGGGAAGCTCGACACCGTGCAGCCCTCGGGGAGAATGGTCGTGTCGGGCTGCGAGCCGGTATCTTGCGGTCCGGTGTCGTTCGGGGCGGTCGTGTCCCCGCTCGAAGGATTGGACGTGTCCCCACTGGTCGCGTCGGCGTCCTGAGCACCAGGGGTCTGGGCGTCGATCGACGTCACAGGCGAGTCTTCGCATGCTGCAAGAGCGGACGATGCGAAGAGGGAGATAACAGAAAGACGGAAGGCGGAACGGATGCTCATCGGTGCTCCTCTTGAGGAGTCTCGGCCCTACCGCGAGCGTTTGCGCCATGGCAAGGGGGAGGGCTCGTTCGGCGCGTCCGTTTCCGCGAACCCCCTGCAAGGACTCAGGCGAGAGACCTCATCCACCCGGCCGTCAGAGCCAGTCCTTCCGCGAGCGGAGTGCTCGCCTCCCACCCGAGCTCCCTGCAGATCCGTTGCGCGTCCGCCCGGGAGTGGAGGATGTCACCTGGGCGCTCAGGTCGTGACTTGATCTCGCTCTGGGCGCCTGTGACATCGATGACGGTCCTGGCGAGCTCTGCGATGCTGACACTCCGCCCTGTGCCGACATTGAGCGCACGCCCGTCGGTGACGCCTCCGAAAAGGGCGCGGGAGAGGGCCTCGACGAGGTCGCCGACATAGACGAAGTCGCGCGTCGCCTCGCCTGTACCGAAAATCGCGACATCTTCGTTTGCGAGCGCGCGAGCGAGAAAGATCGAGATGACGCCGGCGTAGTGGCTCTTCGGGTCCTGTCTCGGTCCATAGACATTGAAGAACCGCAAAGACAGGGTCGGCAGTCCGAAGGTTCTCGCGGCCACCCGGAGGTGGTGCTCGCTCGCGAGCTTATGGATACCATAGGGCGAGAGGGGGCATGGCAGGAGGTCTTCCGAAGCAGGCTGGGGACCGTCTCCGTAGACCGCTGCGGAGCTCGCGAAGACGACCTTCTGCGCGCGGATTTCCCGCGCGTACTCGAGGACCCGAAGGGTGCCGCCGACATTGACCGACAGGTCAAGTTCTGGTGCCTCCATCGAGCGGACGACCGAGACCTGTGCCGCGAGATGGAGGACGTGGGTGACCGCATCCCCACTGAGTTGGTCGGGGAGCGAGCGCCGGACGTCGCCCTCGACGATGGTCAAGCCAGGTTCGCCGCTGACGTGGGCGAGGTTCCCGCGCGAGCCGCTCGAGAAGTCATCGAGCACGGTGACACGATGGCCAGCGGCGAGCAGTCGGGTGACGGCGTGAGAACCGATAAAGCCAGCCCCGCCAGTGACGAGGATGTGATTTTTGGACACGTCGCCCTCCCTTCGAACGAGAGAGGTTTACAACGGTCGCCACGCTGGCGGAAGGGGCTTGTCGACATGACGAGCCTGTGTGAGCAATCGGGGACCCGACCAGAGTTGGGCCCCCCTCGCGCTGCTCGTCTCGCGCCCGTGACGGCAGGCGCGATTTCGCAGCGGTCTTCAGGGCCTTTTCGCAGCCCGTGACGGCAGGCTGCACAAGACCCTGTGATGCTCTCCGAGAGAGGTGTGAGCACACGAGCCCGCACGAAACTCCGGGAGTTCATGTGCGTTGCGGGGCTCCTTCCCCCGCCTTTGCGCGACACCAGTGACGGCAGGTGTAGGCGCTTTTCCGATTCGACCGCGTCCTCGATATCTTCTTTCGCGAGGCGCCCGTGACGGCGAGCTGCCTCTTTCACAGGGCGCCCGTGAGGGCAGGCGGCCCTTTCTTTCGTGCACCTGTGACGGCAGGCGCTCGGTTTGTTAGCGCCCGTGACGGCAGGCGCTTTGTGTATTGCGAGCACCCGTGACGGCAGGTGCTTCGTTCGAGGTGCGAGCCCTGCGGCTTCGCGCTTTCGGTCGGGAGGGTCGCCCCTCACGGGAGGACTACTCTTCAGCTTCCGTGCCAAGTCGCGATCCGACGTGCCTAGGCGGTCTCGCGGAGGTGCGTATCGAAATTCCGAACCGATGCGAGACGAAGATGGGGCGGTGCGTTCCAAATCGGAACACTGTACCAAGGCGGATCGCTGCGGTTGGGGTTCAGCGCGAAGACGAGCTATCGTGGGGAACCAGAGCTGCCTCGATTTGCTTCCTCACCGGCTCGGCAAGCTTCGCCGCATATGGGCTCTCGAGCTCGTGCCGAGCTTCCGCGATGCGCCCGAGGTGGATGAGCGCGAGGATGCGAGCGGCCTGAGTCCCCGGAGTCCTCGGCGCCCGCTTGTCCCAGTCGAGGGCCTCTGTCCAGTCCTCGAGGGCGGCCGAAGTCACGACGACGAGTTCGTAGATGCGCTCGAGCTGACGCACGTCGACCTGCGCCTCGTCCCTCGCCTGATAGGCGAGCCTTCTTGCCTCCCGCACATCTCCCGCCTCGAGTGCCGCTACGGCCTGGGTCAACAGGGCGTCGACACGGGGACTTGGACCGCGACGCGGAGCGCCACCACCACTGTTGTTGAGCATGACGAAGTTCTGGAACAGCAGAAGACCCGCGAGGATGCCGAGGAAGGTGCTCCCGCTCGAGACGGCCCAGACGATTCCGGCGAGCGCCACGGCGATACCGACCGCGTGGACGATGCGGTCGGCCTTAACGATGGGCTTGACGAGGCGCCTCATGCCGAGCCGGAACAGCTGACCACCGTCGAGGGGAAAGAGCGGCAACAGGTTGACGAGGCTCCACCAGAAGTTCACGAGCCAGAAGAACTTGAAGAGCGCGTGAAGAAACGGAGCATGTAACGCACTCTCCGGCAGCAGCGCACGCACGAGCTCGCAGACGCCAGCGAAAGCGAGACCCGCCGCCGGCCCCGCCGCGATGATCAGCGCGTCGTCCCGGTCCCTTCGGGCGGGTTGATGGGCGCACAGACCGCCCCAGCCATGCAGGACGACCTCAGGCGAGAGCCGGAAGTGGCGGGCGACGAAGGCGTGGCCAAACTCGTGGACGAGCAACGAGACCGTGACCGCGACGAGCCAGGCGATCATCACCTCGGGTCCCGCGCGCCCGAGGGCGAAGGCGTAGTAGCCGATGAGGACGAAGAACCAGACGGACGCCCTGACGGGGATCCCACGAAACGAAAACAGGTGGAAGGCATCCATGGCGGCTCGATGTGAACCACGCCCGGGCCGTGGACAAGGGTAGGCCCACAACGAGCGATGCAGAGGGGTGCCCGGGCCAAAGACCAAGCGACAGGTCAAAATCGATAATTCAAGGGGTTCGAAGAACCTGGGAGGAAATCTTGCCTCGTCGGAATCGACGCTGCTACTCCTTCAGACGAGTGAGTGGTTTTCACACCTGCCCTCCCCATCGAACAGGACTCCTGCCATGACGCTCCGCGCCGCGTTCTTCATTTCTTCCTTTTTCGCGACGTTCGCGATGTCCTGTGGTGACAAGTCGCAGGACCCGAAGACCGACACGGCGCAGGACACGACCGTCAATGAGGTCTCGGCGGACACGGGCGCGCCCGATGTCGCTCCTGACGTGACCGAGTCGGACAGCGCGAGCCACGACACCACGAGCGAGGACGTCGCCGACACCGGCTCGAACCCGAACGACACGGGCTCGGACACCGCGACCGGTGACGCCGTGAACGACACCTCGGACACCTCGGACACCTCCGCGCCCGCCACCTGCGGCCCCGACGACGAGTGCACCTACTGCGTCTTCGACACCATCCCGAAGACGGTCGCCGACTGCGTCTGCCCCTTCTGCCCGACCCACCCGATGCCGAAGTCGCAGTGCGCAGCGAACACGGCCGCCTGGGAGGCGGTCTGCGGCGGCGCGAACTGGCTCGACTCGGCCAACTGCCCTCAGCCCCGCTGCGTGAACAACCCGCCTCTCGAGTGCAACGCTGGCGTCTGCGAGCAAGGCTGCGACCCGACGGTTGGCTGCCCCGCCCTTCCCTGCCCGGAGAGCGAGCAGGAGACCCTGCCAGGCGAGTGCTGCCCGCGCTGCAAAGAGAAGACGGGCTGCGCTCAGGACGGCGACTGCGTCACCTGCGCCTACCCGAACTTCATCAACTCAGCGGCCGAATGCGAGTGCATCCTCTGTCCGTCGACACCGATGACCGCCGCCGAATGCGCCGCCAATACGGCCTCGTGGCAGACCCACTGCGACCCCTGGCCGCTCAACTACCCCTGCCCCGTCGCGATGTGCCTGCCCCAGGCGGCCCCGGTCTGCGAGACCACATCCGGCCAGTGCCTCGAGAACCCGAACAGCTGCTTTGGACCGGAAGAATGCGGAGCCTGCCTCTTCCCCTCGGCTCCGCAGGTCCCGTCCGACTGCCATTGCCCGACCTGCGCCGTGCCGTTGAACATCGAGACCTGTCAGGCGAACCAGGCGGCCGTCGAGACGGTCTGCGCCGACTTCGACTTCGACGCGTGCCTGCCCGTTCCCTGCCCGCGCCCGCCCGCGATTACCTGCACGGAGAGCTTCACCTGCGGGTATGACCTCCAGGTTCGCTGAAGCCCTACGAGGCTTCCTCGACAAAGGCGATGCGGTCGTGCACGCTTCACCCATGAGTCGCATCGCGCAAAGCGTCGCAGCGTTCCTCGATAGCGCCGGCTGGGACTACCAGACCCTCTCTCACGATGAGGGGGCGCGGTTCCGCTTCCCCTTTTCAGGCGAGCGCGCCCTCGTCGACTGCTGGGTCGCCTGCTACGAAGAGACCGAGCGACTCGCCGTCATCGCCCATATCCCCATCGCCATCCCCGAGTCGAAGCGCCTCGCGGTTGCCGAATACATCACGCGGGCCAACTTCGGCATCCTCGTCGGCAACTTCGAGCTCGACCTCGGCGATGGCGAGCTCCGCTTCAAGACGAGCGCGGATGTCGAGGACACCGAGATCGGAACGACCTTCGTCAAGAACCTCCTCGCGGCCAACATCTCCTCGATCGACCGGTATTTCCCAGGGCTCATGAAGGTGCTCTACGCCAACATGTCTCCCGCGGACGCCATCGCGGTCGTCCGCTCGTCCCACTGAGCCCCCGGGATGCAGCTCGCGCTGACCACGGCCTTCATCCTGTTCATGGTGGCGTTGGCTTTGGTGCTCGCGCGACCGCGCCGAGACCCGAAGCTCGTCCTCGAGCTGCTCGGGTTTTCCAACGGGGGACTCCGTCGCGGACACCTCGACCTGCGAGCGACTACCGATGGAAATCACCTGTCGGTCTCCATCGCTCTAAGGCGAGCCCCCCTCGGCTACGACCGTCTCGCGCGAGCCCTTGGGCGCGGAGACCTGCTCGCCTCGATGCATGTGCTCGCTGTGGAGGTCGACACTGGAAAGCTCTCGGCGATAGCCCCGAAGGATTCGCGCCTGAGAGCACTCAGGCGATGGCTCGACGACCTCGTCCGACTCGCGGAACAACTCGAGGCGCTACCGATTGAAGAAGCCGTCGCGCGCTGGACCCTAGAACATGGCAACCCCAATGGATAACTCGAAAATCAAATCTCTTGATTTTCGATATATCAGTCGGTGCCTTTGAGGTTCGCGACCGGGTACAGGCGACGATGGACCTCGGCGATCCCCTCCCTCTCGAGGACGGCGAGGACCTCGTCGAGGTCTTTGTAGACCTCGCCACACTCGTCGAGCGGCGTCTTCGGAGTATTACCGACGATCCCCCTCACCGTGACGCCGCCGAGCTCGCGCTCGAGGGTCTTCATCTCGTGGTCGATCATCGCCTGCCTCGGCTCGAGCTGTCGCTTCGCCTCGCCGCGCGCCATGAGGCGGCCCGACCCGTGGTTGACCGAGAACCCGCTGCGGCTCGCGTTCGCCTTCGGGAAAAGAATCGCCGCCCCATCGCGCATCGAGCCCGGAATGAGGCACGGGTGACCTGTCGCCTCCCAGCGGGTGCCGCGCAAGGCCGGATGACCGGCAGGGAAAGCGCGCGTTGCCCCCTTGCGATGGACGAAGCCCTTCTTCGTCCGACCATCGGGCAAGAAGACGGTCTCCTCCTGGACGAGGTTGTGGCTGATCTCGAAATAGACCTCGGGGTCCCGCCGATAGACGAGCTGGGTCGCCTCCTTGACGCCAAGGACGATACTGTGGCGGTTGGCGATGGCGTAGTTCGCAGCGGCGTTGTGGTGAGCCCAGTAGCGTTTGCCGAGCGGCTCGGTCGCGTGAAGCCAGCTCTCCTCGCGCTTGCCAGGAGGCAACCCGCGGAGCGCTGCGCCTTCGTGGAAGAAGTGGTTCGCCGTCTGCCAGCCAAAGCCGCGCGAGCCGCAATGGACCATCACCCAGACGCTGCCGTCGTCGCGGTCGACCTGCATCTCGATGAAGTGGTTGCCACCTCCGACCGAGCCGAGCTGAGGCGCCGCCTTATCGAGAGCCTTGGGGATCGCCTTGTCGTCGAAGTCGCTCGAGACCGGGATGTACTGACGTTCACAGACGTCGGCCGAGACGCCGATCGCCTTCGCGCCGTGGCGGAGGATGTCCGACATGTTCGCGCGGTCGACCGAGGGCGCGAGGGCGGGCCGTCTCGACCCGACGCCTGTCGCGACACGGGCCTCGATGGCGTTGATCCACGCGCGGCGGGTCGCCGGGTCGGCGATGTCGGAGGCATGGAGACCGGGGACTTCGAGGTAGACGACCCCGCAGGAGATGTCATAGCCGCTGCCCGCCTGGACGATGACGTCATCGGTGACGAGGACGCCACCCACCGGGATCCCGAAGCCGAGGTGGCAATCGGGCATGAGATAGAGACCGATGGCTCCCGGGGTCTCGGCGGATTTTGCGGCCTGACGCCACATCTCCTCTTCGGAGGCCTCATAGAGGGGACCAGACAAGAAGGCGTGGACATCGCAGCACATCGCGCCCCGGCGCGAGAGGACGTAGTGGTCGGGCGAGACCCGCTCCGCGAGGTATTTGAAACCAGCACCGCTATTCTTGTCACGTCCTCCCATGGGGTCACTCCTTATTGACGAGCCGCAGTCTGCCATGTCGACACCCTCTCTTGCGAGGGCTTGCAGATCGCAGACTCTCGACGAAGGCGCCGCCATCAGAATCCTGCATGACCTGGCCCCTTGTCGTGTTGACAGACTCCGGGCGGAGGGTAAGGACGAAGGCTCGGTCGGTGTTCGACCTGGGAGTATCAGTCCATGCGTTCGATGTCTTCGTTTCTCTCCTCGGCGTCGAGAGCCTCGCTTCTAGGCACGTTGTCAGCCTCCATCCTCTCGACGGCCTGCGGCGGCAAGAGCGCGGCACCCGCGGAAAATCCCGCTGCGGCAGAGCAGGCCAAACTCGAGGCGAACAAGCTCAAGCCCGAACAGATCAAGGCGTTTGCCGACGCCTACAAGCTCGACGGATACCAGTCCAAGATGCCTCCGATGCTGACCGACACGAACGTCATGCTGAACCTCGAGGGGACGCCACGCGAGAACGGTGCGTCGACGAAACTCGAGGTCGTCTACGGTTCCTGCCAGGACTTCGGCTGTAATCTCGGGACACTCGAGGAGCACAAGGCGTCGCGAGCGAACGTGGAGCACATGGTCATGACGCCTGTCGACCGCGAGAACCCCGACCTCGTCCTCGATCTGTTCGAGACGAAATTCGGCAACGAGCGGGCCCTCGGTATCTACAAGCTGAGCTTCAGCGCGAAGAAGACCGACGACGGTGGGGTCACGAAGGCAACGTCGAACTTCGTCTCCCTCGAGTGGAAGGACGCGAAGAACCTCGTCAGAGTTAAAGCTCAGGCGGTCGACTGGGGCGCCGAAGACCAGAAGCAGCTCGCCGAGCGCACCCCGCGCGAGCTCCTCGAGACCGAGGCGAAGAAGGCCCTCGAGGCCGCGATGAAGCACATCGCGCGCTGAACTCGGGCGGGGTCTACCCGCGAGGATCGACACGAAAAGCCCCGCGAGTATACGCGGGGCTTTTTTCTGGCTCAGGCCTCCTTGCGGAAGCTCAGCCAAACCTTCGGGGAAGCATCAGATCAGGCGCGGTTGTCGCGACGGCGGAGGATGACGACGACCAAGAGCGCGAGGCCGAGCGCCATGAGACCACCGACGTCGGCTGTCCGAGAGGCGCTGCAGCCAGAGCCCGTCACAGCGTAGCCATCGGCGATGCCGTCGTTGTCGGCGTCGAGGTCGCGGTAGTCGGGGATTCCGTCACCGTCGCCGTCGACCTGGGCATCACCCGCGGTCTCCTCGCCATCGGCGATCCCGTCGTTGTCGGCGTCGGCATCGGCGGCATCGGGAGCGCCGTCGCCGTCGGTGTCGGCTGTGCCTTCGAGGCTGTTCGGGATCCCGTCGCCGTCGATGTCATCATCGCAGACGTCGCCGAGACCGTCGCCGTCGAGGTCCTCCTGCTGGGGATTTTGACCGACTGGACAGTTGTCGTCTTCGTTGCTCACGCCGTCGCCGTCGGCCTCGTCGGCGCAGGCATCGCCAGTGCCGTCGCGGTCGGTGTCGAGCTGGTCGGCGTTCCCGACGAGCGGGCAGTTGTCGATCATGTCGCCACGCCCATCGGCGTCGGTGTCGTTCGCGTTCGGGTCGGTGCCGAGCTCGACCTCCGTCGCATCCTCGACGCCGTCGTCGTCGGAGTCGGCATCGGTCGGGTCGCTGCCGAGCTCGAGCTCGCGGGCGTTGCTGACGCCGTCATCGTCCGCGTCATCGTGCGCGTCGTCGATGCCGTCGCCGTCGGCGTCGGCGTCTAGGGGCTCGAGGTCGAGGTCGACCTCGGTCCCATCCGAGAGCCCGTCGCCATCGGTGTCGGCCTCCTCGGGGTTGGTTCCGAGCTCGGCTTCTTCCGCGTTGGTGAGGCCGTCCTGATCGTGGTCCTCGTCGCCGTCCTCGACCCCATTGCCGTCGCTGTCGCCCTCGGCGGGGTTCGAGCCGAGGGCCATCTCGGTCCCGTCCTCGACGCCGTCGTCATCGCTGTCGGTGTCGACTGGAGAGGTGTGGAGCTCGAGCTCGCGCGCATCGGAGATGCCATCTTCGTCGGTGTCGACGGAGCGCGGGTCGGTGCCGAGTTCGCGCTCGCGGGCGTCCGTGAGTCCGTCACCGTCGAGGTCGTTGACGAGGGCGAGGCGGGCTTCGGTGTCGTTCAGGTTGCCAGCTTCGTCCGCGAAAGCCCCGGCGGCGACGATGAACGACGGTTCAGCGGCACCCGACTGGGTGAAGACCGCGGTGTAGCTGCCACCCGCGACGGGCTCGAGTCTGCCGAGCTTGCCGCCAGTGACGGCGATGTCGCTGCGGTCAAAGCCAAAGGCAAGCTCGCTGAAGGAGAAGGTCACGGTCACGGCCTCGCCCGCTTCGAGTGCGTCATCGGAGGCGGTGATGGTGAGGACGGGCGGGACGAGGTCGACCTTCAGCCCGAGGCTCGCGCCTTCGCCAGCATTGCCAGCGGCGTCCTGCCAGGCGCCCGCGGGGACCTCGATGGAGGCGGCCTTGTGGCCGGCCTGGGTGAAGGTCGCCTCGAAGACGCGCGCATCGCGGGTCGGCTGGAGGGAAGAGAGGGTGCCTCCGGTCACCTGGACGTCGGCGTCGATGAGATCGACGGGGGTCTCGCTGAAGGAGAACCTCACGCCGACCGACTCACCCGCGGAGAGCAGCATGTCGGTCGCGGTGATGTGGAGGCGCGGGACGGCGACATCGAGCCCCATCGCGAGGGTCGCGTCGGTGCCGGTGTTGCCAGCGAGGTCCGCGTAGAGAGCGCCGTTGACGGCGACCGCGGGGAGCTCGGTGCCGACCTGCGTGAAGGTCGTGGTGAACACCGTCGGAGACTCCTCGACGAGGGGAGAGAGGAGACCGCCGATGGGCGAGATGTCCTCGAAGGTGAATCCAACCACTGTCTCCGAGAAGGTGAGCGTCAGGGTGATGGTCTCGCCGACCGAGAGGAGGTCGTCGGACGCGGTGATGACGAGGGTCGGGACCTTCAGGTCGCTCGCGAGGTTTAGGCGAGCACCGAGCCCTTTGTTGCCCGCCGCGTCTTCGTAGAGCCCGTCAGCGAGGGCGAAGCGGGGGGCTTCGTCGCCGTCCTGGGTGAAGGCCACGAGGTAGACCCGCGCGTCATCGGTCGCCTTGAACCCGCTGAGCGTGCCGCCCGCGAGGGTGAGGTCGGTCGCGTCGAAGCCCACTGGGACCTCGCTGAAGCTCATCGTGATGGTCACCGTCTCGTGGGCTCCGAGGAGCGCGTCGGTCGCGCTCATCGCGACGGTCGGAAGCTCGATATCCGACGCAAGGGTCGCCACGGCGGAGGCGCCGGGGTTGCCTGCGGCGTCATGATAGGAAGCGGGGACCACCGTGAGGACAGGGGCTTCGGAACCCGCC
>VFQT010004512.1_pt1 | contig 11484 bp, 10 predicted proteins | sample 3512381 | NCBI WGS metagenome assembly VFQT01 (sample SAMN10412376, study PRJNA504923) | tailings metagenome | isolation source: Relicate 2 Philex TSF3 active mining site | place: Philippines: Tuba, Benguet | collected 2017-08-29 | reverse complement strand
GCATATTCATGAACTGAGCCCAACTTTCAGGGGTTGCACCACCCTGCTTAGACTGCTCAGCAAATTGACTTTGCATGTCTATGAATGATTGAATATTTTTTTCTAACATGCCACCCACCATGCCTTGCATAGAGTGACCATAGAATCTAATCATTTGAGACAACATCGGAGTTGTGAATAGTGGAACACCACCAGCCTCTTCTTCCAAAATAATTTGCAAAAGAATGGCTCGTGTTAAATCTTCTTCCGTCTTGGCATCAAGGACCTTAAAGTCATCATGAGCAAGTACCAAGCCTTTAACATCAGACAAAGTCACGTATGTACTTGTTTGAGTATCGTAAAGACGACGATTAGGATATTTCTTAATAATCCTAACGCCTGCTGATTTTGCGGATTGTCTTTTTGTGACCATATCAAATAATTGGGGCTTGAATACGCATATTGTATGTGTAAATCAAGCCCACGCCTAAAAACTAAGCAATATGCCCTTTTTGGGGGGCATGGAATTGCTTAGCCCATATGCAAACCACCATTTAGCGAGAAGTCTGCACCTGTGGAGAAACCGCCTTGGTCAGATGCCAACCAAGAAACAATCGAAGCGATTTCATCTGGTGTACCCAAACGCTTAACTGGGATTGTTGAAATAATTTTCTCAAGAACATCTTCACGGATAGCAGTAACCATATCTGTGCCAATGTAACCAGGCGATACAGTATTAACAGTTACACCTTTAGAAGCAGTTTCTTGTGCTAAAGACATAGTAAAACCATGAATACCAGCTTTTGCTGTTGCATAGTTTGATTGACCAAACTGGCCTTTTTGACCATTAACAGATGAAATGTTAATGATTCGACCCCAACCAGCATCAACCATGCCATCAATTACTTGTTTGGTCACGTTGAACAATGAGTTCAAGTTAGTATCGATAACAGCGCGCCAATCTTCTGGTGTCATTTTGCGGAAAACTGTGTCACGAGTAATACCTGCGTTATTAACCAACACATCAACTTTTCCATGTTCAGCTTTTACTTTATTAAAAGCAGCTACGGTACTTTCCCAATCACCAACGTTACCTTCTGATGCTGTGAAATCAAAACCTAGTGCTTTTTGCTCAGCCAACCATCTATCTTTACGTGGTGAGTTAGGACCGCAACCAGCAATTACTTTAAAACCATCTTTTGCCAAACGTTGGCAAATAGCGGTACCGATACCACCCATACCACCTGTTACATACGCGATCTTCTGACTCATTCTTCATCTCCCTTAATTTGAGTGCATTACAACTTTAAAAATTACTAATGATTAATCTATGGCTTTTTCTTTAACGTAAGAGCCTGGTGCTTTTTCAATTACCTTGTACTTTGTATTTCCATAGGATTTAGGCGCAAGCTTTTGCTTACCACTGTGAGGAACAAGCCACTTAGCCCAATCCGGCCACCAACTACCAGGGATTTCCTTTGCACCATCAAACCATGCATCTGCTGTTGCAGGTAGTTTTGAATTAGCCCAATAATTACGTTTCTTCTTAGCAGGAGGATTGATTACACCTGCGATATGACCTGATGCACCAAGTACGAAATGGACTTTTGCACCCTTTAATAATTTGACAGATTCATAAGCAGACCACCATGGAACGATGTGATCTTCTCTAGATGCATACAAGTAGACTGGGCATTTGATTTTGCCTAAATCAATTTTTTCACCACAAATAGTTAACTTGCCAGGAACTTTTAGCTCATTTTGTAAATATAAATGGCGCAAGTACCAAGAATACATAGCACCAGGCAAATTCGTTGAGTCGCCATTCCAGTACAGTAAATCAAACGGTGGCGGAGAATTTCCCTTGAGGTAGTTATCTACAACATAATTCCAAACTAAGTCGTTTGGGCGCAAGAATGAGAAAGTATTAGCTAACTCCACTCCTCTTAACATACCGCATTTGCCACCATTTTTGCCGCCGATACTGTTTTCTCTAAGACTAACCAGAGCTTCGTCGACGAAGACATCCAAAATGCCCGTATCTGAAAAATCTAGCAAGGTAGTGAGTAACGTCAAGCTTGCTGCAGGATGTTGATTTCTTGCGGCCATCACAGCTAGCGCTGTTGTAGTTATCGTGCCGCCAACGCAAAATCCTAAAATATTGATTTGCTTTTGGCCGCTGATATCTTGAACGGTTTCAATCGCATGAATCGCTCCATCACCAATGTAATCGTCCCAAGTTGTATCTGCCATTGACGGATCAGGATTTTTCCAAGAGACCAAATAGACTGTGTGTCCCTGCTCCACCAAATAACGTACAACAGAACTCTCTGGCTGAAGGTCCAATATGTAGTACTTGTTGATGCATGGTGGAATCATTAAGTATGGGCGCTCATAAACTTTTGCAGTTAGAGGCTTGTACTGAATGATTTGAAATAATTTTGTTTGATAAACAACTGCGCCCTCAGAAGTTGCAACATTCTTGCCAACTTCAAAAGCTGATTCATCGGTTTGTGAAACTTTACCCTTACCTAAGTCTTGCAAGGCATTAAGGATGCCAGTGCGTAGAGACTCTCCTTTGGTTTCAATCAGACGTTGCTGCGCTTCAGGATTAGTTGCTAGAAAATTTGACGGTGACATCGCGTCAATCATTTGCTCGATGCTAAAGCGAATTCTTTGTCTAACTTTGGCTTCTGCTTCTACTGCATCCGCCAGATTCAGTAGATGGCGAGAGTTAAGTAGGTAAAAGTTAACTGTGGCTTGATTCCAAGGGTTTTGCCATGCATCAGCCCTAAAGCGACGATCTGTAATTGGTGTACCAGTTGGATTGGCCCATAAAGCAGACAACTCTTTGGCATATTGCCGTTCAATCTCCACCAATTTCTCTGGTGGAATGAGAGCCATATGCTGGGGGGCTAGGCTAGGACCTGGACCAAAGCCTTGCATATTCACCATAACATTCCCTTAATCTAATTATTGACCTTTTGTCTAACCCCTATTCTGAGGTTTTATTGGGGAAATCGTTATAAGAATTAACCCTATCTGAAACTTGTTGAAAGCTTACTTAATAAGCTTTAGGCCATATTTTTGATCCAGATTAAACTGGCCATACGACCAGTGATGTGATCTCTACGATATGAAAAGAAATTCATATTCTTAAACGTGCATTTATCGCCACCCCCTATGTCATAAATACCCATAGCGTTCAGCCGATTTTTGGCTAGACCGTAGATATCAGCCAAATATTTGCCGGCCTTGTTGGATGGTACAAATAATTTTGATGATTGTGGGTCATGATTAATAAACACGCTAACGACGTCCTCACCCACCTCAAATGATTGTGGACCGATGGCTGCTCCAAAATATGCCCTTATCGCCCCTTGAGAATTTTGAATAATTATTTTCTCTCGCATCAACTCTACGGTTTGTTCAATCACTCCATTAGCTAAGCCTCGCCAACCTGCATGGACTGCTCCGATAACTGAACCATCTGTTGTTGACAACAAAATAGGTAAACAGTCCGCAGTCAAAATCGCTAGAACCTGATCTTTCTTTGTAGTTACGGCAGCATCTGCTGTTGGTATGAAACTGCCATCCCAATTATCGGCATCAAAAACCTCACACCCATGAACTTGATTAAGCCAAATTGGCTTACTGGGTAGTTTACTAATTAATAAGTCTCTGTTTTGCTCAACTACATTTACATCATCACCAACATGTGTTGCGAGGTTGAGGCTGTCATATGGGGGTGAACTATATCCACCGCTTCGGTTAGTAAAGAGAATGTCTACACTGTTTGGAATGAAGCAGCTGGATTTGATTGGGTCGTCAAACATCAAAAGATTCCCAGTTTGGCCATAAACAAGATGCACTAAATCCAAGATTTTCACCTAATTGCTGCATATCGGACGGTAATGGAGCTTTCCAAATCATTGATTCTTTAGTTCTGGGGTGTTCTATACCTAAAACTGCTGCATGCAGAGCTTGTCCCGGTCTTTCAAAGGAGAGGCTGGCTGCATCAGCTGGCAATTTCTTTTTGTAGACTGGGTCACCAACTAGTGGATTACCAAATGACTCTAGGTGAACTCTGATTTGATGTGTTCTTCCGGTTTCCAGGCGGCACATCACCAGTGATATTTTAGTTTTCTGAAAATCTACTGTTTCTAATTGATGAACATGTGTCACGGCTGGCTTACTAGCTGAACCTGTGAGTAATGCCATCTTTAATCTATCACGCGGATCCCTGCCTAGTGATGCATGAACTGTCTGGGATTTAGCTTGGCCCCATGCAAATGCCAGGTAACGACGAATTACCTGCCTGGACTGCAACTGACGCACTAAATCAGTTTGTGCCTCGAGGGTCTTTGCGATCATCAATAGCCCTGAAGTATCCTTATCCAAACGATGGACAATGCCCGCGCGTGGTACCGCTGCGATACTTGGATAGTGATGAAGTAAAGCGTTCAAGACTGTGCCAGACCAATTTCCTGCCGCAGGGTGAACAACCATACCAGCAGGCTTATGAATAACTAGAATATCTTCGTCTTCATAAACGACATCTAGAGAAATATTTTCCGGTAGATAGGCTTGTTCCTCAGCGCTAGCTTGTGGGATCACCATAATCTGATCTCCAGCATTCACTGAATATCTAATTTTTAGCGGCAATCCAGCTAAAGTGACAAAACCACCCTCAATCCATGATTGCAGCCTATTTCTAGAGTGCTGAGGTATTAATTGGGCTAAAACCTTGTCTAAACGCTCACCCGCCAAATTATCTGGCACAACAACAGCAATAAACTCTTCCTCATCGATATAATGGGATGCATTGATCTCAGGAGAATCTGGTAATGCCAAAATTTGGTGCCCTTTCATCTAAAAGTAACGTTAGTTTAAGTCTGAAACTGCTTCGTCTAGGTTCAGTATCCTTATTATTTTCCACTGCCCTACTTTCTGGCTGTGCAGGCGATGCTAATGATGAGACTGCAGGCTGGTCACAAAACAAACTGTACGTTGAAGCTAAAGACGCTATGGATGGTGGCGACAATGCAAAATGCATCAAATATTTTGAAAAATTAGAGGCTAGATATCCTTTTGGACCCTATGCTCAACAAGCACAAATTAATGTTGCATATTGTCACTGGAAAGACGGTGAATTAGCACAAGCTATTGTTGCAGTAGATCGATTCATTCAATTGCATCCAGGCCATCCTAATGTTGACTATGCCTACTATCTCAAAGGTCTAATTACTTTCAATGACAACATGGGTTTTCTGGGTAAGTTAACTGGGCAAGATTTGAGTGAAAGAGATCCAAGAGCTGCACGTGATGCCTTTGAAGCTTTCAAGACTCTAACTACTCGTTATCCTGACAGTAAGTACACTCCAGATGCTTTGGATCGCATGCGCTACATTGTTAACTCATTGGCAGATAGTGACGTTAATACAGCGCGTTATTACTACCGTCGCGGCGCTTATTTGGCGGCAGTCAATCGTGCTCAGCGAGCGATTACAGACTACGACAGAGCACCAGCGACTGAAGAGGCTCTTTATATCCTTTACAAGTCATATGAAGCACTAAATATGAAAGACCTAAGTAATGATGCATTAAGGGTATTAAAACTTAACTTCCCAAACAGCAAAATCTTAGTCACGGGTAAACGCGCTGATGCCGATGAGAACAAAGCATCTTGGTGGCAGATATGGCGCAAATAAGTATCGTAGTAATAAGATAAAAAGGAAGGCATGACCTTCCTTTTTTATTACTCAATAGGTGATCTTTTTATCCAGTCCTAGGCACTCTTGGTGCCAATGCGCAAAGCAACTCATAACCAATTGTCCCTGCTGATTGAGCTACTAAATCAACTGGTAAGAAACTCCCCCACAGTTGAACATCAGTCCCAACATCCACGTGAGGCATATCGGTGATATCAACTGTAATCATATCCATTGATACTTGACCTGCCATACGGCAAATTTTTCCGTCTGCAAGTCCATTGGGGCCAGCAATCCAAACAGGCGTTCCGTCTGGAGCATGTCTTGGATAACCATCTGCATAGCCGCAAGCAACAATACCAATACGTATAGGCACATCTGTTTTGTACCTTGAACCATATCCAACAGATTCATGGGCATCTAAATATTGAATACCAATAATCTTTGAATTTAATGACATCACGGCCTGCAACTTAGCATGCTCGATATCTTCATACTTACCAGATGGTGACGCCCCATACAGCATAATTCCAGGCCTTACCCAATCTGAAAAAATCATGTGGTGATGCCATAAAACCGCTGCAGAATTGGCAAGTGACCTTTCTCCTTCAAATCCCTCTATTGCCTGATGAAAAATTTCAGCTTGCTCATCCACGCTTGGAGAGCGATCCACATAGTCAGCATTTGCAAAATGAGTCATATGAGAAATAGCATAGCCGCTGGAATGTAAACGGTGATATATCTCTTTGTACTCATTTGGTCTGAAACCTAGTCGATTCATTCCCGTATTCATTTTTAAATAAATTTTGGGTAGATGGCTGCTGGCCTCATATTTTGCCTCACTGAGAGCCTCCAACCAATCAACTTGATCAATATGGTGAACCACGCAGTCACAATGAAGATCTGATGCTAGAAATATGTCCTCCTGGCTAAATAAGCCCTCAAGCAAAAGAATGGGCCCTTGCCATCCCTTTTCACGCAACAATTTTGCTTCTGCGAGATCTAACAAGGCAAATCCATCAGTGGTTTTTAAACCATCTAAAGCTGTAGTTAGGCCGTGGCCATAAGCATTAGCCTTAACAACTGACCATACTTTTGAGCCAGGAACGAGTTCTCTGACCCGCTCCAAGTTATGGCGCATGGCATCAGAGTTTATGTGGGCATAGATCGGTCTTGACAGAAAATACTCACTTTCGTGTTTTAATGACAACTCATAACTGAATTGTACGAATGAAACCAGGTTTTTACACCATTATGGCGGCGCAATTTTTTTCGTCGCTCGCAGACAACGCGCTCTTAATTGCAGCCATTGCACTGTTATACCAGCTTCAAGCTCCAGCTTGGATGACGCCGCTTCTGAAGCTTTTCTTCGTCCTATCTTATGTGGTTCTGGCAGCCTTTGTAGGTGCCTTTGCTGATTCTCGCCCAAAGGGCAATGTCATGTTTTGGACCAACAGTATCAAAATAGTTGGCTGCCTAGCCATGCTATTTAGCGCTCATCCTCTAATGGCATATGCGATTGTTGGCTTTGGAGCTGCCGCATATTCACCAGCAAAATATGGAATTTTGACTGAGTTATTACCCCCTGAAAAATTAGTTGCTGCTAATGGTTGGATAGAAGGACTAACAGTGGGCTCCATCATTTTGGGTACGGTATTGGGTGGCATGTTGATTTCGAATCAATTGTCTACCTACTTGTTGTCTTTTGATCTGCCTGTTTTTAATACAGGCATTGATACGGCACCTGAGGCAGCGATTAGCGTTATTGCTTTTATTTACCTGATAGCAGCAGCTTTTAACTTAAAAATTCCTGATACTGGTGCTGTTTATCCTCAACAAGAAACCAATCCAATTCGATTGGTCAAAGATTTTGAACACTGCTTTAGAACACTATGGACGGATCGGCTAGGTCAGATTTCATTAGCAGTAACAACATTATTTTGGGGAGCAGGAGCAACACTTCAGTTTATTGTCCTTAAGTGGGCTGAATCTGCATTGGGCATGAATTTATCGGAAGGTGCCATCCTGCAAGCGGTTGTTGCTTTTGGTGTGGCTGGTGGAGCTGTATGGGCTGCATGGCGAGTACCACTTAAAAAATCGCTCAATGTTCTAATTTATGGCGTGGTAATGGGTGCGTTGGTCATGGTTTTGGCTATCTTCAGAAAAGACTTAATGCCAGATATATCAATTAATCTTGGCATCATCAGTCTGCCTTTGTACCTATTAATTGCATATATATTCTTGATAACCATTGGCTGGATGTCAGGCTACTTTGTTGTCCCAATGAATGCCCTACTGCAACATCGTGGCCATGTTCTTTTATCTGCTGGTCACTCTATTGCAGTACAAAACTTCAATGAAAATCTATCTGTCTTGGGAATGCTTTGTCTTTACTCACTGCTAATTTGGTTAGAGGTTCCCATTAGCTTTGTCATTGTCTTATTTGGCAGTTTTGTTTGCTTATTAATGATCTACATCATTAGGTGGCATAACCGTAATCAAATGGAATATGACTCTCTTCACCTTATCGGTGAACATAAACATTAAATCACTTAAGATTTAGCGTTATACGAGTGACCTGGCTAGTATTAAGTCCTGCCAGGTCTTAATTTTATCTAGAGGGTTTTTCAATAAATGATCGGGATGGTAAGTTAATACAACAGGAACCTCATTACCGCCATGTTCTAATGAATGAACTGCCCCTCTGAGTTCGTTAAATGGCTCTGGCAAATCAAGAAGAGTCTTACCTAGGGTTGCACCCATTGCCACAACTACTTGCCCTTTAACGCCCTCTACTTGCACTTTTGAGCTACTAACCACTTGTACTTCAGCCCGACTAAGCATTAGTGAAGCTAATATCTTGTCAAATAAGATGTTGCCTGTATCGGTCAACTCATCTACTACAAAAGTCCATATGCTTGATTCATGATTACCTACCTGTTGCATAGGTGTTGGAGCACTTCCCTCAGTCAATTCTCTATTTGAGGCTAGATCTTCATCTTTAACCACCCATGTACTGATGCCCATGGCATTTAAATAATCAATTTGACTCATATATTTAGGACTTTATTAACGATTTTTTCATGACGATGGCATCTTCTCTTCCGCCCGAGGTTAAAGGATAGTAATCCTTTCTCAAGCCAACTTGTTCATAGCCCAATTTCTTATATAACTGAATAGCTGGCTTATTGCCAACTCTAACTTCTAAGAAAATACTTTCCATTGACCGCGATGACGCAAGATCTTCCATAATTCCCAAAACTCTTTGTGCGTACCCTTTTTTTCTATAAGAGGGATCAACAGTGATGTTTAAGAGCTCCAACTCATTGACTCCAGGCAAAAGTACGCAATAAGCCATCAACTCATCAGAATCCTCGTCATCATCCGCGAGTCGACGTAAACAGTAAGCCCAGTATCCAGCATTTAATGAATCAATAAAATTACCCTTGGTCCATGTTGACTCGTGACTATGACTTTCGACATCAATCACTTCATCAAGATCCCTAACTGCCATGGGCAAAAGTCGAACATTAATCATAGCAATCAACTAATTAGATATTTTTTGAGGCAGCATCACTACGCTCTGCAATAGTCTGAGCAACTTTATCTCTCACGTAGATTGGTTGAAGGTTCTCGGCAGTCACATGCATGCCTCTAGCTAGCATATCTAGACCCAATGAGGCTATTGATTTGGCATGTGGAACCACATTGGGATCGACCGCCAATGCTTGATTGGAGAGTGCACTCATTTCACTTGCATAGTTGCTAATTGCATTACCAACTAAATAAAAAGAATCATTTGGGCAATCAATTTCTTGGGGTAGTGATAAATAAATATCCCCAGTACGATCAGGTAAACCATTATTTAGCACGATATAGGTTGCCCAATAAACTTCATTCATACGTGCATCTACAGCGACCAATATTGTTTCACCAGCAACTAACTTTAAGCTTTGAATACCTTCTAAGGCAACCGCATCAAGACAAACAATCGGCAAGCAAGGTAAGTCAGCAGCAAAAGCCATACCCTGAGCAATACCAACACCAATTCTTATACCTGTAAATGCACCAGGACCTATTCCAACTGCGACAGCTTCTAAATCTCTAAAATTAATATTAGCCTCTGTGAGTAGTTGCTCTACCCAATCTAAAGCATATTGACTGGCCTCAGCCCCGAGATTTTCGTGCCGCACCAATGACAAAGGGGACTGCGGATTACCCGAGCCCCCTTTTGGGTTGACCAAGGCCACAGAACACCACTGTGTCGAGGTGTCGATGGCCAAAATAGTCAATTAGATTTCCTCGTACAAAGGCAAAGTTAAGAATTCTTCAAATTTTTCACTTGTACTCATTGTGTCAAAAATCTCTGCTGCACGATCCCAATGACCGGTTGCACCACTTGCTTTAACTTTCGGCAACTCTTCAGCAATCAACTTACGAACTAACTCAGCTGTTACCTTTGTGCCATCTTCTAAAACACCTTTTGGTGAACGAATCCATTGCCACACTTGTGAACGACTAATTTCAGCTGTAGCGGCGTCTTCCATCAAATTATGGATAGGCACACAACCATTACCTGCAAGCCAAGCGCCTAAGTAATGAATACCCACATTGATATTCATACGCAAACCAGCCTCAGTAATTGGTGTTTCTGGTTGGAAGTTCAACAAATCAGCAGCTGCAACATTCACTTCAGGTTTTTGTTTTTCGAACTGGTTAGGTTTGTCACCTAATACTTTCACAAACTCTGCCATCGCTGGCTCAACCAAACCTGGGTGAGCTACCCAACCGCCGTCGTAACCATCTTCTGCGTCACGTTTTTTATCATTAATGATCCCTTGCATAGCAATGGCATTCTTCTCAGGATCATTCTTAATAGGAATTAACGCGCTCATACCGCCCATAGCTGGCGCACCACGCTTATGACATGTCTTCAATAGCAATAAGGCATAAGCACGCATAAATGGTGATGTCATTGTTACTTTGGCACGATCTGCTAAACAGAAATTCTGATCAACTTTAAATTTCTTAATGCAAGAGAAAATGTAATCCCAACGACCAGCGTTTAGACCTGCGCTATGTTCACGCAATTCGTAAAGAATCTCTTCCATTTCGAATGCGGCCAAAATAGTCTCAATCAAAACAGTTGCTTTGATCGTGCCACGAGGAATGCCCAACTCATCTTGAGTCATGCAAAAAATATCATTCCATAGACGTGCCTCTAAATGGCTCTCCATTTTTGGCAAGTAAAAATATGGGCCGGCGCCACGTGCCAACTGCTCTTTTGCGTTATGGAAGAAAAATAATGCAAAGTCAAAAATACCGCCTGAAACACGTTGGCCATCAACAGTAACGTGTTTTTCATCTAAGTGCCAGCCACGTGGACGAACTTGCAATGTTGCAATCTTGTCATTTAATTTGTAGCTCTTACCATTTTGCTCAAGGCTAAGTTCACGACGAACTGCCTTCTTCATATTGATTTGACCTTGAATTTGATTTGTCCAGCTAGGGCTGTTGGAATCTTCAAAGTCAGTCATATAAGAGTCTGCGCCTGAGTTAAAAGCATTGATCACCATTTTTGCTTCAACTGGGCCAGTGATTTCTACACGACGACATTGCAATGCTGCTGGAATTGGAGCGACTTTCCAATCACCCTCGCGGATAGCTTTTGTCTCAGGCAAGAAGTCAGGTTTTTCACCAGCATCCAAGCGCTTAGTGCGCTCAACACGTGCTTTTAATAATTCTTGACGACGTGGCTCAAAAGCACGATGAAGTTTGGCGACTAAAGCCAAAG
>VFQT010004511.1_pt1 | contig 11485 bp, 10 predicted proteins | sample 3512381 | NCBI WGS metagenome assembly VFQT01 (sample SAMN10412376, study PRJNA504923) | tailings metagenome | isolation source: Relicate 2 Philex TSF3 active mining site | place: Philippines: Tuba, Benguet | collected 2017-08-29 | reverse complement strand
TTAGGCTTTTTGTAAATAGATCCTGGTTGATTGGAATAATTTTGCAATTATTTCTAATCTCAATTTCTTTTTGTTCTTTACAAAATATTTCAAAATTGAAATCTTTGATTTTTAATAAGGTGTCTATGATGATAGATGTTTTATACTGGCCCAAGTAAACTGTTATATGGCCTTTATCTTTAGGATCTGCCTCAAATATGCTGTTTTTGATTATTGGGTTATAGATATTAGCATCATATTCTTTAAAATGAAAGCCAATATTTTCTGACCCGGTTGCATATTTTTTCAATACCCATTCTCCAATAATATCTCTTCTAGAAGGGCGTGGAACTTTTTTACTGGCAAATGATGCTTGATGGCCCAAGTGTATTGATTTCACCTTTTTTAATCTGCAAGCCAATGATGTGATGCATTCAAAATCATTGATTATCAAATCATATTTCTCAATTGGCAGGAATTTAGCTTCTGTCCAAATTTTTCTCAGTGAAATTGAATGGATGGTTTTTTTTATGTCAACCCTCCCATTATGCTGGTCATAAATTAGGCTTACACCTTTACTTCTGTATACTACTGGTAAGGATGACTTTAAACTATAATTTGAGCCACTTAAAAACACATCAACTTCTCCGTATTGCTGAAGAAATGGCAAAATTTCTGTCGCTCTACTTATGTGTCCGTTTCCAGTTGCTTGAACAGCGTAAAATATTTTCATCTATTATGCTGAGGGTAGGATTGAGTTAAAGAAAAATGAGACTTCTTCTGATATAACATTTAGCGAAGGGATTTTATTATTATCCTTCAATTCTTTTTCAAGGGATGTTTTATGTTCTTTTTCATCAAAATGATAAATTTCCCATTTGTGATTGACATATTCAAGGGTGGTAAGATTCTCAATCCAGTCACCACTATTCATATAGGTAACCATTCCTTTCTCTGTGACAATATTTTTGATTTGTGGTTGATGTATATGCCCGCAAATAACATGTGTATATTCATTTTCAATGGCTAGTTCTGCAGCAGTTTGCTCAAAATCACCAATCCATTTCACTGCTTTTTTGACACTGTTTTTTACTTTCTTACTCAAGCTCATTTTTTCTCGACCAATACTTTTTAAAACCCAGTTTATTGCCCTATTCATTAATATTAGCAAGTCGTAGCCATGGCCACCCAATTTGGCAATAATCTTAGCACTTCCTTTGGTTGTTGCATCGAATACGTCACCATGAAAAATCCAGGTTTTATTGCCATCGATTTCAAGAACTAATTTATCAGCTAACTGGAAATTACCCAATTTCAGACCACTGTATCTTCTTAGCGCTTCATCATGATTACCTGTTATGTAAACAATTTTGGTTCCTCTTGAAAGGTGTGCAAAAATTTCTTTAATCACTTGCATGTGGGAAGATGGAAAAAAATGCTTTCTGAATTGCCAGATATCAATAATGTCTCCATTCAATACAAGTAATTTTGTTTCTATGCTTCTCAGGTAATTAACTAACTCTGTCGAGTGACATCCATAAGTTCCTAAATGCGTATCGCTAATGACAACTATATCTAGTTTTCTTTTAATCATGAATTTGTTTCAATGAATTTCTTCTCTTTATCTTAGTAAATCATTACGAGATCATTACTAAAATGTGAGGAAATTATTTCGAATGTATTAATCATGATAGTTTTAAAAAGGGATGATAAATAACATATGAGTAATATACAGTTAACATAAATGTTTCACCTTGTGTCAAACATTACTGTATGTATGTTATTAGAAATAAGCAAGAAGAAGTAGTTGCTGTAATCCAGAACAACATTTTATTTTCTCCAAGCGATCAACAGGTATTAGGTATTATTATAGGAGATTGTATTTATGGTAAGTCTCACAAAATGGTTGGGAAAATTTTCAATTCAACTTTGTATTTGTTAAATGGTCAAATAGCTGGAAAGGTGGAAGTAAACCAGGCGTTCAAAGTAAAAATTATTAAAAAAGAACATATGGTAGATGCATGGTCAATTTTGGGTGGTGTTAAGGAGCATACAAGCCAATGGATTACTGAAAAAAAGACATGGTCTTCTAAATCATTACAAGAGCATTTACTTTAAGATTTGTTTGCATTAAGTTAATCAATGCTTAATATAGGCTTAACTACTCGGTTACATTGAGTAAGCATCTTTATTGCAGTTATGTTTAGGCTGAAAGGCCCAAAACAGGCTTTTAATTGCAACGCCCCGGCATTCTTGTCGGGGCTCTTTTTTAAGCATTTGCAGATTAATTCTTCCTTAGTGTAAATCCAAATGTAGTTCCAACGCCTGGGGTACTTCTAACATGGATGATCTGGCCATGTGCTTCAATAATGTGTTTACAGATAGCCAGTCCAAGGCCTGTACCACCAATATTTCTGCTTCTTCCATAATCTGTTCTGTAAAAGCGTTCAAATATTCTCGACAAATGTTCTTCTGCTATACCAATACCATCATCACTGATCTCAAAAAGGACACTGTTGTTGTCGGTTTTATAAATACTGGCTTCAACATATCCATCCTGATTGCCATACTTAATTGCATTGTCTACCAGATTGGTAATAACCTGACGAATTTTTTCTTTATCGGCATAAACAGTTATTGGCTGTTCACATCCCTTCTTAATCCGGCATTTTATATTTTTTGCCTGTGTTTTAATCATTAATGCATCATAGACCTCGGTTACCAAGTCCTGTATAACAAACTGTTGGAAATGCATTTGTTGTTTACCGCTTTCTAGTCGTGTTATCTCATCCAAATCAGAAATCAAATTGATCAAGCGTTCTGTGTTTTGGTAGGCATTATTTAAAAATTTTTTACTGACCTCAGGGTTATCCATTGCGCCTGAAATCAAGGTTTCTAAATAGCCCTGTATAGCAAAAGCAGGAGTTTTGAACTCATGAGCCAGGTTTTGTAGAAACTCTTTCCTGAAAGCCTCGTTCTTTTCCAGTAGTTCCATTTCTGCCTTTCTTTGATCTGCCCATTGCAAGACTTCTTCACCAACTTCTTCAAGGTTTTTCTGAGGCAAGACTTTATTCTGGTAAAATTCTTCTCTTTTTGATGCTTTGGTTTGGTAAATGAATTTATAAATCAACTTTATTTTTCTGTTGATGAATTCTTCAATGATATAGTTGGAAAATAAAAAAGTGATAATTAAGACAGAAACTGTTGCAATTAGTATTAAAATTTTATTGACCGACAATAAAAGCAATACCAATAAGTTTAGTATAGCCGCTACAAGTGAAATGTAGAAAGAGATCCTGCCTGAAGTGGGGCTTTTAGATTCGAACATACTGCAATGTACGAAATCAGAGCTCGAATTTATATCCTACGCCCTTAACGGTTGTAATACAATCTATGCCTAATTTTTGGCGAATTTTTCTGATATGGACATCAATCGTTCTGTCGCCTACAATAACCTCACTTCCCCAAATTCTATTGAGAATCTCATTCCTAAGGAAAACCCTTCCTGGTTTTGAGGCGAGGTAGTTCAACAGTTCAAATTCTTTTTTGGCTAAGTTGATGGGTTGGTCTTTGTAATAGACCATATATTCATCAGGTACTATTTTAATATCACCCAACTCAATGGTATTGTTGTTTTCAGGCTTATTAATCCTTCTAAAGAAGGAGCTTACTTTGGATACCATGATTTTGGGTGAAATAGGCTTGCTGATAAAGTCATCAGCGCCATATTCTAGTCCTTTTACATGGGAGAGTTCATCATTTAATGCTGTTAAAAAGACGATGATGGTGTCATTAAATTCTGGCTGGCCCCTGAGTATTTTACAGACTTCTATACCATTCTTTTTTGGCATCATGATGTCTAAAATGATGAGGTCTGGCTGTACCTGTTTTGCTTTTTGAATAGCTTGATCACCATCTTTCGCTGTTACAACATCATAACCGTGGAGTTGTAGGTTATAACTGATGATTTCCAGGATATCTGGCTCATCATCTGCTATTAGTATTTTTTTGCCAGCTGACACGATTTTATGATTTTTTACAAAGTTACAGTTCATTTTAGGGATAGTTGGGATTTTCATGATTACCAAATTGTTAACACCCCAAAATGAGTTGCCTGAATATGTACTAATTTTACAAGATGTTGAGGTGGAGAACTCTTTTTTTATGTTTTTTTTATAGTCTGTCATTTTCTGCTGTTTGGGCTACAGCTGATACAGGTCGACTTGCTATTGACATCAGGAGAGTTCAGTTGCATGAAGATATTGACGCACTTCAGGTTAAGCTTTATGGAGTAGATGGGAAACAGGACAAAATCATTTCAGCTAGTCGTGACATTGATTTGAATCTTTTGCTTACAGATGTTTACACCAGACAGGTAGATTTGCTTCAAAATGAAATTGAAAGTGATGATAGCTTAGATCATCGTGCAAAAATAAAATACCTGACCGGAATTAAAATTACGCTGGAAGGTTGCAACACGGCACTAAGGACAGTCCAGTTTTCAGCCGAGACTGCAATACAGTTATTTGAAGCCTATAAAGTGTATTTACTAAAGGATAAAGCGGGAATAGGCTTGGGTAGGTCTGTAGAGCAATACAGTTACCCAATCAACAAGATTTTATTAGGGGATAATACGGTGTTTTTTGAAAATCCGGGACTAAATCTAGCCAGGGTGGTTATGTTTCAACAGTTTGCAGATATGCATCCTGGAGAAGTATTAGTTAAGATTGAACCTTACCTTGATCAACCCTTTGCTGATAGTTTGTTGATTGGATGTGCGACTATTTTCCCGGATAAGTTTTACAATTATGCTGCTGCTGCTGAGACAAAAATTGGCAAACAAATCAGAAAAATAAATGACCCTTTGGTTCAGTTGATAGTCAAGATTTCTGATGAACGTTCAGGCAGGCTAATTTTTCCATTTTTACACGCAATTCAGAAGGGTAGAATTTCTATTGATAGTATAAAACAAGCGGCAAAAGACAATCTTAAATATTACCGATTATTGGTAAAAACACAGTTGGAATATGTAGATGATGTAAGAAAAAAGGATACCCCAATTTTATATAAAGAAATGGGGTTAATGATTAAACGAAAGGCTGAAGAACTCTATATTAATGAGATAAATGCATTGCATGATCTCCCTGATGATAAACGATTCAAAGTCTTGCAACCATTAAATGCAAAGGAGCTGTATTATATTATTGTTACAGGAGAAGATGTCATCTATACATCAAGCTATGTGGGTGTTTTCAATAGAATGATGGCAAAGTCTCCACAGAAAAATGGAGATAGTTTGTTGATGTTGGTGAAATTTGACAGGTTTAAGAAGTTCATCAGAATGGCAGCAAGTTATAATAAGCTCGATGCGTTTCTCTCGTCTATGCAACCAGGGAATGCCCAACTCTTGATGAAAGCTTTTGTGCGGGGTTTAGACCGTACCAGTAATTTAGAAGATGCAGTAGATGTGGCAGATTCTTATGGTAGTATTACTGATTCTACACTGAACGCTTTAATGAAACAAGAGGTGCTTGCAAACTACAATCAAAATTTATTGAATAATAACAGTAGGGGGGAGACCATTTATGATATTTTGAATTTACTTTTTCTTTCTGCTGAAGACACCACAGATCAACTCGCTGTCAAGTACAAAATACCTCCCGTTTATTTGCTTCCAACCTCATTGTTGAGCGATACTGCTGGTCGTGTGATACAGCAAGTTTTTTTCTATGGGGATAAAGATGGAATTCAGTCTTTTCAAAACTTCATGACGCTTTTTAAAGGAAAAAAAGAGTGGAAAATTACACAAAATGAAAACTGGGTTGAAATTAGCTCTCAAGTGGGAAAGCCAATACTCATTTTTGCTAACAAGCCATTAGACAACTCAAAAGGTGATGATCCTGATGCAAAAGCACAAAAACTTTTAGGGGAGCATATGATGGCTAATGGATATGATCCTACAATCGTTATTCATCGTGGACATAGTTATCATTTGAAATACACTATTGATCAATTGCCCACTTCTGCAAAAGTAATTGTATTGGGTTCCTGTGGTAGTTATCAAAACCTTACTTCTGTCTTGCAAATTTGTCCTGATGCACAAATTATATCTTCCAAAGAAGTTGGATCAAGGCTGGTCAATGAACCTGTTTTGAAATTGATCAATGAGTCTTTACTTTATGAGGATGAAATCGACTGGATCAATCTCTGGAAGGCTTTGGCGAAGCAGTTTGAAGGCACTGAAGCCAAGGAGAGATTTGAGAATTATATACCACCGCACAAGAATATGGGCGCATTGTTTATAAAGGCATTTAAAAACAGAGATCTTTGATGCAATAGTTATGGGGGTGTCCACTGAAAAAGAAAAAAAGAAAAAGATTTTTGATGTACAGTTGTTGCTGAAAATTTTTGCGTTTGCAAAACCCTATGCTGGCAAATTTTATTTGTCGACTTTCCTCGCGGTATTTCTTGCTGTCATTGCACCTGTCAGGCCATTGCTCATCAATGAGACTTTAAAAAAGACAAATGAATCGGAGACCTCATCAGTTGAAACGGTCACTCAATTTCTTTTGATAATTACATTGATTCAAGTCGGTCTACTCATCGTCGAATCAGCTTTACGTTTTTTCTTTACCTACCTCACCTCCTGGCTCGGACATAAAGTAGTGAAAGACATCAGGGTAAAAGTGTATGATAAAATTCTGTCTCTCAATGTGGCACAATTCGATAAAACACCAATTGGTACCCTAACAACCAGAACAATCAATGATATTGAGGCTGTGAATGATATTTTTGCGGAAGGGTTAGTGCCTATATTGGCCGACTTCCTCTCTATCATAGCTATTTTGGTTGCTATGTTTTATACCGACTGGCAACTGGCACTAGTTTGTATTATACCTTTCCCTTTTTTAATTATCGCCACTTATTTTTTTAAGGAAAGTGTAAATAAATCATTCATTAGTGTCAGAAATGCAATTGCATCTTTGAATGCATTTGTGCAGGAACATATTTCGGGTATGCAAATCATTCAGTCGTTCACGGCAGAACACAGAGAGCAGGAAAAATTTATTGCCATCAACCAAAAACACAGAGATGCTAATATCAAAGCCATCTTTGCCTATTCTGTATTCTTTCCCGTTGTTGAAATCGTACTTGCTTTTTCTATGGGCATTCTGGTTTGGTTTGCTGCAACCACCACAACCTCAATTGGAGTTGATCAGGCAATGGAAATGGCCGGTAAAGTGGTCTCATTTACACTTTTACTGAACCTGCTTTTCAGGCCACTAAGGGTAATCGCCGATAAATTTAATGTGCTACAAATGGGTATGGTTGCCGGTGAGCGGATATTGGTTGTTTTAGATAATCCAGATACACTTCCAGTTCAACATAATCCGCAGGCAGTCGAATTAAAAGGCGAGGTGAAATTCAAGAATGTCAGTTTTTACTATGTTGAGGGTCACCCCGTTCTTAAGAACATCAGTTTTGATGTCCCAGTTGGAAAAACCCTCGCAATAGTTGGACATACAGGTAGTGGAAAATCGACCATCATCAACTTGATTAATCGTTTGTATCAGCACAAAACCGGTGAAATATTGCTCGATGGTATTCCTATTGAAAATATTGAAATTCAATCACTTAGGTCAGGAATTGCTGTCGTTTTGCAAGATGTTTTCTTGTTTTCGGGTACAATTATCGATAATGTAACGCTTAGAAACCCTAGGATTAGTCGACATGAAGTCATTGAAGCCGCCCAACTCATTGGTATTCATGATTTTATCATGCAGTTACCTGGTGGATATGATTACAATGTGATGGAAAGGGGGGCTACTTTATCATTAGGACAAAGACAATTGCTTTCATTCATAAGAGCCCTCTTGTACAAGCCTGCTATATTGATTCTGGATGAAGCCACATCTTCTGTAGATGCACATACCGAGGGTTTGATTCAGCGTGCGATTGATATCCTGACTGCGGGAAGGACCTCTATTGTGATTGCCCATAGACTTTCTACCATTCAAAAAGCTCATCAAATATTGGTTTTGGATCAGGGTGAAATCCTCGAGTCTGGTAACCACCAGGAACTTCTTCAAAAGGGGGGAGCCTATGCCAAATTAATCGAACTCCAGCGGCAGTCGAAAATTGACTGATATTTTTTCACTTTCCCTAGCTTTATTAGGCATTTCGGCACTATCTTTGCGCAAAATTTGAGTGCAATTATGCGTCTGAATGGCCTAAAATCTTTGCTGGTAGCGTGTTTCAGCCTTTTTGGGGTACTGATTTCCCTGCCTGCAGCTGCAAACGAGGAAGTAGCTGGTGAGAAGCTCAACCCAGCAAAAGTGATCATGGAGCACATTCAGGATTCACATGAGTTCCATTTCTTCACCTTGAAGAAAGCTGATGGTTCCGAATTTCATGCAACTATTCCACTTCCCATCATCCTTTATTCAAAGGAAAGAGGTCTTTCAGTTTTCTCTTCTTCAAAATTTCATCATGGCCATGAAGCTTATAGCGGCTACAAAATGGAGCATGATAAAATACATGCTGAAGATCCTAATGAACATGTATATGATTTATCCATCACTAAGAATGTAGTGCAGATGCTCATTGCACTCACACTATTGGTTGTGGTAATGTTGAGTGTAGCAGCTAAGTATAAAAAAGGACAGGGTGTAACCTCTGCCCCTAAAGGATGGCAGAATGCTATTGAACCGGTAATTACTTTTGTTAGAGATGAGGTTGCAAAGCCAAATCTTGGCCATAAGTACATGAAGTATCTTCCTTACTTGCTGACTGTCTTCTTCTTTATTTTGATCAATAACTTGTTTGGATTATTACCAGGTTCAGCAAACGTTACAGGTAATATTGCCTTTACAATCGTTCTCGGTGTTATTTCATTTTTTGTTATTCTATTCAGTACCAACAAACATTTCTGGGGTCATATTTTCTGGTTCCCTGGTGTACCAACTCCTGTAAGGATATTTATTATGCTTCCAGTAGAATTGTTGGGTGTGTTCACCAAGCCTTTCGCTTTGATTGTGCGTCTTTTCGCCAATATGGTAGCAGGACACATCATCATCCTGAGCTTTATTACATTGATATTTATTTTCGGAGAAATGAGTGGCATTGCCGGATGGGGTTTCTCACCATTGTCTGTTGGCTTTGCTGTTTTCATTTACCTGATAGAAATAATGGTTGCCTTTATTCAAGCATTCATCTTCACTAACCTGACTGCTGTATTTATCGGACAGGCTTTTGAAGGAAGTCATGATGAGGGACACCACTAAACGCTTTTTTCATTTTTAAAAACAAGTATCATGAGTCTGATGAACATTCTGCTCGATGTTAGCGTATCTCACCTAGGTGGTGCTATCGGCGCAGGTCTCGCTGCTATCGGTGCCGGTATCGGTATTGGTCAGATTGGTAAAGGTGCAGTTGAATCAATTGCACGTCAACCAGAGGCTGCTAATGACATTCGTGCGAACATGATCCTGACTGCCGCTTTCGTTGAGGGTGTTGCCCTTTTCGCGGTTATCGCAGGTCTACTTGCTGTATTGAAATAATCAGTAAGCAGTTCGCAAAAATCATACTGCATCCAATGCACAGGGCGGAGGATGCAGTACTTTAAAAAACAAGTCTTTTAAAATATAAAACATGGATCTTTTATTACCTGGTTTAGGTCTTTTGGTGTGGACCCTTGTTGCATTTCTAATCGTATTTTTTATTTTAAAGAAATATGCATGGGGAATCATCATCAAGTCGTTGTCAGAACGCGAGACTGGTATTGCTGAGTCATTGGCATCTGCACAAAAAGTAAAGGCTGAGATGGCTCAGTTGAAAAGTGAGAATGAAGCGTTGATGGCTCAGGCACGTGAAGAGCGTACCCAAATGCTTAAGGAAGCAAAGGAGACCAAAGATCGTATTGTAAATGAGGCAAAGGATCAAGCTAAGGCAGAAGCATCAAAGATTATTGCAGATGCACAAGCTGCCATTCAACAGCAGAAAATGGCTGCCCTAACTGATGTAAAAAATCAGATTGGTAACATGGTGATTGAAGTTGCAGAGAAAGTCATTCGCAAGCAACTTGAAAACAAAGCGGAGCAAGAAAAATATATTCAGCAAATGGCTGGTGAATTACATCAGTTTGGAAATTAATGAACAAACAGCATGGGTCAATCTAAAGTTGCATACCGTTACGCAAAAGCCTTATTTGATCTTGCCATGGAAACAGGTAAGGTGGATCAGGTACATGCAGATCTGAAAACCATTCAACAGGCCAACCACAAAGAATTATATACTTTGCTGAGCTCTCCTGTGATTGGAAGTGATAAAAAGACTTCAATTTTTGAAGCCGTTTTTGCTCAACATGTACAGCCAGCTACAGTATCTTTCTTCAAGTTGATTTTTAATAAAGGTAGAGCTGTAGCAATTAAAGATATTATTGAAGCTTATTTTGAAAAGTACAGGGCTTACAAAGGAATTAAAGTTGTTGAAATGACAACAGCAGTGGCTGTTTCTGATGAAGTAAGACAATCCATTGTAAAAGAATTGCAGCAAAACAAAATGCTCTCTGGTAAATCAATTGAATTGAAAGAGAAAGTGGATGCTTCAATCATAGGCGGAATTGTATTACAGGTTGATGATAAATTGTTTGATGCAAGTATCAAACACGATCTTCAATTTATCAAGAGACAGTTCATCAAAAACATGTACGTTAGTCAAATTAAATAATCAAAGAATCATTTTAAATCTTCAGATATGATAGACATTAAGCCCGATGAGATTTCAGCGATACTCCGTCAGCAGCTGACCAATTTCAACACCTCTGCTGAGTTGGAAGAAGTGGGCACCGTTCTTCAGGTAGGTGACGGTATTGCTCGTGTATACGGATTGAACAATGTAAAGTCCGGTGAGCTTGTTGAATTTGAAAATGGCGTTAAAGCCATTGCCTTGAACCTGGAAGAAGATAACGTGGGTGTGGTATTGATGGGTGAAGGTGCTGGTATCAAAGAAGGTTCTAAAGTAAAAAGAACTGGAATGATCGCTTCTATCAAAGCTGGTATGGGTTTGGTAGGACGCGTAATCAATACGTTGGGTGAACCAATCGATGGTAAAGGTCCAATTGCAGGTGATTTGTATGAAATGCCGATTGAACGTAAGGCGCCAGGTGTAATTTTCCGTGAGCCGGTTAAAGAACCGCTTCAAACTGGTATCAAAGCAATTGATGCAATGATTCCAATTGGAAGGGGTCAGCGTGAGTTGATTATTGGTGACCGCCAAACAGGTAAGACTGCCATTGCTATCGATACCATCATCAACCAAAAAGAATTTTACAAAGCTGGTAAGCCAGTGTATTGTATATATGTAGCTATTGGTCAGAAAGCATCAACAATCGCTGGTGTAATGAAAACCTTGGAAGACAACGGTGCAATGGATTATACCATTATCGTTGCAGCTCCAGCAGCTGATCCAGCTCCACTTCAGTTCTATGCACCTTTCGCTGGTGCTG
>VFQT010004509.1_pt1 | contig 11491 bp, 10 predicted proteins | sample 3512381 | NCBI WGS metagenome assembly VFQT01 (sample SAMN10412376, study PRJNA504923) | tailings metagenome | isolation source: Relicate 2 Philex TSF3 active mining site | place: Philippines: Tuba, Benguet | collected 2017-08-29 | reverse complement strand
CACCGACCTCTTCCTTATCAGGGAAGCGCTCTAACCAAACTGAGCTATAGGCCCGCGTGCGAGGCAGAACTCTATCGGACCGGGTCGCGGACGGCCTTCGGCCCCCGGGACCGCCCTGCTGCTAGACGTCGTCCGAGAGCACGACCTCGATGCCCCCGGTGAGGCCCACCGTGAGGTTGTAGAGGATGGCGAAGAGGGTCGCGAGGATCGAGACCACGACGATCTCGATCGACGCCACCACGACAGCCACCCCCATGACCCGGCTCAGCTCGACGTAGTCCATGAGGTTGAAGCCTGTGGCGGCCGTTCCGACGACGTCGTCGACCGTTGTCGACACCGTCGCGAAGACACCCGTGACGTCCAGCACCCACCACAGTCCTGCGACCGCCACGATCAGGATGATCCCGATCGCCAGCGCCAACAGGAAGGCCACCTTGGTCACGGACCAGGGGTCGAGTCGAGTGACGTACAGCCGCGCGCGCTTGGGCGCCCGCGCGACCTCGGTCATTCCGTCGCCCCCGGATCAGCAGCCTCGTCGACCTCTGCGCCCTGCTCCGCCGACGCGCCGCCATCGACGGATTCAGCCGACTCCTCGCTGATGTCCGCGACATCGGCGTCGTCTGCGTCATCGTCGTCGCTGGACTCCCCTCCGCGGGCCACCGCCACGATGGAGTCGCCCTCGGCAAGGTTCATCAAGGTGACGCCCATGGTGTCGCGCCCGGAGGGTCGCACCTCACCGACACGGGTGCGGATCACGATCCCGTTGGAGGCGATGGCGAACAGCTCATCGTTCTCCTGGCACACCATGGCCCCGACGAGTGAGCCGCGCTCCTCGACGAGCTTCATGGCGCGGACGCCGAGGATGCCACGGCCCTTCGGCGCCCATTCGCCCACCGGCGTGCGCTTGGCGAACCCGCCATCGGTGATGGTGACGACGTAGGCGTCCGGCTGGACGACGTCCATGGCAAGGAGTGAGTCGTCATCGCGGAACCGCATGCCGATCACACCGCTGGTGGCGCGGCCCATCGGACGCAGCGTCTCGTCATCCGCGGTGAACCGGGCCGACATGCCCTTGCGCGACACCAGGAGGAGATCATCGCTCTCGGACACCTGACGAGCGGCGATGAGCTCGTCGTCGTCGGTCAGGTTGATCGCGATGATCCCGCCCTGCCGGTTCTTGTCGTACTCCGACAGCTTCGTCTTCTTGACCAGGCCCTTGCGGGTCGCCATGACGAGGTAGTCGGAGGACTCGAAGTCGGGCATCGCCAGGACCTGCGCGATCTCCTCGTCCGGCTGGAAGGCGAGCAGGTTCGCGACATGCTGGCCGCGGGCGTCGCGCCCGGAGTCCGGCAGCTGGTAGGCCTTGGCCCGGTAGACACGGCCCTTGTTCGTGAAGAACAGGATCCAGTGGTGCGTCGTGCTCACGAACATGTGCTCGACGACGTCGTCCTGACGCAGGGCCGCCCCACGCACACCCTTGCCTCCGCGCCGCTGGGATCGGTAGAGGTCGAGCTTGGTGCGCTTGGCGTAGCCGCCGGACGTGATCGTGACGACGACGTCATCCTCAGCGATGAGATCCTCGTCGGTCATGTCGCCGTCCCAGGGCGCGAACTGGGTGCGACGCTCGTCTCCGAACTTCTCGGTGACCTCGGCGAGCTCCTCGCTGACGATCGCACGCTGCCGCGCCTCGCTGGCGAGGATGTCGTTGTAGTCGGCGATGCGGGCCATGAGCTCGTCGTACTCGTCGATGATCTTCTGCCGCTCGAGTGCGGCGAGTCGACGCAGCTGCATATCGAGGATCGCGGTCGCCTGGAGCTCGTCGATCTCGAGCAGCTCCATGAGTCCGGCTCGGGCGTCCTCGACGGTCGCCGAAGCCCGGATGAGGGCGATGACGTCGTCGAGTGCGTCGAGGGCCTTGAGGTATCCGCGCAGGATGTGCGCGCGCTCCTCGGCCTTGCGCAGGCGGTAGCGCGTGCGCCGCTGGATGACCTCGATCTGGTGGCTGATCCAGTGCCGGATGAACTGCTCGAGCGTGAGCGTCCGGGGCACGCCGTCGACGAGCGCCAGCATGTTGGCACCGAAGTTGTCCTGCAGCTGGGTGTGCTTGTAGAGCTGGTTCAGCACCACCTGGGCCACGGCGTCGCGCTTCAGCTCGATGATGAGCCGCATGCCGGTGCGGGACGAGGAGTCGTCGCGGACGTCGGCGATGCCGGTGAGCTTGCCGTCGCCGACGAGCTCGGCGATGCGCAGCAGCAGGTTGTCGGGGTTGACCTGGTAGGGCAGCTCCGTGACCACGAGGATCTGGCGCCCGCGAGCGTCCTCGTCGACCTCGACGACCGCGCGCATCGTGATCGAGCCACGACCGGTGCGGTAGGCGTCGTCGATTCCTCGACGGCCGACGATGAGGGCACCTGTGGGGAAGTCAGGGCCCTTGACGATCTCCATGAGAGCGTCCTGGCGCTCCTGCCGCTCGGCATCCGGATGAGCGAGCACCCACTGGGCCGCCTCCGCGATCTCGCGCAGGTTGTGCGGGGGAATGTTCGTGGCCATGCCGACGGCGATGCCTGAGCTGCCGTTGACGAGCAGGTTGGGGAACCTGCTCGGCAGGACCCGGGGCTCCTGCGTGCGGCCGTCGTAGTTTGGTCCGAAGTCGACGGTCTCCTCGTCGATGTCGCGGACCATCTCCATGGCCAGGGGCGCCATGCGGCACTCCGTGTACCGCTGGGCCGCCGGCGGATCGTTGCCCGGGGAGCCGAAGTTGCCCTGCCCCTGCACGAGTGGGTAGCGCAGGCTCCACGGCTGGGCGAGGCGCACGAGGGCGTCGTAGATCGCACTGTCGCCGTGCGGGTGGTAGTTGCCCATGACGTCGCCCACGACGCGAGCGCTCTTGGAGAAGTTGCGGTCGGGGCGGTAGCCGCCGTCGTACATGGCGTACAGCACTCGGCGGTGGACGGGCTTGAGTCCGTCGCGGACATCCGGGAGCGCACGCGAGACGATGACGGACATCGAGTAGTCCAGGTACGAGCGCTGCATCTCCGTCTGCAGGTCGACCGGGTCGATGCGGCCGTTGGGGCCGGGGTCGGTGTCATCGATCATGTCGATGTCGTCAGCCACGTGGATTGCCTCTCAGTGCGGAGCGATGGATGGCGATGGTGGGCATGCGCCTAGATGTCGAGGAAGCGGACGTCGCGTGCGTTCTGCTGGATGAACGTTCGACGCGACTCGACGTCCTCGCCCATCAGGACGCTGAACATCTCGTCGGCCTGGGCGGCGTCGTCGATGGTCACCTGGAGCAGGATCCGGCGCGCGGGATCCATGGTGGTCTCCCAGAGCTCGTCGGCGTTCATCTCGCCGAGGCCCTTGTAGCGCTGGATCGCCTCCTCCTTGGGCAGACGACGACCTGCTGCGATCCCCGACTCGATCAGGGCCTCGCGCTCGCGCTCGGTGTAGGCGAAGTCGGCGAGCTCGCGTGACCACTTGATCTTGTACAGAGGGGGCTGTGCGAGGAAGACGTGGCCGGCCTCGACCAGTGGCCGCATGAAGCGGAACAGCAGCGTCAGCAGGAGGGTCCGGATGTGCTGGCCGTCGACGTCCGCATCAGCCATGAGCACGACCTTGTGGTAGCGCAGACGGTTGATGTCGAACTCGTCCTGGACTCCCGTGCCGAGAGCCGAGATGAGGGCCTGAACCTCGTTGTTGCCCAGCACCTTGTCGATGCGGGCCTTCTCGACGTTGATGATCTTGCCGCGGATGGGCAGGATCGCCTGCGTACGCGGATCGCGACCCTGACGTGCCGATCCACCGGCGGAGTCACCCTCGACGATGAAGACCTCGCACTCCTCCGGCTCGCGACTGGAGCAGTCGATCAGCTTGCCGGGCATTCCCGCACCGCCGAGCAGACCCTTGCGGTTGCGGGCGAGGTCGCGGGCCTTGCGTGCCGCGATGCGCGCGGTGGCCGCCTGGACCGCCTTGCGCGCGATCTCCTTGCCCTCGGTCGGGTTCTTCTCGAGCCACTCGCCGAGCTGGTCGTTGACGACCTTCTGCACGAAGGCCTTCATCTCCGTGTTGCCGAGCTTGGCCTTGGTCTGACCCTCGAACTGGGGCTCCGACAGCTTGACGCTGATGATGGCCGTGAGCCCCTCGCGGACGTCCTCGCCGCTGAGGTTGGCGTCCTTCTCCTTGAGGATGTTCCACTCGCGGGCGAACTTGTTCATCAGGGAGGTCAGTGCTGCACGGAACCCCTCCTCGTGGGTGCCGCCCTCCGTGGTGTTGATCGTGTTCGCGAACGTGTAGACCGACTCCGAGTAGGTCGTGTTCCACTGCATGGCCACTTCGGCGCTCATGCGGCGGTCGTCGGCCTCGGACTCCAGGTAGATGACCGACGGGTTGGCGGCACCCTTGCTCGCGTTGATGTGGGAGACGAAGTCGGCGATGCCGCCCTCGTAGTGGTACTCGACCCGGCGCACTGCGTCGGCGGCGACCTCGTCGTCGACATCGTCGAGGACGGCCGGTGCGCGCTCGTCGATCAGCTCGAGGTACAGGCCCTTGTTCAGGAAGGCCATCTCCTGGAAGCGCCGGGCCAGGGTGGTGAAGTCGTAGCGGGTGGTCTCGAAGATGTCGCTGTCGGCCCAGAACGTGACTGTGGTGCCGGTGGCGTCGGTGGGCTCACCCCGCTCGAGGGGAGCCTGCGGAACGCCGTGGACGTACGACTGCCGCCACACGTAGCCGTCGCGTCGCACCTCGACGTCGAGGCGGGTCGACAGGGCGTTGACCACGGAGACTCCGACGCCGTGGAGGCCGCCGGACACCGAGTAGCCGCTGCCGCCGAACTTCCCGCCGGCGTGCAGCACCGTCAGCACGACCTCGACCGCCGGCTTCTTCTCGACCGGATGCTCATCGACCGGGATGCCGCGGCCGTCGTCGACGACGCGCACGCCGCCGTCGGCCAGCAGGGTGACGGTGATGCGGGTGGCGTAGCCGGCCATCGCCTCGTCGACGGAGTTGTCGGCGACCTCGTACACGAGGTGATGCAGGCCCCGCTCGCCGGTGGAGCCGATGTACATGCCGGGACGCTTGCGGACGGCGTCGAGGCCCTCGAGGACGGTGATCGCGCTGGCGTCGTAGGACACGGGTGTCGTGGCCCCTTCATGGCTGGGCGGCGACCGGTGTCGGTGGACACCGGCGTGATCCCACCCGACCAGGCGACAGGCGGACGGAGGGGGCTCCGACAGTGTCGCGCTCGACCAGGTGGATCACCCCAGTCTACTGGTTTCCGGTGACATCGACTGCCGCGGCACGGCCCTTGGGGGCACTTCACGGCCGTTGACCCCCCTGTGCATGACCGCCCCTACGGGTGTTCCGTGTCACGCTCCCCTGAGGGCCTTGACGGCCTCAGCCGTAGGTGTCCCGCGGGCCTCGTCCCTTGACCGTCCGGGGCCCCTTGACCCACGAGGGTGAGGCGGGTCCGACGACGGAGATCGACGACACCACGCCCGTGCCGACCTCGGCGTCGACCACCCGTCGCAGGTCCGGCAGCAGGAGCCGCACCTGGGTGGCCCAGGCGGTGGACTCGGCCTGCAGCAGGAGCACACCGTCCTGGAAGGACACCGGGGCGACGTGGTCGGCCATCTCGGCGCCGACCACGGACGGCCACCGGGTCACCAGACGGGCGATGGCGGAGTCGGACTGCCAGCCCCGTTCGGTGAGGAGGTCATCGAGGGCCTGCCCCACCGGCTGCGGATCCCGCGTCGAGCCCGCGGCGCCCGATGACCGGGTGCCGGTCTTCCGGCGAGGGGCGGTGGATCGGGTGGCTCTCCTCAGCGTTGCCGCAGCGGCAGCGGCCGGGTCGACCTCGAGCACAGCGGGATCGCCGGTGTCAGCACCAGAGGTGGGCTCAGGTGCAGATGCATCGGGTTCATCCGGCACCACTGATCACCTCCTGCGTCGCGTGTCCTCTCGTGACGCGGACGACAGCGCCGGAGAGTTCGGCTGGAATGTCCGCCTCTACCGCGGCCGTGATGAGCACCTGTGCGCAGGTGCGCACACGCTGGGCGAGTCGGCGCCGCCGTGTGTCGTCGAGCTCGGCGAACACATCATCGAGGATGAGAACTGGCTCGTCACCCTGGGCGGTGAGGATCTCGAAGGAGGCCAGTTTCAGGGCCAGGGCGATCGACCAGGACTCTCCGTGCGAGGCGTAGCCCTTCGCGGGCAGGCCGCCGAGCACCAGGGTGATGTCGTCGCGGTGGGGTCCGACCAGTGTGATGCCACGATCGAGTTCGTCCGACCGCCGACGATCGATGGCCGCGAGCATGGCTGAGCGCCACTCGTCCACGTCGGCGACCGCCTCGGGCTGGTCGGTCACTGAGGTCTGGTAGGTGACAGACAGCTCAGTGGAGCTCACGGCGTCCTCTCCCCCGGCGATGAGGGTGTACGCGGACGAGAGCGGATCGGTGAGATCGCTGAGGATGGCCATGCGCGCCGCCAGGATCTGTGCACCCTCGTCGGCCAGGCGCTGATCCCACACCTCGAGTGTGCGCCGGATGTCCTCAGCGCTGCCGCGGCGAGCGCTGTAGGCCGACTTCAGCAGTGCGTTGCGCTGCTTGAGTGCGCGCTCGTAGTCAGCCTTGACGCCCTGCATGCGAGGTGATCGCTGGATCATCAGCTCGTCGAGGAAGCGTCGTCGATCACTCGGATCACCCTTGACGAGCGAGAGGTCCTCCGGAGCGAAGACGACGGTGGTGAGGAGGCCGAGGACGTCCCGCGCACGGGTGGCTGCCGCTCTGTTGATGCGGGCACGGTTGGCTCGTCCGGGGTTGATCTCCAACTCCAGCAGCACGGTGCGATCCGCACGTTCGACGCTGACAGCGAGGATGGCGCGATCAGCACCCGATCTCACGAGCGGTGCATCACCCGAGACGCGGTGACTGCCGAGGATCGACGGATAGGCGATGGCCTCGACGAGGTTCGTCTTGCCCTGGCCATTGGAGCCGATGAAGGTGGTGACGCCTGCAGCAAGGGAGAGGTCGACTGTCTCGTACGACCTGAAGTCGGTCAGGCGCAGGCCTGAAACCCACACGGCATCAACCGGTGAGACGCACCGGCATCAGCAGGTACTTGTAGGAGTCCGGACCTGCTGACCCTTCCTGGCCTGCGGTGAGGACAGCCGGACGTGTGGACTGCGTGAAGGAGAACTGGGTCGTTCCGGCATTGATGGCAGCAAGGCCATCAAGCAGGTACGCGGGGTTGAAGGCGATGTCAATGGCGTCGCCCTCGAGGGAGCATTCGACCGCCTCCTCCGCACTGGCGTCATCACCGGCACCGGCACGAAGGGTGAGCTCCGATGCGGAGAACGCCAGGCGCACGGGGGTGTTGCGCTCGGCGACGAGGGCAACACGCTTGACAGCGTCACTGAGGACGGCAGTGTCGATGTTCGCGATCGCGGACGACTCCGCCGGCAGCAGGGAGCGGTACTTCGGAAACTCACCATCGAGCAGGCGCGTTGTGGTGCGGCGGCCGTTGCCCTCGAAACCGACGAGGCCATCACCTGATCCACCCGAGGCAAGGGCGATGAGCACCTCGTCGACGTCGGCGAGTGACTTGGCGGTATCGGCGAGGGTGCGCGCCGGGATGAGCGCATGGGTCGACAGAGACGGAGTGCTGGGCTGCCAGGTGAAGTCGCGTACGGCGAGGCGATAGCGATCGGTCGCGGCGAGAGTGATGGCCGCGCCTTCGATCTCCATGCGGATGCCGGTGAGAGTCGGCAGGGTGTCGTCGCGACCCGCTGCGATGGCGACCTGCGCGACGGCATCGGCGAAGGTGCGCCCACCGATCGATCCCGATGTCGTGGGCATGGTCGGCAGTTGCGGGTAGTCCTCGGCGGGGAGGGTGGGCAGGGTGAAGGACGAGCGCCCACACGTGAGTTGAAGACGGCTTCCCTCGCTCTCCAGCACGACCGGAGCAGCGGGAAGTGATCGAGCGATGTCAGCGAGAAGTCGGCCGGAGACCAGGCAGACGCCGGGGTCGGTGATGTCGGCATCAACCTCGACGCGACCGGACACCTCGTAGTCGAAGCTGCTGATGGTCAGACCGTCAGCAGACGCCGTGAGGACGAGACCGGCGAGCACCGGCAGGGACGGCCGCGACGGCAGCGTCCGGGCAGCCCAGGCGACCGACTCAGCGAGTACATCGCGTTCGACTCGGAGTTTCACGGTTTCCCTCCTGATCCAAGGGCGTCAGTGTGTCAGGAATCGGGTCGTCTGGCGTAGCAGGGGTGGCAAGTGTGGACGGGACCTTCATCCACCGGCCACGTGCCTGTGGTTGTTCAAGGTGAGGGATCTGGATAGGTAGTCATCGTCGTAGGGGGTGTGGACGATGTGGAGAAGCGCCGTTCTCCCTGATGAGCGCGTGATTCGGGGTGGGGATCGGGGTGGGGATCGGAGCCGGATGCGGGTGGACGGCCGTGGATGACAGACGGGAAAGGACGGCGCCATCCACGGAGGTCACGAGAGTTGTCCACAGGGTGGGCGGCGAAACCCGACGAAAGACGAGGGTTTTCCACACGTTGTTCATGTGCTGGGGACAGAAAAAGGGGACAAATCGCGTGAAGGTTGTCCACACCATGGGGACACAGTGGGGATAGATGTGACAGATGGGTCACAAGAGTCAAAGGGTGCGTTGCTGGGACTTGATCCGGCTGGTGAGGTCCGTGACCTGGTTGAACAGGCTGCGGCGCTCGGCCATCAACTGCCGGATCTTGCGGTCGGCGTGCATGACGGTGGTGTGATCCCGGCCGCCGAATGCCTGCCCGATCTTGGGCAGGGACAGGTCGGTCAGCTCACGGCACAGGTACATCGCGATCTGCCGGGCGGTGACCAGCACCCGTGACCGGCTGGAACCGCAGAGGTCGTCGACGGTGACCCCGAAGTACGAGGCCGTCGCCGACATGATCTGGGCAGCGGTGATCTCCGGGCCTGTCTCGCTCGGCAGGAGGTCCTTGAGCACGATCTCGGTGATGGCGAGGTCGACGGGCTGACGGTTGAGCGAGGCGAAGGCCGTCACGCGGATGAGAGCACCCTCCAGCTCACGGATGTTGGTGGAGATCTTGGAGGCGATGAACTCGAGCACCTCGGGTGGGGCGACGAGACGCTCCTGGACGGACTTCTTCCGCAGGATGGCGATGCGGGTCTCGAGGTCAGGGGGCTGGACGTCAGTGATGAGCCCCCACTCGAAGCGTGACCGCATCCGATCCTCGAAGTCAGGAAGCTGCTTGGGTGGCAGATCACTGGTGACGACGATCTGCTTGTTGGCGTTGTGCAGGGTGTTGAAGGTATGGAAAAACTCTTCCTGCGTCTGGACTTTTCCGCTCAGGAACTGGATGTCGTCGACGAGGAGCACATCGACATCGCGATACCGGCGCTGGAAGCTGGCGGCCTTGTCGTCACGGATGCTGTTGATGAACTCGTTGGTGAACTCCTCCGAGCTGACGTAGCGCACCCGTGTTCCCTTGTACAGGGTGCGTGCGTAGTGCCCGATGGCGTGCAGCAGGTGTGTCTTGCCCAGACCTGAACCGCCGTACACGAACAGCGGGTTGTAGGCACGCGCCGGCTGCTCGGCGACGGCGACGGCAGCAGCGTGAGCGAAGCGATTGCTGGAGCCGATGACGAACGTGTCGAAGGTGTACTTGTCGTTGAGGCGGCCATCCTCACTGCGAGTGCCGGGGGATCCGGTGCCCGGGCGCGGGGCGTCGTCGATCGGGGATGGCTCCGGTGCGACGTCGGCGTAGGTGGCGTCAGCGACCTCGTCGGTGGACTCCTCGATGGTGGGGGCGATCGAGGAGTCGACCGTGACGGCCAGTCGGATGTCGCGGCCGAGGGTCTCCGACAGCGCCTGGACGACCAGGGGGCGCAGGCGGGTCTCCAGGACGTCCTTGGTGAACTCGTTGGGCGCGGCGATCAGGGCGGTGTCCTCGACCAACCCCATCGGACGGGTCAGGTTGACGAAGGCCCGCTGCTGGGCGGTCAGGCTGCCGTCGGTGAGCGAGGCGATGGCCATGGCCCAGATCTCCGCGAGATCGTCGGTGCGTTCCACGAGGTACCCCTGTTCCCAAGCCGTCCACATCAGTTATCCACAGGTGTGGACCGTCCGGGTGACACTAGTCAGCGGTTCCGGTGCCTCACAAGGGGGGTGGGGATGCCGGGGGCCGGTTTGACCCTTCTCAACAGCCCCCCGTAAGGTTGGCTCTCGCCCTGAGGAGGTTCAGGGCCTTCCCTAGCCAGGAGCCCGATCATGAAGCGCACGTTCCAGCCCAACAACCGCCGTCGTGCGAAGAACCACGGCTTCCGGGCTCGGATGAGCACCCGCGCCGGTCGCGCCATCCTGGCCGCCCGTCGGGCCAAGGGCCGCGAGCGCATCTCCGCCTAGGGCGATGCTTCCCCCCGCGCACCGCATGCGGCGCGGATCAGACTTCTCCCTCACCACCCGGCAGGGCACCAAGGTGACCCGTGGCCGGGTGGTGGCGTATGTGCGGACGGCGGACACCGGGCTCCCACTGGTGGGCCTGATCGTGGGCAAGGTCGTGGGGAACTCGGTGGTGCGGCATCGGGTGTCGCGGCGACTGCGTGGTGCGATGGCGGCGGTCGTGCCGGAACTCCCGACAGGGTGCCAGGTGGTGCTGCGCGCTTTGGCGGGAGCGGCGGAGGATCCGGATCTTCCCGGGGATGCGGTTCAGGCCACCCATGACGCGGTGCGTCGGTCGGCCCTGCGGGTCGAGTCATGACAACGCGAGACAGTGCGTTGACACCGGGAAACCGTTGGGGCGCAAGGGTTTCTGGGGTGTGGCAGCGGACGGTATGGCTGTGGGAGCACAGCATCGGCTGGGTGCTGCGTTGGGCCCTGATCATCCCCATCCGCGCGTACCAGCGCTTCATCTCGCCGCTGACTCCGCCGAGCTGTCGGCTTCACCCGAGCTGCTCGGCCTATGCCGTGGAGAGCATCACGGTGCACGGTGCACTCAAGGGATTCGTGCTGGCCTGCTGGCGGCTGCTGCGGTGCAACCCCTGGAACCGCGGCGGCGTGGATCCTGTTCCGGCACCGGGACGCTGGTTGCCGGACGTGCTGCCGGACGGCAAGCCCCGGCATGGAACGATGGCGTTCCACACGGCTGACGGATCCGGCATCTAGAAGGGCGACACCACGTGTTCATCCTCGACTGGCTCAAGAACGCAGTCAGCTGGATCCTCGTCCAGTTCCACTCCCTCTTCACGGCCATCGGCCTGGATCCCGACAGCGGCTGGACCTGGACCTTCTCGATCGTCGGCCTCGTCATCGTCATCCGCATCCTGCTGATCCCGCTGTTCGTCAAGCAGATCAAGGCGCAGCGCAACCTGCAGCTGATCCAGCCGCAGATGAAGGAGATCCAGAAGAAGTACGCCGGCGACAAGGAACGTCAGTCGCAGGAGATGATGAAGCTGTACCGGGAGACCGGGACGAATCC
>VFQT010004507.1_pt1 | contig 11495 bp, 9 predicted proteins | sample 3512381 | NCBI WGS metagenome assembly VFQT01 (sample SAMN10412376, study PRJNA504923) | tailings metagenome | isolation source: Relicate 2 Philex TSF3 active mining site | place: Philippines: Tuba, Benguet | collected 2017-08-29 | reverse complement strand
TATTTAAAAATGTAAAATAATTATTTTTATTTGTCAACTAATTTTTACCAGTGCCGTTTATTTGGCATTTATATCAAAAATCACATAATTGTAACTCTGACTGCTTGTCATGGAATGGCAATTTTGATGGCACTTTCAGTTTTTGACTACATGGATAGGTCTATGCGATTTTTGATTTTCCCCGCTGCCCTGATTTGTATGCAATCATTATATTTTAACTTGAGTTTAGATGCCGTTGCAAAAATCTTAGAAGGCTTAACTGGTATAGACATAAATATTTCGCGCCTTACTGCATATATCGTTGGATGTGGGACTGTGGCTTTTATGCATCTTTCATCACTAATGATTTTTTGTTTTAAAAAAGATAAAGATTTAAGTTTTAATGTTTTAGGTGTATTTTGGTATGCTTGTGGCTTCCTAACTTTTATAACTTTAGCATTGTTGTTATATTTATCTCTTTTATCCTTGATACATTTGTATCTTTAACTGCATCACCCCTAAACTGTGCTGCCGTGTAGATTTGATTTTTTTACATTTTTTATTATGTTAACATGGAGCAAAGCCAAGTAAATCAGCAGCAAGCATCTATAACGCAGCAGCATTATCATCAATTAAGCAGCATTCTTGCTTACTTGGTGCAGGCTTATTATCTTGAAGAAGATGATCTTGAAGTCATTTCTCTAGCACCTAAGTATCAAGTTAGAATCGGTGTTTCTTCAAACTCTAACCATTATATGGAACTGGCTTTTAGCAGCGGTGTTGAAAACAACATAAAAATAGAGGTTGTCAACCAATCGCAATCTCTAGAGGTGCGTAAGCATTGTAACCCTCACGAAACAGGATGTTTTGGATATCTTAAGCCAACAGACCCCAAAAATATTTTAACCAAACAAGACGCTGACAATATTGCATATGCGGTTAGTGTTTTAAAAGAGGTAAAAGAAGCGAAAGAACAAACTTTTGCTTTGCAATCTTGCAACCGGCAGTAGCAAGATTTGTCAATTGTACAGGGAAAACAACTTTTTGATAAAGAACTTTTAAGTGATCAAGAGCATTACGAAAGTCGTTTTGCCGACACTAAAGATATCCAAAAAGGAGCGAATAATGAACTGCCTAAGACCAAGAGTCGTTCTCAACCCCAATTGCAATGTTGGCGTACAATTTGATTATACTGGCTAAATATTACCTTGCCACCCTGTAAAAACCCCACAAAAAATCCCCACTCTCTTTGGGTGTTTTGCCCCAGCCCCCGCCCCCCAGCTGGCAAAGCCAGCAGGCGGAGCTGGCTAATGGGGGTGCGGATGTGTTGCAAAGGGCTGGGATTGTAGCTTTGTTTTAAACGGGGGAAGAGGGTAAAATTCTATAACATAGCCCAATATCTTGATGTTGACTAACAACAGAGTCTAGATATTCTGTTGGCCATTCCTCTATTTCATTTTGCAATAATTGATAAAGCTCTAGTCCAATGTCCGTTAATGCTGCAAAGAACTCAATCTGTAGATTTGAAATTTTTCGTGATTTTTCTTTTGTAAAAAACTCTACTCTTTTCAATCCTTGCGTACAACTCAAAGAAGAAATCTCCATATCTTTTATCGTATCTAATAACTTAGCTTTTCCCTGAGGTTCGTCTTTTAAATAATTTCTTAAAGTTTGCTCTGTTGCAAGTTCTTCTCCTATTTTTAATCTTGAAATAAGCAATTCCGGAAAAACAATATCATCAATTTCAATAAAACGCATATCTTTTTTCGTGTAACATATTCCCCCAATGCTGGCCTCTTGATGAAAAACTTTCGCATATTTAATTTTGAGAGTATTTTTATCAAAGCACCCTTTTTCCGATAGAATGTCTATCACATGTTGACTTTTTAGTATGAAACTACCAATTACATATTTAAACATTGTTTTTATACGATTTAAGTCTTCATCTTCTAGGTTTTTGATAAACTCAACAGTGTCTAAAGATAATTTGTTATTTTGCGAAACAAAATGCAAACACTTTTCAATGAATTCTTTTACATTTTTCTGCCTTGTATCGATATGTTCTTGAACTAATTTGCATAACTGTTTGAAGTTGTCATCTGTTATTATCGGTTCTTTTACGCCATTAGTATCAAGATAGCATGCTAATATTTCATTTTGCTCCGAAGGATTAAAAAATTGCCGATAAATTACGAATGCAGGCTTCAATACTTTGTTTGCAAAATCTTCATCATTACACATTATAGTGCCCCGAGCTTTATCTCTAATTAAATTCATTATTTGAGATTTGCAATCTTTGTTTGGTAAAAAGTTACCAATGGCAACAATGTTACCATCACCATTTATATTAGTTTTTGAAATATCGTTTTTCATAGCTGCAAAACATCTAATGTTGTTATTTTTTAATATCTATTTTATTAACGATGATGCTGTTACCATCGCCTTTTATGCTGCAGTTTTTTATGGTGTTTGTATGCGTCTTTGATGAATATCCAACAGAAAAAATCTTTTCTAGGATTTGTTTTATTAAACCAAGACAATTGACAAAAAATTCTTTTATAGACATATTAATTAAATTAATAAAATAAAAACAACTAGCAATAGGTTAAAGGCATGCTACTTTAGATGATGTAGTTTAATTTTTTCGCTTTTCAAGTGTTGGATTGCAAAATAATTCTAAATATTAATTTTTAGTTGCAATGTATGTTAATTCTGTTGTTAAAAATCGGCTTATATCCTTCTTAAGTCAGTCTGTTCTTAAATAATACCATTTACCATTATAAAATAGGCCATACCCCCTTGTATAAATTCTACGCAAACCCCACAAAAAATCCCCACTCTCTTTGGGTGTTTTGCCCCAGCCCCCTCCAGGCGACTTGGCAATAACCAGCAGATTGCCAAGTCGCCTTTTTTAGGGGGCTGGGGCAATATTTTTTGCTTTGCAAAAAATTACTTATCAATACAATGTTTTTACAATACCAATTCTCAGTCTTACCCCTACACATACTACAAAATCGCAGCTCTCTTTGGGTATAAACTAGACTGCCTCCCACCATTGCTGGCAAAGCCAGCAGGCTGAGCTGGCTAATAGGGGTGATGTGTGGTGTTGCAAAGGTGGCTGCAAAGGTTTTTACAAAGGTAAATCTTGGATTGTAGCTTACTTTACAAGTTTTAGTATCTATGTGTGATTGACTATATCTTTAGTTTAAAAATTTATAACCTAATTTTACAAATGGGGCATGGAGGTTGTTTTTGTGAAATGCTGTTATGTTAAATTTTAATTAACATATAGAAATATTGAAATACTTTGAATTTTACACTTTTAGCGCTTTAAATTTTAAATAAAATTTAACAAAACACTGTAGTTAGGGTAAAATTTAAAATATTTCAAACAAAGCAAAAGCTTGTTAAGGCTTTTGCAGATGTTTGTTTAAGCGGCAAAACTATTTTGCAGCTTTAGGAGCTTCAGCAGCGGCAGGAGCGGCAGCGGCAGCAGGTTGAGCAGCACCTTCAGCAGCAGGAGCAGCTTGTTCTGTTGTAGCAGCACCTTCAGCAGCAGGAGCAGCTTGTTCTGTTGTAGCTTCGGTAGCAGGAGTGTTGTTTTGAGAAGCTTTGTTAAAAACAAAAGCAGCAACAGCAACAGCAGCAACAGCAGCAACGATAATAATAACTTTTTTCATAATAAAAACTAAATAAATAATTATAATAGGCTTAGATATTTAAGGACCTCTACTTACTTCAATTAGGCAATAGCAATCCCTTTTGCAATTATGTAAAATAAATTATTTTATAAGCAAGAAATTTTCAATATTTTTTTGGGACTTGTTCTAAAATAGAGAAAGTGTCAAATCTCTATCCGTAAAAATTCCGCAGTGCCAATCGTTGCAAAAATGTTAACACCCTAGATTGTAATATTGGTTTGTTAGTGTTATTGATTTCAATAAATGTCAAGCTGTAATTTAGAACGAGTCCTTTTTTTGCAATTTCTACGGGGTGCAAATTTCAAGAACTTCAAGTGCGTACAAAATCCATATGGAATCTATCTTAATAGTATAATTGATATATCTTTAACACTTGTACAAAATGGCTCTATTTTTGTTTTAATTTTGCAAAGAGGGCAAGAAGTTTGTAGCCTTTGTCGTCATACAAAATTTTTACCGCAGAGATGGTAAAAATAAAGACGATATTTGCCGCAGCAATAAATAGTCCTTTTAGATGGAGTTTGCCCACTAGTCCGTCAATTACAAAGCCATAAATAGTTGCTGTGTAAGCAAAAAGGCATATCATGCCAACAAAATTTGCATTAAGCAACTTAAATCCCCGTCCACCTTTTGCATTTACTAAAAACACTGATACACAAAGAGCAAAGAGCAAAAGATAAAATGGGTTTAAAATTCTAAAATTAAACTCTTTAAATAATGCTTTTTTAAAATCTGCATCTTTGTCAGTATAACTAGACTTTAACCAAAGCGTCATGGCGATAATTTTAGCAGTTTGCATTGAAGCAACCGATAGGTCTAGCTCGTTTTGTTGCCCGCTGTCAAAGGTAAGGTTGATGAAGATTTTTTGCGACACCATGTCAAAATCATACAAATAGTCTGGCTTTTTTACAAAAAAACCATAATCCAGCCCATTATCTTGCTTAAATTTGCAAAGGGCAGCATTTTGCAGTCTAACTTGGCAATCGTTTAGTATTAAAAATAGGTTTTTACTTTTAACATCTTCCTTTATCATGCCACTTTTTGCGGTTAAGATTGCAAGGTTGCACCCGTCAAACTTACGCAGTATAATATCGTTTAAGGACATATTGCTTTTGTTTATATTATTGATGTAAAAAGACATATCTCCGTAGGTTACCACCTCTTTTTCGGTAAGTATCTTTGCTATTGACATTTTTTGTATCTCGGATTTAATTTGTGCTATAGAGTTTTTAATGTAAGGCCTGCCGTAATTAACAAACAAAGCAAGACCCAAGCATAAAGTAAAATAAAAAGGTGCAATGTAATAAATAATTTTTGCATTTGTATAACCAAGAGATCTAAGCACGGCAAGTTGGCTTTTGGATGATAAAAAAAATATCACCGCACAAATTAGGGCAATAAAAGGTAAGATTACATCTGTTGCCTTAAATGTAAAAAGCAGGCTGTATTTTAATACATACCAATAACTTACCTTAAACTTAACAACATAGCCAGAGGTTGTAATAAAAACAACTATCCAAGTAAATACTAAAAATATTGTTGCCGTGATTGTAAAAAATCTAAGATTTTGTATAAAAAAACTTGTTCTAATTATGCCAAATCTATCTTTTAGATTTGCAAAAAAAGCCAAAAAGTATCTTAGTAAAAACATATCTTAAAAAAGGCTAACAATGTAAGCACCGCCATATGCCAAAATACTAGTTAAAATAAAGATAAAAAGAGTTTGCCTTGTGCTGCGACCCTCCTTTTGTAAAGTGCTCATAGCGGATATGCAGGGTGCGTAAAAAAACATAAAAACCAAAAATTCAATGATAATCTTAGGCTCAAATGTGTTTATCATAACCTGAGCTATGTCCGTGCCTTGCTGAGCCTTGCTACTTAAAAGCACAGCAAGCATAGAAAGCGAAACCTCCTTTGCAACAAACCCAGCAACAATTGCCGCAACAATTTGCCAAGGCAAATTAATAGGTGCAAAAAGTGGGGTAATAAACTTTGCCATAGCCTCAAGGCAACTTGCCCCCCCACCGCTGCCGTCAATGCTATTTGGCAAGGCTATGTAAAAACCACTTTGCCAGCTAAATCCAAAAGAATTTAAAAGCGAAAACGCAACCGAAAACATAAGTATTGTAGTTGCTATATTTGTTATATAATCCTTTACCTTTAGGTAAGATAGAGTTAGAATATCGCTTGCAACAGGCATCTGCAAGGGGTAAATTTGGTAAAACTGAGATGAATAATCTTTTCTAGCAAGCTTAGGCTGCTTAAGACTGATAAATAAAGATATGAGCCTTATGATCAATAGCCCAAAAACAAAGCCAAAGACATAAATTGCATAAAGGGCAAAAGAGCCATAAAAACTACCAAGCAATCCGCAGCAAAAAAGAGCAAAAACAGTATTTTTTGCCGAGCATGGAATAAAGCTTAGCATTGTATTGACTAAAAATCTTTGATGCTTGCTTGAAATTATCCTTGTTGCCATGTAAGCTGGCACGGTGCATCCAACCCCAGTAAGTAAGGGTATAAAAGCCTTGCCATCTATGTTAAAAAACCTTAGCATAAAACCGTTTAGCAGGTAGGACACTCTTGTGATGTAGCCTGTTTTTTCAAGTAGGCTAACAAACAAAAATACAAAGAATATAATTGGTATAAATCCAAAAATCACAAAAATTCCGTTAATAACAGAGGCAGTGAGAATGCTAACAAAACCAGTCTGCCGCGGTGATATTTTATCGGCTATTGCAAGAATTGCATCCGAGCAAAATCCGCCAAAGCTAAATGCTAAAAACAAAGAGGTAAATAAAATTGCAAAAAATATCGGCAAGCCCCAAATGTTATGGCTTAAGATGTTATCAAACTTGCTTGGTGTAATGCCTTTAAAAATATTGTTTTTAGCCTGTACGGAACTTTTTTGTGGAATTAAATTTGCCTCAAATAAATCCTCCCCGCAAACTAATGCAATGCAGCCCCTAGCTTGCTTGCTAGACGATGCATTTAACACAACGCTATTTAAGCCATTTTGTTTAGCAAAATCTAAAATTTTTTGCAAAGAGTGATTATCTTGATTTTTTTGATTAACTATTATATCAAGCTTAACCTTGTTTTGCGTTAGCAATATTAATGACGCTGCAAGCTCAAGCTCTTTGTTTAACATTGTGCCGTCGCATACTAGGCAAATTTTGTCAAAGTCTTTTGCATTTTGATTGATAAAATTTATTGCAATTGCCTCGTCTTGGGCGTTTAAGCCGCTTTGGCTTAGGGTATAGATGCCGGGAGTGTCAAAAACATCCGCGGTGCAATAATGCCCTGAAGTGCCAATATTAAAGGTAAAACTGGAGCTTTTTACATCAATTGTTGTGCCGGAATAGTTTGCCGTTTTAAAGCCAGACTTGCAAAGTGCATTTAAAAAACTTGTTTTACCGCTATTTGGCAAACCGCACAAAAGTATCTTTTTTGTAGTTTTTTTTAGCTCTAACACTTTGGCAATTTTAATAATGATAATAATTATTAGATTTTTGCAAAAAATAGTGATATGTCAAGGTTTTTTAAAAATTGTTTATTTGCTAAGGCTTGGGTTAAATGAATTAAAAATTTTAGATTTGAATTTTGCAGCTTTACTTTAGCACAGCAGGCTGTAAAAGTACAAAATCAAATTATTGCAGGATTGCAAAAAAATAGATGCTTAGTTAATTGAATCCTTTAGATGTTTTAATTGCTTGCAACAAAACTAGGAGTTGCTTGTGGGTAGGTCTTCATGACTTAAAATTGACACTATTGATGATTTTGTGATAGATATACGCACATTTTTTGCAATTTCAACCTTTGCAAGCCCAGCTTTGTCGTCAAGCTCAATAACTGTTGCGTATATACCCGCCGATGTTAAAACCTTTGAGCCAATTTTAACGCTTGAAAGCATTTGCGAAATTTCCTTCATCTTGCGTTTTTGCGGTCTTATAATAAAAAAGTAAAAAAACACAAAGATTACAACCAAAGGTATTGCCTGCAAAAAGATATTTGGCTTTGGCGGCACTGGCAACTGTGGCTGCAGGCTGCTAGCTTGAGTGGTAACAGTTGCTGCTGAATTTGCTGTTGTAATTTGGTTGTTAGTTGATGTTGTCATAATTAAACACAATAATTAAACACGATAATACAGAATATAGAATTATATAATATATAAAACAAAATTTTATATTCAGTACAAAATCCATCTACAAAATTAAATTGCATCCTTCATGTCAGGCCTCCAAACAAAAAAATGGGGGCTAAAAATGAATATTTTGCTGCAATTGCAATCCAAATTAGATTTGGTATATTTTTGAGACAAATAATTTACTAAATTCTCATTTTAGAATTATAAAAACTTGGTAAATTATTTACAAAAGTTACAACAATATCAAAACTAAGCTAATTAACAGATAATCAACAGATATTGCCATAACTTTTAAATCTTGCTAACTAAAGCAACTACTCTCCATCTTTGGTATCTTGCTCTGCAGCAGGTGCCTCAGCCACGCTAATTGCACCGCCCAAAATACTACCAAGAGTTGAGCCGGAGTTATTTGACTTGTAGTTTTTAAGAATTTCGTTTTTAGTGTCGTCCTCAAGTTTTTTGATAGAAAGAAGAAGGCTTCTTTTTTGCTCGTCAAACTTAACAACCTTAGCCTTAACAACCTCACCAATGTTGTAGGAAATAATGTTGCGAACGATTTTGTCAGCAGGGATGTTGTGCTTTTTGATTTTAACAAGAATTTCATCAAAAAGTTTCACCTCAATTTCGTCCCTGTAGATTTTTGAAACAGCAACATCAACAATAGCACCTTCACCAAGTGCAGTAATGTGTTTTTCAAAAGGGTCGCCGGCAACCTGCTTAATACCAAGAGAAATTCTTTGTTTTGTATAATCGCCAGATAAATAAACAACATCAATAGAGTCCCCAGCCTTGTATTGCTTTAAAACTTGGTCGCTGTCGTTGTTCCAAGATATATCGGATATGTGAACAAGCCCATTGATATTGCCATCAAGCTCAACAAACAAGCCAAAGTTTGTAACATTAACAATTTTACCGTTAAGTTTTGTGCCTGTGGTGTTGTTGTCTGCAAATTCCTTCCAAGGGTTGTGCAGAGTCTCCCTGCGGGATAGTGAAATTTTGTGGTTGTCAATGTCAAGACCCACGATTGAAACCTCAATTTCATCGCCAACTTGCACCTCGTTAGAGTATTTTTGGCAAAGCTCCTTAGTCCATGCAAACTCAGAGTTGTGAACTAGGCCTTCAATATCGCCCTCAATTGTAACAAAAACACCGTAGTCAACCTTGTTTGTAACCTTGGATTTGATACGGTCGCCAATCTTGTATTTTGTAGCAAGGTGGGTCCATGGGTTTTCCTGAATTTGCTTCATGCCAAGAGATATTCTCTTTTTTTCAACATCAATTTTGATAATTTTTACTTCAATTACATCACCTATTGAAAGCACTTCTGATGGGTGAGAGATTTTGTTCCAAGTAATGTCAGCAACATGCAATAGGCCGTCCATGGTTCCAAGGTCAACAAAGGCACCGTAGCTTGCAATGTTTTTAACAACACCTTGCACCACTTTACCTTCTTCAATTGTAGCTAGGAACTCACCTTTTTTCTCGGATCTTGTCTCTTCAATAACCATTCTTCTTGACACAACAAGTAGCTTGGACTCCGTGTTGGATGTGTCGTCGTCACTAAGGCTGATGATTTTAAATGGTTGCTTTATGTTTAGTAAAGGGGATATGTCCTTAGGAATTTTAATGTCCACTTGGCTACCTGGTAAAAATGCCAAGATGCCGTCAAAGTCAACCGCAAAACCACCATTTATGCTTTTAAAAATTGCCCCATAAACTGTTGTGCCGTTTTTGTGAGCTTCCTTAAGCTGTAGCCAGATCTTCTCCCTTTGCACCTTTGCGTAGCTGATGGATATGATTGCATTTTTTTTATCAAAGGCTTCAACATAAAAATCAAATTCGTCGCCAATGTTAACATCCATTCTTTTGGAGTCTTGCACGAATTCATCAAGGCTAACAACCCCTTCGGCTTTTAAACCCACATCAATGATTGCCCTGCCAAGTTTTTTACTGATGTCAACAATCGTGCCTTTTGTAATAAAGCCACTGTTGTCGCCGGCTGTTGTTTTTTTTGATAGATTGTAGACCTCCTGAGGTAGCGTGCTTAAAAGCTCATTAAACTCATTAAGTTCCTGTGCGTACACTTGAGCCATGTCAAATGCTGCATCGTTGTTAATAGACATTATAAAAACAAAAAATTAAAGGTTAGTACATAAAAACAGCCCGTCAATCAAAACATCAAAGATGCCTAATTACGAGCAAGCAAATAATGCTGGCAAAAGCCACGCAAAAAAATAGCACTAAGATTGTATTGCAAAAAACTCGCTTGTCAAGTGAATTAAATTTGATTTTTTCAACCTAAAAAAACAAAAACATATAGTATAATCTTTATATTATTTGTTTTTGTTTTTATGGAAAAGTGTAAGTTTTGTGGTTGTGAAAAATTGATAAAAAATGGAAAAGCGAGGGGTATTTAGCGTTTTTAAGCGTTAGGAATGTGGGCGAGAGAAGATTCAAGAGGATTGGAGAAGGAGATATGAAAATCAAGTTAAAAGAGCAGTCCAAAAGCTCTAAAAACCGCCATAACCCCCTAAGTTAATAAACAAATTAGTTTATCTTTTTATGCTTGAGAGGTTCGGTAGGGAGGGTGATTTATCCTATCCCTTTTTGTTTGAACCTCTGCTTCTATTTTTTAAGAACATCAAACAATCCGTTTTTGGGCTGTGGTTTTTAATGCACCTTAAAATCAAATACGATTGTCTTGCCCGTTATTACTTTTTTGTTTTTTAGGATCTTTTGAATTTTGACGACTTCTTGACGCATCAAGGTCCAAAAGATCGATATTAATTACTTCTCCTTTTGTTTCTTCTTTTTCTAGTAATATTTCTTCTAGCAATATTTGCCCATCGTTTACATTACTGCTTAGGCTATCATTTCCTTTTTTTTCTTCTTCTTCAGCAAAGCCTAACCCTTGTGTCAGCGTAATGTTTCTGTCCGGCGATTTTGGTTGCAAAAACGATGCGGAGCTTGAATTAAGACCTAGATTTTGCTCTGGTAAATTTGCCCCTTGTCCCTCCTGCGATATATTGTAGTTACTTACACCTTCTCCGTCCTGCGTTATATTGTAATCATCAATTATCCAATTTAGCTCTTCATCTTCCTCAGCTTCACTTTTCTCACCTTTTTTTTCCTCCTCTATTGCTAAAGCAACCGCTGCAGTAACATTAAAAGATGTTTTAATTTTCTCAACAAACTCATCCTTACCTAAAGTACTTTTCATATATTTTAGATATTGCGATGGCAAAAAGGTTACCTTAACACCATTATTGTCATGGTCTGGCTCAATCTTAAGTTTTAAACTTAGGCCGCGCACCTTCAGATTTAAGAAATAAGTCTGTTTCAAGTTATTAATGTCAGGGATAAATTTAGGTATAGATTCATTTATTCTCTCTTGCAACAGATTATATACTGTTTTAGCTCTTTGTTGCATATTTTCTCTTGTTTTTTTGTTTAACAATGCTATCTGTTGTTGTTCTTGTGGAATCATGTAGCTCCCAATTACACTTAAAGGTCCCGTTGGAATATTTACTTCTGTTTGAAAATTCTTTTGAAGTTGAAAAAACATATGACTAACACCTTCAACTTGTGGTTGAATTAAGTTTTGCATCTTATTTTTGGTTTCCAAATATTGTTTTCCAGCCTCAATCTCCTCAGCAAAATATTGATCA
>VFQT010004506.1_pt1 | contig 11495 bp, 8 predicted proteins | sample 3512381 | NCBI WGS metagenome assembly VFQT01 (sample SAMN10412376, study PRJNA504923) | tailings metagenome | isolation source: Relicate 2 Philex TSF3 active mining site | place: Philippines: Tuba, Benguet | collected 2017-08-29 | reverse complement strand
CGCAAGCGTTCGGCGCGCTGTGTCAGTGGTTGATACAGGCGTTGAACATCGTCACTGGCAATCTCGATCGACCCGGCGGCGCCATGTTCACCCGCCCAGCATTCGATGCGCTCGGTCTATCGAGCGCCATGGGTCAGCGCGGCTCCTATGATCGCAGACGAACGAGAGTGCGCGGGCTGCCAGAATTTGGCGGTGAATTTCCGGTAGCGGCGCTCGCCGAAGAAATTCTCACGCCCGGCGACGGTCAAATAAAAGCGCTGGTGACAGCCGCGGGAAATCCCGTTCTCTCCACGCCGAACGGTCGTCAACTCGACCAAGCGCTCGCGCAACTCGACTTCATGGTGTCAGTCGATATCTACATCAACGAGACCACACGTCATGCCCACTACATCCTGCCACCCACCTTCGGTCTCGAACGAGATCATTACGACCTCATCTTCCATGCGCTCGCCATTCGCAACACCACGAAATACTCGCCGGCACTGCTGAAGCCAAGCCCGGGCGCGATGCATGATTGGCAAATCTTCGATCAACTAGTTCGACATATCGAAGCGGCCGATCGAGCACGCCAGCGACCGTTACTAGAAAGACTGCGAGCACGCTGGTTGACACCTCGACGCGCGATCGCGCTCGGCTTGCGTTTTGGGCCCTACGGCGCTGGCTGGAATCCGTTTGGTGCGGGACTCACGCTGGCCAAAGTGGCTGCCGTACCGCACGGCATCGATCTCGGTCCTTTGCAGCCCTGTCTGCCCGAACGGCTATTCACGAAGCAGAAAACCATACCGCTCGTTCCGCCGATACTGCGCCAAGATCTCGAGCGTCTGGAGCGCTACGCGGACGATGAGTCGCGGCTCCCGGCGTCGCTTCAGCTGATCGGTCGACGCGATCTGCGTACCAACAATTCCTGGCTGCACAACAGTCGGCGGTTCATCAAAGGCCCGAACCGTTGCACCCTCTTAATGCACCCAACCGATGCTGCCTCACGTCAACTCGCGAGCGGAACCCTCGTGACGGTGACCTCCCGAGCAGGATCAGTCCGCGTCGAGCTCGAAGTCAGCGAGGAGATCGCGCCTGGCGTCGTGAGTTTGCCGCATGGCTGGGGACATGACCGCAACGGCATCCGTCTTGATGTCGCTCGCACACATCCGGGGGTCAGCGTCAACGACCTGACCGACGAGCGATACCTCGATGCGCTGTGTGGCAACGCAGCGCTCAATGGTGTCCCGGTGACAGTGGCCTAGCTGGTGACGGTAACTTAGCTGATGTCGGCGGCGGAGTGCCGCTCAGGAATACGCAGCTCCTCGGGACCCCAGCTTCGGTTCACTCGCCGCCCACGCAGCACAGCGGGTCGCGACACGATTTCATTGGCCCACCGAACAACGTGCCGATAATTGGTCACATCCAAAAACTCTGCAGCACCATAAAGCTCGCCGAGAACCAGCGCACCGTACCAGGGAAAGGTCGCGATATCGGCAATCGTATAACTCTCGCCGCAAAGATACTGCCGATCCACAAGGTGTTGATCCAGCACGTCTAGCTGACGCTTAACCTCCATTGCGTAACGATCGATCGGGTATTGCCACTTCTGCGGAGCGTACGCATAAAAATGCCCAAATCCGCCGCCCAGATACGGCGCCGAACTCATTTGCCAGAACAACCACGACAAGCACTCGGCACGGCTCGCCGGCTGCTCGAGACTCGGCACGAAGCAACCGAATTTCTCCGCCAAATACAGCAGGATCGCACCGGATTCGAAAATCCGAATCGGCTCTGCACCACTCACATCCAGCAAGGCCGGAATTTTGGAGTTGGGATTGACCGAGACGAAGCCGCTGCCGAACTGATCGCCCTTTTGGATGTCGATCAACCAAGCGTCGTACTCAGCGCCCTGGCAACCCTGCGCCAATAACTCCTCGAGCATGACCGTGACTTTGACGCCATTCGGCGTCGCCAATGAATAGAGCTGTAGTGGATGACTCCCTCGTGGTAACGCCTGCTCCTGCCGAGCACCTGCCGTCGGGCGATTGATGTGCGCAAATTTGCCGCCGTTACCCGGATTCCAACTCCAGACTCGCGGGGGGACATAGGGCGGTTGGTCGGTCATGATCGTAAAAACTCACAGCAAAACACTCGACGAAAGCGATCGAGCCGCGTCAGTATAGCGACTCAAAGCCCGCCGATATGAACGGAGGCGCGAGACAACGGTAACCGATGCATGAAGGAAGACACGAAGACATCCGTCCACATTGAGCCACGAGACATCCATTTCGATCTCGGCCATGTGACGCAGCGCCACTGGCTCGGCGGCGACGCTGTCGGCACGGCGGTTATGAATGCGCTCTCGCTGACCTTTCCCGATGGCGAAAAGCTGTTCATGGATGCCGTACGTCACTTTCGCAGCAAGGTATCGGGCAAGCTAGCCGAAGACGTCCGCCAGTTCCTGGCGCAAGAAGCCATGCACTCGCGCGAGCACCACGCCCTGAACAGCTTGCTCGATAGAGACCACTATCCTGTCGATGAGATCCTTGCACATGTTCGCGAGCGCATCGGCTTCACCCGCTCACGCGGTCCCTATGCCATGCTGCTCTCGACGATCGCGCTGGAGCATTTCACGGCCATCTTGGCTGATAGACACCTAGCACAACCGGATCTTTTGATCGCGGCGGATCCCACGATCAAGCGCCTTTGGCAGTGGCATGCGATCGAAGAAACGGAACACAAAGCCGTCGCTTTCGATGTCTTTCGGGCAGTCACCAAGCACTGGTCACCGACCAAGCGCTACCTGCTACGCACTTGGTCGATGGCTTATATCACTTGGCAATTCAGCCGAAACATCACCAATCATGCTACCCGGTTATTGATAGCAGACGGCTACTCAGAGGCACAGGCACGCCGCGCAGTTCGCCGCTTTTTGTGGGGAACGCCGGGATTGTTTAGGCGCGTGTGGCGAACCTACTTTTCTTGGTACCGCCCAAACTTTCACCCTTGGGATCACGATAATAGTGGACAGTTAGAACAATGGCGCTTGGCACTACGCGATCGAGCCTTGTAAAAACGCCCTATCTCGTCGTTCACTCTTTTTTAACGAAGGCCCCCTATGACCCAAAAGACTCGTCGCCAATTCATCACCTCCACCGTGGGAGCCGGTGCCGCAGGTCTCGCGGCCGGCGCCTCGCTTGTCGATAGCGCCTCAGCCGCTCATCCGACCCAGCGCAGCTATCGTCTGTCGCGCGAGGAGCTGAAGGCGCGGTTCAACGACCCGATCTGGAACCGCGAAACGTCGGCCAAGATCGAAGGCGACACCGCGCCCGGCAAGTATGTGAACGGTTATGTCACGGGCACCGTCATGGGCGTGCGTGACAACGAAGCGGTTCGCCCGCTATTCGGCTTCGAGGTGTTCTCATCGATCCGCGTTCTCAAGCAAGAGAACGGCGACTACCAACGACTATGTCGCGAATTGATCTTCTACAAAGACTTGAACACCGGCGAGCTGATGGACTCCTGGCTCAACCCTTACACCAATGAGGAAGTTGCCGTCGTCGATGTCGCCAACGATCCGTTCAACTACGTCATCTCGGATCACTTTCCGGACCCACCGAGTTACGGTGGGCTCAACACGGAGAAGCCACCGCGTCGGCCGTTCATTCGCAACTGGACCTTGCTCAACGACGACACGGTCGTACTCACGAGCGATATCCATCTCTATTACCGCAACAAACTCGATCCAGCCATTTGGGTGCGCGAGTCAGCAGGCCCCATGAATCGGGTGTCGGAACTCTTCCGCTACTCGATTCGACGTGAAGACATCGAGAACGATGCACTCACCCACATGCCGCATACGGGTGTTTGGAATCGCATTACGCCATGGTTACCCTGGATGTTGATGGGTACGGCGCCAGGCCACATTGTTTACGCCGGTACGTTCAGCTCGGTGCCAAGCGTCGATGCTGTACCGGCCGCCGTGGCCAAGCGAGTGCGTGAGCGCTTTCCGCAATACACCGTTGCGCCCGAGAAATGGGTCGATCCGAGCTACTCGAGCCTCGAGAACTACACGCGCACCCAGAAGCCGGCCAAACCAAAGTAACGATTCGGCCACGCCCTCGTTCAGGGCGTGGCCGATTCCATATAGGCCTCTAAGATTTTTGCGAACCGCTCGGGCGACTCGAGCGGCGGATAGTGGCCGACGTCCGGCATCACCATCATCGACACATCCGTGCCGCTGAGATAGCCCGAGAGCGCCTTCCCGGCAGGCACCGGTAACAACACATCTTTGGCACCCCAAATCAACAAGGTTGGCGCCTTAACCGCCTTCATAGCCCCCTTGGCTTTTTCCTGATCAGCAACCTTAGCGACCAGGCCAATCAAATGCGGCTCGGGAGCGCGACGATTGAAATCGTAATACTGCTCACGGATCTCAGCCGATAGCCGATCCGGGTCGCCGCTGAAATAATCGAGAAAAGCGTTCCAAAAATTGCGATTTCGCAGCCCAGTTTCTTTGGCAATACGCTGTTGCTCTTGAAACGCAGCTGACGGCGGTAAATGCCCCGTCGTCACCGTATCGGCGGGAGTGTTCGACAAGATCAGACGCTCGACCATCTCGGGTCGCTTGGCTGCCAAATACACACCGAGTGTTCCGCCGCTAGAAACACCGACAAACGTCACTTTGTCCACACCCAACTGCGCAAGCAAACCCTCGGCAATATCAACAGGCTGCAAGCGCTGCATGTGTTCGTCCGTGACAGTACCGGACAAACCTTGCGCCGGTACGTCGTAACGAATAACCCGATATCGATCCGTGAAGCGCGGCGCGATGTAATCCCAAGTCTTCAGCGTGCTTTGCGATCCATGCACCATCAAGATGGCTGGTCCCTGGCCTTCATCTTTGTAGTAAACCTCGACTCCGCCGATTACTGCGATTTTTCCAGCAGGGTCTGCGTACTTTGCTCGCAACTCCTGTAGGGTCAATGGCTCACCTTCGGCAGCGAAGGTTGATGCACTCATCAACAAAAACAAACTCAAGATCATCGATAAAGAACGCATACGGTCTCCAGACAAAGTCATTTACGAGCGAGCCTAACAGCACCTTCCGAGGCGAGCTTTTTCCCTAGGTCAGATCGCGCTTTCAACGCAGCGGCGCTATCGCCAAAAGCATGAGCGGAAAAAAACAGTTCGATGATCTCCACGGTGTGAGCCAACATCGACAACTGTGGTGGCGCTGGTAACTCTGGTCGACAGATCGCACTGCCGAAGTAATGATCAACACCTTCTAGCACGAGCGCGTAGCGCGATCCGTTCGCGCTCGCTGCATCGTAGGCGACGAGATGGTCCTGCCAACGCGCATCCGGCCAACCAAGCGGGATATCACGGTCTCCCGTCTGAATCAGCGCTGGCACATCAAGCGACGAGTAGGCTGTCGCATCAACGAACCCAGGGAGGGGCCCAGGCGGCGATAAAGCCACGACTGCACTCACATTCGTATCTCGTAAGCGATCAGCAAACTCCGCTGGCGCCGCCGGTTTCGCTCCGCCTAGCGTCAAAGACACGAGAGCGCCATAGCTATGCCCCATCGCGATGTAGCTCGATCCCGCTTCCAAAGAAAGCGCATACATATCCTGCAGACGCGCCGCCCAACTGGCCATCCCTTTAAATTGAGCCGTCAATGGATGTTCGGTCGAATCGACATGCAACGGCGCCCAGATTTCGTAGCCAGCATCACAGAGAGGCTCGATCAATCTCGAGTATTTCCAAGGCGAAGACGCCGCTCCGTGAGAAAAGTGAATACGCCCGATCACTTTTCCGCTAGGACGCCAGATATCAACTTGAATCGAGCGACCATCGGCTGCGCGCAAGGTCTCGCGCGATAACTGCCGCGCTTGCGACAAGCCGCTCGACACGGCGCCCGCCAACATCAAAAGAATACCCCTACGTCGATCAATTCTCATGCGTAGCCTCTGTCGAACTCATCGGCCGCGTAGGTGCGCAGCTCTTTGCGATACCGCTGCAATAACCGCTCGGCAAATGCCGCAATTTCTTGCTCGCGACTTCGCAACTCGGGAACGTGCATGCCCGCTGCAATCACCCCGTATCGTTGCTCATCAGCGCTCATAGGCACTGGCCAAGCGATGATGCCCCAGCCATCCGAACGCAAGTTGAAGCCGACCGCGTAGCCACGCTGTGACACTTGCTGCACGGCGCTCGTGATATCGCGCATGGTTCGAAACCGTCGGCCTAACTGCACACCGCGCCGACGCGCTGCTTGGGTCAGTTGAGTCAATTGCTCGCGCGAATAGGTCGTTGCCATCGCGAGGCCCGGCGTCGAAAACGGTTCGCGCAGCTCGCCGAGCGTATTCGTACTCGTGCCCGGTACACGTCCGAGCAAAATTGCCGACAAGCGCATATGCACGCCCGCGGGTAACCAGATACTGACCGTACCGCCGGTATGAGCGCGTAACGCCGACATCGTCGTTCGCAGCGGCGGCAGGTAACCACCGATATCGGCAAGGCGCCGACCGAGCCCACTCAGCGTGGGACTGATGGCGTAACTCGCCGACTCGGTGTCGATATCGAGAAAGCCGAGTTGGGTCAGCTTTTGCAGCAAGCGATGCATGCTGGAGGCCGGCACTTGCAATCGAGCGGCGATCTCTCCGTTCGTCAGCGGATGCGGCGACATGCTGAATTGTTCGAGCACTTGCAGAACCCTGCCCACCGTTCTCGATGACCCGTCCATCAACCTACCCCCGAGCCGTGTCCAAAGAGCAGATGTAGCAGCATATTGATTCCAATATTGGAATAACTGGGCGTTTTGCCAATCCTCGGTCAACGGGGTCCTGCCGAGCCGGTGGTACTTTCACGGCACTGTCATCTCTACGCGGGGGTCGAGAGGCAGTGCGACCCTAAAATCTGGAGGAACGGGCGACATGCTTATTAGAAAACTCTCCTGCTCAGCACTGGCGGCGACCGCCCTGTGTCTCGGCGGCACGGGCACTTCGGTAGCCCAAGACTCGGCCTCGATGGCCGGACTCGAAGAAATCATCGTCACGGCGCGTAAACGAGCCGAAACGCTGATCGAAACACCTGTGGCAGTTTCGGTGCTGACGAGCGAAGACATCGAAGCCAAGGGCATTCGCGATCTGTATGACGTCGCGCTATTCACACCGGGCCTCACTTACTTCGATGCCATCCAGAATCAGCTCGGTACGCCGGTCATCCGCGGTATCGCCCAGACGAACCTCAACAGCCCCGACCGTAACGTCGCTATTTTTTACGGTGGCGTTTATCTCTCGAACACCAGCGCTTCGAATCTCGAAATCTTGGACTTAGAGCGCATTGAGGTCGTCAAAGGCCCTCAATCAGCACTCTACGGTCGCAACGCCTTCAACGGCGCGATCAATTTCGTTCCCGCCGCGCCGACCCGCGAATTCACGGGCAAGATCAGCGGCACCCTAGGTACCGATGCACGGCGTGAAATGCGCCTGATGCTCTCCGGCCCACTCAGTGACACGCTGCGTGGCCGCATTGCAGCCAGTACCAATGCATTCGATGGCAGCTGGGAAAACCAAGCTGAACCTAGCGCTGGTCTCGGCGGCTACGACACTAAGAATATCTCGGGCTCGCTGGAGTTCACGCCGAACGATGAGTTCACGGCGCGCGCATTCGGCTACTACACCGACGACGTCCGTGATTCGTCAGCGATGTACATCATCCCGGCGCTTAATTGCGGACCGACCGGTCGACCGCTATCGGCCTATTGCGGTGATATTCCCGTCAGGAACGAGCTCGCAGCTAATCCCGACGCACTTGCTTTTGCACGCGAAGTCACGCTGGCCGCACTTGATCTTGAATACGACTTTGGCGGCATCAAGCTGACGAGCCAAACCTCGATCTATCAGGCCGAAACCGATAACGCCTCCGATAACGCGCTCGGCGCGAACAATGGTCAGGGCAATATTTTCAACATCGTCAAGTCAACCGCGCCCACCGTCGTGCTGCGACAACAGGCGCTGCCCGTTTTCACCGGCTCCGGCAAAGGCGAGACCGATACCTTCACCGAAGAACTCCGCCTCGAGGGCTCTGTCGGCGACAACCTCAACTGGGGTGTCGGTGGTTTCTACAGCAAGAACGAATTTGTCTCGCGTAGCCGTATCGCCTACGACGGTCGCGGCCTCGCGCCCGGCGAGCGTCCACAGGCGGACAACTTCTTCTTCATCGCGCTGAACCCCACCACCGCATTGTCGCAAAACCCAACCGTCGACATGGTAGACCTCGGACGCTTCATCGGCGAAGACAAGCAGACGGCGTTCTTTGGTCTTGTCGAATACAAGGTCAACGATTCATGGACCGTCGGTGCTGAGCTACGTCGTGATAAAGAAGAGCGTCAACGTTACAACGCTGTCGTTGGTCTCAGTACTTTCCAGAAGGGTGAGTTCAACTACACGACTTGGCGTACCCACGCCGACTTCAAGCTCAACGATGATCAGCACTTCTATGCCTCTGCGGCGAAGGGCGTGATCTCGGGCTACTTCAACGGCCAGACCGATGCGATCGCAGGTAACGCGCCGGTCCCCGTTGAGTTGCAGACCTACGATCCTGCACAAAACAAGACCTATGAACTCGGCTGGAAAGCTCAGTGGCTCGATCGTCGTCTGAGTTCGGAAGTGGTGTTGTTCTTCATTGACTACACCGGCATCCAGATCCCGGCGACCCCGCCCGCTCCGCTCATTAGCAATCTCGTTCAGAATGTTGGTGATGCCACGGCGAAGGGCGTCGAGTTGTCTCTCAACTATCGTGCCTCTGAGAAGTGGCAGTTAGGTATGACCTACTCCTACACTCCGACGGAGTTCGATAACGGCACGGTCGATGCTGGCGTACTGCGCTATTGCGGTGGCTCTTCGACAACGATCCCAGCCGCTGCGATTGGCTTCTGCCCGTCGCGGGAGTTCCGTGGCAGAGTGTTACCCGATGTCTCGGGTAAGCCGCTGCCTCGCTCACCAAACCGACTTGCTAGCATTTATGCGGCCTTCGACACCCCGATTACGGGGGACTGGTCGTTCTATGCGCGCGCTGATGGCAGCTACACTTCTTCGACCAACCTGCTCAGCATCGGCTTGACGACGATTCCGTCACGTACGCTATTCAATGCTCGTATGGGTCTGCGTCACGGCCCGCTGGATGTCGCCCTGTGGGGTCGAAATATTTTCGATGAAAAGTATGTGTCGACGGCGATCAACCAGCCTCCGCTAGCGGCGGCGTCGGTACCCTTCACGCCACAGCCCTCGCAAGGCGATCGTGCGATGTTCGGTTTGACGGCGACCTACTCCTTCGGCGCCAAGTAATCCCCGATCGAAAACGCCCCCTCCGATGTTCAAACATCGGAGGGGGAGCGGCGCCCCGAGGTCTCTCGGATGACCCCGCACGGACGGTCTGGTAACGTCCCCGTCCGATATGCTGACAACGCCTGCCAACGGTGTACTGCTCCTCTCGAGCCTGTCGTTCCTGACCATCGGCATTGTCGGGTGGCTAGCCGTATCGAATCCCGACCGTTCGGCGCGCGTCTGGTTGACCGCATTCGTGATTGCCGGCATCACGCCGCTACTCGGTGCCGGCCAACCGATGGATATGCGGGCATTCGTGTTGAGTTCTACAGCGATGGCGCTGTCGTTCGCACTTTTCGGACTCAGCCTCAAAGTGCTTTACAACGAAACAATCGCCCTGCGGGACTACATCGTCGCGTTCGCGGTGCTCTCTTTGATGTTCATGGCTTTGCTCGGCTACTTGTTCGATAACGCATCGATCGCTACTCAAGCAACGGTCTTCGCGCTAGGCAATGGCGTCGCGGCAACCTGGGCCACGGTCGAAGCGATGAGTCTCGCCAAGCGAACGCAATCGCGATTCGCATCGCATCTTGCGGTGATCTTTGGCATTCAGGCTGCCGTTCTGGCGCTGCGCATCCCACAGGTGTGGATGGGCGCAGAGGCTCGTCTCTCCGATAACGATCCGCTCGCGTTGTCGATTGTATTAGCGCTCTCACTATGCGGCATCGTCAAAGCGATCTCCTACTTCGCCCTGCGATTCGAAGAAGTGCGCAATCAAGTCCAGCGCGATGCTGAACTGGTTCGGGAGCAAGCCAAACGACTAGCGCAGAGAAATAGCGAGCTCGTCTCGGCGATGCATGCCGTGCCGGTGGCATGCGTCGTCACTGATCCTGCCCTCCGCGTGATTTATCTCAATGCCGAAGCGCGCCGCCTGATTGGATCAGCCTTCGATACCGACCCGAAGCCTCGGCTGTCGGATTGGCTGATCGGATTTCAGGATGCCCAGCCCGTTGCCGTCACCTCGGCACGCCACGCCTTGTTAAAGACACCCGACAGTACGAGCGCCCTGGCAATCGAGATCTCCGTCAGCGGCGTCGATAGCGAAACGCCGGGCGCCCAGTGGGTTTTTCTGCTCAAACCCACGGAGCACTCACAATCGGTGCTCGAATCCATCTGGACGAGTTTTGTCCGACGCGAAGATAGAACGGTATTAATCACCGATGATGCAGGTCGCGCCGTCAGCGCCCAAGCCGGATGGGGCGAAGTGCTCGGTCCTTACGCCGTGTTCGACTTACCCGAATTGCGTTTCGGCGGCATCACCGAATCGCGTGATGCTGCGGGGCTCGATCTCTGGGCCACACTGGCCAAATTCACCGTTGATCAATCACCCATCGATCGCGCGCGTGGAGAGCAAAAAAACGGTCGCGGTTCCTCGCTGCTTCTGAGAGACGAAAAAGGCAACCAAATCACTTGTGGCTTTGTTCCGATCAAGTCTCCTGCGTCTGCAGATCAACAATGGCTGGTTGAGATCGGCTGGAAGGCAGCCAGAGCAGCCTCTGCCGAGATAAAACCCAAACCGTCTAGACAGATACGGCTAGAGCAGACGCGCGTGTCGGACCATGTCGATGTGCCAGAGTTTCTGAAGAAGCGGCCACAATCAGACTGACGTTATAAAACTATTTTGAGGGGGAATTACGGCGATGGCTAAACGGAATTGGCTCGCACGCGGCCTAGATTTGGTGGAACGCGTCGGAAATCGCCTGCCAGATCCAGCCGTGCTGTTTTTGATCTTGATGGTGATGGCTTGGATCGTGAGCAACGTGCTTGCGCGTTTCAGCTTCGTCGAAATCGATCCCCGCAGCGGTCAGCCGATCGAAATTCGCGATCTGCTTGCGGGTCAATCTTTGACGGCTTTCATGGCCACCATGGTGAGCACCTTCACGAGTTTTCCACCACTCGGTGTCGTTCTGGTCGCCATGCTGGGTCTTGGCGTCGCTGAACACTCGGGATTTATTAACGCCACGCTTCGTGCCGCAATGGCGGTCACGCCACGCCAACTTTTGACGCCAGCCTTGATCGCCGTCGGCATCTTGAGTCACGTGGCGGTAGACGCAGGTTACGTTTTGGTGATACCGCTTGGCGCAGTGATTTTCTATGCGGCAGGACGTCATCCTCTGGCGGGGA
>VFQT010004505.1_pt1 | contig 11505 bp, 16 predicted proteins | sample 3512381 | NCBI WGS metagenome assembly VFQT01 (sample SAMN10412376, study PRJNA504923) | tailings metagenome | isolation source: Relicate 2 Philex TSF3 active mining site | place: Philippines: Tuba, Benguet | collected 2017-08-29 | reverse complement strand
CGACACGTGGGAGTGGAACGGGTAGCCGCAAAGCCTTGTGAATACAGCCCATTCCGCTGTTGGGATGGGTTGGCGGTCCTATTTGGCTCAGAATCCTAAGTTCTCGTAACTCCTCAATTAGCCTCTAAGATTGCAATCAATACTTAGCACTAACTTTGTGCTGAAGTTTTGTCGAAGCAACATAGACAAGCTAGATCGAGTTACTAGAACAGAGGAGAACTCATTGAAGACAAATAGGAACTTACTATGTCAGTATTTCGCCGAAAAGATTCTAGCTCTCTAACTTACTACGGGAAAGTTAACGGCAAGCGAGTTGCCCTCCATGAAAACAAGGCAACTGCCAAGCAACTCCATGCCGAACTAATTGCCCAAGACCAGCGCCGCAAACTTGGGCTTGAAGCTTCTCCCACAGAGCAGAGGGAACCCAGGGCTTTGCAAATCATTGCTGAGTATCTGCGGACTAGGAACCGATTCTCCCAAGGTAGCCTGAAGATCATTCAGACTTGCTCGGTTGCCCTCTTCGGGGATGGCAACGAGAGGAAGGGCTACTTCGGCAACGTCAAACTTAGCAGCATTACCGAAGCCCAGATTTTTGCGTTCGTCACCAAGAGCCTTGAGACTCTCAAGTTTGCTACAGTTAGGCAGAGGGTTAAGTATCTGCGATTCTTTGGGAAGTGGGCTGTTGAGCTGGAATACATTCGTTCGGATCAAGCTCCCGGCAAGCTTGGCTCCAAGCGATACATGCCCAAGGAGCTACGTAAGGAGCTTGAGGTTCCCACTCGGGCCGAGTTCGATGCAGTGTTTGAGAAACTGGTTCCTAGGTTCAAGCCCTACGTTCTCACGCTGCTAGCCACGGGTTGCAGGCGCATGGAACTTGCTTCAGCTCGGGTTAGTTGGGTTGCAGAAAGGAATGGAAGACTATGGCTCTCCATCCCGGCCGAGTTCACCAAGACCAGGAAAGCTAGAACTACGCCCATCCTGCCAGAAGCAGAGCCTTACGTAAGGGCTTCGATGCAAGGGAAGCAGCTCCAAGACTTCCTCTTTGAAGACAAGCCACAACTCTTCGCCATGAAGGCGGGGCAGTCAATCTGCTACTGGGTTCGACGGCTAGGCATTCAACATAAGTTCACGCTGCATACCCTTCGGGCCATGTTCATCGTAGAGCTGAACGTCAGAGGGATTCCCATTTCTCAGATTGCCCTCTGGGCAGGCCAAACGGTCCAGCAGTGCTTCGAATACTGCAAGATCAACAAGGCAGACTCCGAAGCCCTGTTGGTCCGAGCTGGCCTCTAGCTCCGAGCTAGTTCCCAACTCCATCCAAGGCTCTAGGATTCGTTCCTAGAGCCTTTTTTCATCCCCCTAAGCAAGAGTCTTGGAGCCTAGATCGGGGATCCTGGGGCAACCTGGAGCCTTGGAACGGAACAGCGCCGCAATCCTAGGAAGCAGACTCCGGCCCCTTGGCTAGCTCCTCCGCCTTCTTGATGTAGTCCACAACTTGCACGTAGATGCTATTAATTGCGTCGTAGTTGGAATCCTTGCGAGCTAAGCCCTCAACGAGAAGATCCCGAGCCTCTAACAAGAGCTTCAACTGGGCCTTGATCGTCTTCTTCTTGTTGGCTTCGTCGCAAAGCCCTAGGGCCGCGTTCATGCAAACTTGCCCAGGAAACTTCTGAGCCAATAGCTGCATAACCCTTTGGACGCTTTCCTGGACTTCAGAAGTAAGACTCAACTCCATCAACTGCCAGTAGCATTCAACCGCTAACTCAAAGCGAGCTGTGGCTGTATCCTTCTTCTTCGACTCCATGGCAATACTGCACGATTGCCGAAACAGCTCTAGGAGTCTGCCAGCATCAACAACCCTTGAATGCTGGCCGTTGTAGCGAGAAGTGCTTCTAGGAGGGATGGGAACTAGCTCTTCCATGTTTTCGTCCATGCCACGATTTTAACGAAGAGCTACTTCTTGTTCAACCCAGCTTGCTCCCAGGTCCATCCTCCGCCCCCACTTTCCGCGATTAGGATCGCCGTCTCGTATCTCGTTCCGTTCCAAACTTGCGTAGGTGCCCCAGTTGCAACCCAGTTTTCGCCAATAAAGTAAAACCAATACATTTGCGCTCCGGTGTAGCCTCCATAGCTGTTCTTGGCATTTACGGAAACGCCAAGAGACCAAGCAAATTTAGGCGCAGCAAAACCGCTAGTCCTATACCAAGACTTGCCAATGTCTAGATATTGGATAACTGCCGACATAGGGTCTTTGAGGGTTGCCATCAAAAACTGATGCGCGACAGACTCGGCACGAATGCGATTAGGAGCAGGCCCCAACTCGGCCCTATCCAAGTCCTGCATTGTTGGATTAGTAGCGCAACTAGCGAGCAAGAGACCAAGCAAGAGCAAAGGCAAAGAGTGCTTGTTCATGGCTGTTAACTTTCGTTCTCCTTAATGGTGAGAACCAAAGGCTAGCAAGCTCAAGGACTGATTCAACCCCTACTCTTCATCGGGTAGGTGCTTTGAATCTCCGCGCCGATTGTTTCGGGTCGAGAGCTGCAAACCTGCATTCTCCCCCGAATCTGCGTTCAGCTTCGAAGGGTCTGAGCTGCTGGCTCTGCCTTCGCTAGCCTGAAGATGCTTAAACGCTAAGTCTTCAGTCTGAGCAACTAGCCTTACTTTGGCTTCTTCTATCTCGTCCAAGCTCATGCCGAAAGTATCTCTAAGAATGTCATCGTAAGGAATCAATCCGAGCGATTTTTGACTCTGCGCCAATCTAACTTTCTGTTCTTCTAAATCTAGCCTTCGTCTATTACGTAGGTCGGAGTTCGTTGCAACTTGAAGTTTAGCCGCTAGGTAGTTTGAATCCCCTATTAACGCTAAATGCTTTCTAACTAGATCCGTTAATCCATCGGAGATATCGGCCCTTATAACATCAATAGTATCTGAGAAGGCTATTCCCTCTTGTTGAACTGCACCGCGCCCAGCTTCATCCCCTAGGACTCGTTCATAAGTCAGATTAAGGCCAGCAAGTATCTGCCTAAGCATCAAAACAATATCCTGAACCTCAAGCGCCGTTTTATCGCCTGCAAGTGTTTCTATCTTGGATCCGCTATTTTTACCATTAGTAGCTATGAAGAAGTCTTCGCTCAAATTTAAGGAATCATTTCTCTGGTCTATATGCCCAAACCCTGCATTATAAGTCTTGCTATTACGCAGTTTTGCTTTTTGGGATTCCAGATACATTTGAGCTTTTTGAGCTGGAAGACTCCCGGTATCAATATAGAACACCTGACGGCTCGGGGCGCGTGTAACCCTGTAAATAAGCATAGCGTCTTGTAACAGAGTGAGTTTCTTAAAGTCTGATTTAACGCTCGCTGCTATCGATCGCCCATAAGGATAGTAGGCATTCTCCGCAGTAAATAGTCTGAAATGCACAACTTGATCTTTATGCAGTTGGTAAAACGTATTTTGACGTTGGTTCATCCCATAAAGAAAGTCCTCTCTCTTCTGGGGAACCTCCACGACGTAGCCCTCTAGTCGCCCGAATTCGTCCTCTATTCGATACGTTAAGTTTGGATTCAGGATGCGTAGACCTTGGATTCCTAGGCTCGGGGCCTCAGGGTCTACCAGACACTCTACAAAGCAATCACCATAAGTTATGGATTGCCTAACTATCTCGTAGATGACTCTCCCGAGCTTGGTCTGCTCGATTAAAGCTCTTATCTCTGCATTTGTGCCTTCGTTGTCGCATCCTATCTTAAATCTCTCAGTTGAGATTGAATCCCCACAGAGTTCCGAAAGATATATTTGGAAGGCATGAGAGATTAGTGAGTGTTCGGACATTTGATTAAAGAGCTTGTATCTCTCTAATCTCTCGTTCTCGTTTCGATTACTTGCGAGTTTAGTGGCAAGATATTCAATCTTGCTTGCCTTAGTATTTAACTCAGAGGCAAGCTCGGAAGCGATATCTAAAGGGACTTCCGATTTAATTTTAACAGGTTCTAACTTTTCAATGGCCTTAGTTGCTGCGGAATTGCCATTGAACCAAGACGAGAAGTAAGACTTAATTATGTTTTGCATATATTGGAATTAATCTCCTAAAATAGGAGCTACGTATCTATATATACTTGTCGGCTCAGTTATTCGATGATAAGTGAGACTCAGCTAATCTTTCATATATTTTACCTGTTTGAATGGCTGAGCCGACTTCTAATTATGAACACGAATAACTATAGAGCAATCCAAGAGATACTTAAGGGATCCTCCATCCAAGAAGCTGCACTTAAGCATCAGATTCTACCAGATACCTTAATTAAGTTCCTATCAACGAACTTTGAGATACGAAACAATCGGGAAGTAAGAACTAGCAAGCTCTTCAAGAGTTTTGAGAGCCATCAGCGTATGAAGGCAGTAGATAAGAAGCTGTCCAGCGCCATAAACAACATGAAGGCTATCTACGAGTTCACGCTGGAGAAGTTCAAGGATCAACCCCAATGCAAGCTGTTGCACGTAATACAGGTAACTAGCCATATCGGGGAGAAGGTAGCTAACGAAGTATCCAGGCTCCTCATGCACAAGCTCAAACTTAAAGCCCAAGCTGAATTCTATGAAACAGCCTTCTCAGGAGTCGAAGCATGAGAAGCCCTTCCTTCTTTCAGCTCTGGCGACAGCAGATACGCACGGAACACTCCTTCCAGCAGCAGCTCCTTCAGGGCAGAGTAAACGTGCTTCTAGACTTGATGCAAGATATCTACTCACTGCATCAGCGAATCGTTGAAGAACTTAAGAGCCTGAGCAAACTAACTAATGGAGCCAACATAGAAGGATTGTTCCGCCTTCAGGACTGCTCGGACGACATTCTGAACAGGTTCGAAAGCGATATTAAGGACATTCACAGCGAGTCCATCCAAAGCGAAGGGACTGCTATCGAGCTAAGTTGCATTTTCGAAGGTTGCTATCTCGACAGAATAGCGGCCCTGCATCTATACGCTGCTATCGTTGAAAGGCTGCAAGTATCAAATCGAAGGAGCCTGGCAGACTATGAATAAGTTTACTCTTATATGGATGAGGCATGGAAAGCTGAACGAACTGAACTTCTTTACGATTGAAGAGGCTCAACAGATCAAGCTATTCCTACAGGCTGAATACGGTATTCCCGACAGTGAAATGTCGATTATCGAAAACGCGACTTATGAGCAGGCAATTCACGTTTCGAACCTGCAACTAGGAGACATTCTATGAAATACCTTTTTGAACAAAGCTCCACTCCGCTAAAGCAATTGAAAGATAATAGGCTAAGTGGAGTTCTATTCGTATGGGATCGCATCAACAAGAACGGTCGGATTTATCCCAAGGCGGAAGCTCTTGCTGCTTTCCACTCATTAAAGCGCCAGCTCGACAGCAAGGCCAAAATAGTAGGATCCTTGGATCATCCATCAGAGCAAGACTCAGATAAGCTAACCAATGCTAGCCACGTATTGGAAGCTGTTAGCTGGGATGAAACAAATAAGTGCGTTAGAGGCATTGTTAAGCTGTTGCCAACAAGAGCAGGCAACGATGTTCTTGCGCTAGTCGAGTCTGGGGTTCCTGTAGGCATTTCCACTCGGGGAACTGGGAACCTAGCCAGAAAAGGAACTGTGCTTGAGGTCAGTAACTGGAAGATAGAAACATTCGACCTAGTATCAAATCCAAGTAGCAACGAATACATGAGCCTATGCGAGTCCGCTAAGAACTCAGATATGGGTTACGATAGCTGGCTTGAAGAGAAATTGCTTGAATCCATGCTTACTCAGAAAGGAGTTAGCGAGGCCGACATTCAGAGAATATTAGGATAACTATATGAACAACATCAAATCTTTTAAAGGCGAGTTCGAAGGACTCAACGCTTGGTTAAACACTGAGCAGGATAGCCAGAAGCAAGTTAGACATTTTGCTAGCCTGCAAGACAACTTGCCAGCGATGACTTATCGCACAGTGTCTCTAACGGAAGCTCAATTGAAGGATCCAACTCAGGCAGCTTCTATCTTCAAGACTCAAACTTTGAATGAGTCCACTAACTTTACCAGCGAAGGTAAATTCGTGAATTCGTGGGAAGAGCAATTCTTTAGCGGTCGGTCCCGAAACATAAGCAATACCCTAGGGCAAAGTGAACAGCTCTTGGACGATGCTCGTAGCCAGGCTGTCGCGGCTATCCAAGGCTCTCGGGAAGTCCAAGCTGAACTTGGCCTACAGAATGCCGTGAAGCGACTGGAAGGCATCCTAGACGGGTTAAGCAAGGCCCTGACGGAATCGAGCGACCAAGAAGAACCAGAGTCCTCCGAGCTTCCCAAGGACAAGCCACCAGAAGGCAACAGCGCCCAGTCTCTAGAGCCTGAAAATGAAGCTGGGGAAGAGCTACAGGAAGAGCTGGACTTCAACTTAGAGAAGAGATTCTCAGGCATTGTAGATCCAACGATGTTGGCAACTGAACTGCTCCAACTCATCGCAGATATGGGAGAAATGATCCCACAGGTTAGAAGCGTAGCCACGAAGCTCCTTGAACTACTGTGAGAGACCTGAGTTCGGCCCTTCGTGCTGCATACAAGAAATACGGCAAGCAGCTAACAGATAAACTAGCAGCTATATTTGGCGTAAAGCCCAAGTCTAGGAACTCCAAAGGTAGCGTTCAGTTAAAACTTAAGAAGACTGGATATCTGGTAGTTGGGTATCTCTACAGAATCACTTACAAGAATTTGAAGGGCGAGAAGGGTTCAAGATTCATCATCCCAACTTCATGCGATAGAACTGGAGAAGCTAGCTGCCTGTATCAATCGAAGAAGACCAAGAGGATTATCGCAGCAGCTTTTAACGTAAGTAATCCATCCCAGGATAGCCTTGTATCAATAGTTGAAGGGTTGCAAGAGATAGATAACCTCAGCTACCAAGATAAGGAATTGATCGAGAGTCTTGGCCCCTATGAGTTCCATAACTTCTTCCTGAATGAGATAAGAAACATCGAACGAGTCTCCACTAAGAAGTGATTCGATAGCTTCTCATCTTGGAATGCGATAGCTCAGACTTAGTGTTTAAAACTATTCGCATTCCAAATTCCAAATCAACTTCTAATGATTAATCCGAATGATAACTTAGCGTATTGTATTAGATAAGTGATTAGATGAATCATTAGATATTGATTAGAGCGGACCAATCAAACAGATTGCAAGCTAATGGAAGTCGGGTCCAGGCTAGGTCCATTTGTTTCCCAGCTCGATGCAAACATAGCTTCTACCGTAACTTATGGCTACAAGTTCTAGATCCTTTTGTAATAGAACGGCTGTTTTATTCACTTTTGAGCCTGTTTCCGCATATGTTTTTAAAGCTTATGTTTCAATTGAATATTAGATATCTAATCTAATAAGGCTCGGATGCGGATTAATTGGGATTGTTTATTGGATATCATATTACCAATTTACTCAAAGGACTAAGACTTAAGATAGCCTAAACTTTCAATTGGGAGCTTGGGTAATGACTTAAAAGCAGGAGAACTTTTTGAAGCTAAGGGGGAAAAAGGGGGGAATTTGGGGGTAAAAAGGGGGGAATTTCATGCCCCTATTTCGCTTCCTACAGCCTGGAGCAGCCTTCAAGCATCATAAGTTCCAGACTCGATATCTTCCTTGGATAGCTGGATAACCTGGGGATATCCCATAGCTCTCGTTCGTGGCATCCTTACAAAGTGAATTTGGGGATTATCCAGCTCATCCTCCAACTCAGCAGGTTCTAGCCGAGCATAAAGTCTGCTCTGAGGCATTATCAGATAATAGTTAACCCGATGACCCTTTGAAGGGTAGAGCTTCTGCATCGTAGCAAAGAACTCTAGAAGCTCTGCGACAGTCTTAGACTCAGTGTCCGCTAATAGTGAATTAATCATGGGTGCTGACTCTTAAGTAAATGAATGGGCTGATGAACTGTCGAAGGTATATTTTCTGAATTAAGAGTGACAGTCCATCAACCCAAAGTGTTCGAATAAAATGAGTTTGTGGGCCGCTATGGTGAATTATGAAGATTGAAGAAGAAATAGCTGCCCACAAACTCAAAGCGTTCTATCTATATAATAGGTATCCAGAAGGGCAAAACTGGCGAGATTCTGGGTAATCCTAAGCAAGTCCAGAGAAGCCCCCAGGAGCTTCTAATATCCAGCGGAACGGTCTAGGATTGGAGTAGCCATCCCAAGAGCCTTTAATGCAGCCAGCGCCCGTATGCGGCCCTTGGAGCTGATGACCTGGCCTTCCTTTATCATTCGCCGGACTTCCTGGTAGCGCATACCCAAGATGCGGGCGAACTCCTGAACAGTGCAAGTGAACTCTTCTACCTTCTGGATCGAGTAGAGCTTGGGTTCTTCAGCCTCTTCTCCTTCCAGCTCATTCAGCTCGACAGCTTCAAACTTGATTCCTTGTTCCTTGTGCTTGTATCTGGCTTCAGCCTGCTTCAGCCTGCTTATTGCTCGCTTCAGGATTTGTCCGAGCGTCTTGTCAGTTGATACATAACCAAGCTTGCTAGCGGAAGGCTCCTGGCTCATTTGAAAGATAACGGAAGCCAAGTCATTAACTGCCTCTTCCCCATATCCAGTTAACTTTCGTCTAATAAAGCTGGATCGAGAATCAAGAAAACGCTGGAGAGCCTTTGCAGATTCGTCATTCCAGCTTGCTCTAACGTAAGAACTGTATATTAGGTAACTTTCAATCTCCGGCACCATAAGTAATCTCCTCTATTGATATTTAGAGGGGATCACTGAAATGCTTTTATCTTTTTGCAAAAAATCTGATTTTTTCTGTTCCGGGATCGGATTCTAAGTGCCTATTACTTATATTGGTGCTGAGAGTTGAATCCGAATAAGAATGAGAGTGCTAACGTAATGGACAGAGCATCGAGCCTGAAGCGAGTGCTCTGCCTGATAACAAGAATAGCAGCTCCAATAGGCACTAACTTCGCTTTGGTGCTCGTTAGTGTCCGTTACTGGATGCATACTTAATGACTAGTTCTTTTTTTAAGTTTTGTTTTTCTTCACTAGTCATCAAAGTTAGCTGGCGCAATCAATACTTAAGGAGTAAATCATGCCTGAAGACGTAATAATCATAGATGAGGAATAAAACATTGATGGATTTTGAATAATTTCGATCAATTATTCCAGAAATCGCCTTTAATAGTTATTAAATAACGAACGTAAAGCACAGCAAACGAACCCAAAGTGAGTTTGCTGGCAAATCCAGTAAGGGACTCATGTAGAATGAATACATATAGGTAAAGGATATTGAAAGTAATATGGGATCTAAATTAGAATGGAAGTCCGATGAAAACTTAAGCTCTGGTAAATTCCGGCGCTGTAATCAATGCACGAGAATTCTGGAGCTAACCAGAATGAATTTCCACAAAGGAAGTAAGCGTAATGGTGGCTTTTGCTACTCCTGTAAAGATTGCTTCAACAGTCTCTACTATCAAAAGAAAGCTAGCCGCTAGCACTCATCCAGAATATCTAACATGACGAATACAGATAATGATCTTTCGGACTTCTTCGAGCTTATCGAGTTCACGCTTAGTGATGAATTCGTGACTAAATGGAAGTTTAGATTTAGCCTTCGCTTCATTCGTGAGTTCCAATCAAAAGTTATTCATTCACTCAGCAAGAGAAAGCCCATCAAGATAGCGAAGCTCTTTGAGCATTTAAGTAGCAGGATGGGTTACGACCCAGAGCAAGTTATCAACTTCTTCGATGCTATAGATATCGGCCTCTATAGACCAATGATCTACGGAAGACTCAGCCAGTATCAAAAGTGAATAGATTGAGCCTTTTATTCAGCTTTCGCCCCTTATGACAACGAATCTAGACACTAGCTCGATGCCTAACCTCAGGAAGTGCTGGGGCTGCAACCTAGTCAAGAATACAGAACTAGACTTTGCTAAGGACTGTAGACGCAAGGACCATAGGCAGTATTTGTGCCGAGCCTGCTTTTCCCGTCGCTATCGGGAGAGAACCAAGCGAGCAGCCCTCCAGAATCTGGAAGACAACAAGCGAATCCTCCCTGGGCTGTTCTAGGTCTTGCTCAGGCATGAAAACGAAAAAGGGAGAGCACGAATGCCCTCCCTTGTAATGCCCCAGGAAGCTCTGAGTTCAGTTCTTCGGCCCCATCAAGGACAAGCACTCATCGGCCAGCTTGTCAGCTTGTGCGGACTGCTTATTAGGGAGCTTCTCTAGCTTCTTGCATGTCGCCTTCCAGTTCTCCAGACGAGCCACCACTCCATCCATGAAGCTCTGGTATGCCTTGAGGGTCTTAGAAAGATCCTCAACTTGCCTACGGAACTTCGTCCCTTTGTTCTCCTTGGTCATTTCGTAACAAAGACTCGGAGACAGCTTCACGGCTGCATTCTGGATGCTCTCGGCAAACTCTTGGTTGAAGAGTTCAATCAAGACGATATCCATGCCAGCTACCTTCTGCTTCGTCATCTTCTGGATGCTAGCCAGCTCCTTTGAGTGCTGCTTCGCTCGCTGCTCGATGTTGGTAAGGTAAGGAGCAACGCCAATTTCGCCTCGAATGGTCCTAGTCTTCGTAGCCATGTTCTTTTCCTTGTTCGTTCCTGTTTTCGATGGAGTGGATTCTAGTAACTCCAACGAGAACTTGAAGCACAATCCCGAAAAAGCCCAATCAATAGTTAACGCTAACTTTTCATTGAAGACATGGCACCCTAGGAGCTGTTAACTTTTCATTGAGGCGCTGGACCCGTTCCCCCCTGAACAGCTCAAACTTGCAACCGAAGGACTCCATCGCTAGCTTTTGATTCATGGCGATTCCTACCTTCGATCTTGCAAGGAGCTGGTTCGAGAAGAACGCAGCTAGTTACCCCGACAAGGAAAAGCGAGCCGCTGCTTACTGCAAGCATTTCAAGCTTGATGAGCCGCTAGTTATCGCAAAGTCTGGCAATCCTAGTAACTGGACCAATAGCGGTAGAATGCTTGACTCCCTTCAAGAGGGCTTGGGAATCACTCCTAGCGTTAGCATGGCTAGCAAGAAGACTAGCTCGGCTGATGGCACTAAGCGAAACTCTAAGCTCGGTGCTTTGAAGGAGCTGTTCCAAGTTGCTCGCCAGAATCCCCAGGAAGCCAACTGGGAAGAGCTGGGCGTCCAAGCCATCAAGGTTCTGTTTCCCGCGTCCAAGGCCAAGCAGCAACGCCTGGAGGCCCAACGGAAGAAGCTTGAGGCCCAGCTAGAGCAGATGCAGGCCAAGTTGAAGCAGCTCCAGAGCCTCTAGTTCTAAAATTGGCTCCAGTTTGGATCGTTCCTGTTCACAAGTTACGGGATTCCAAGGTTTTACGCTAACTTTGGAGTCCCGCTAACCTACGCAAGACAAGGGTCTTGCGTTCGTGGCACCGTTCTGGTCAAAAGTTAGAGCGTTCTTTGTGAGTTCAAAGCTAGTAGGACCTACCTGTAAATAGCTGTATTTGCAGGGTTTACGGCTGTTCCAGTTCCTGCCGTCCTAGTTCACGTGGAC
>VFQT010004504.1_pt1 | contig 11506 bp, 13 predicted proteins | sample 3512381 | NCBI WGS metagenome assembly VFQT01 (sample SAMN10412376, study PRJNA504923) | tailings metagenome | isolation source: Relicate 2 Philex TSF3 active mining site | place: Philippines: Tuba, Benguet | collected 2017-08-29 | reverse complement strand
CTGATCACCAGGCCGTCCAGCCACCATCAATGACGAGATTGTGGCCGGTCACATAGCGGGACATGTCGCTAGCAAGAAAGGCAACTCCCGCCTTGTAATCCTCTTCGGTGGCCATGCGCTTGAGCGGAGTCTTGTTTGCATACGCATTTCGAAAGACCTCGAGATGATCCCGATAGACACCGCCTGGTGAAAGTGTGTTGACTCTGACCTCGGGAGCAAGGGTCGTTGCAAGCCATCTCGTGAGCTGGATGATTCCGCCTTTGCTCGCTGCATAACCCGCGGCATTTCCCATGTCGGTCCCCTCGTAAATGGACCAATCGGGACCGACGATCCCATACGTCGAACCAAAGAAGATCATTGAACCATTCGGGCTCTTTCGAAGCGATTCAACGCAACCTTGTGCTAGCAGGAATGCTGAGGTGAGGTTGATTTCAATACCGCGCCTCCATTGGGTGACACTTTGGTCTTCAAATCGCGTTGTCCAACCACCCAACTCGGGGTTCACGATTGCTGCGAGATGTACGAGCACGTCTATTCGACCGAAGTGCTGATTGACCGTCGTTGGAATTGAACGAACCTCATCTTCGGACTCAAGGTCAGCGACGATTTTGAGAACTTCGACTCCGTGGGCTTGACGAATCTTGTCTGCAACGGCTCGTACCCGATCTTCATTAATGTCGACGATTGCCAAATTGCTTCCAAGTTCGGCGAGTCCAGATGCAGCAACACTTCCGATGTGGCCGGCCCCACCAATGACGAGGGAAACACGACCATCCATACGGGACAATTCGTTGATTGATTTTCCAAGGTTCATGGTTTTTCCCTTCGAGCGAGGAGGAATTCGGCGTAAGCGATGTCGTCTTCCGTGTCGATGTCGACACAGTGAGTCTTGGGAAGAACTACTGCGCGTGTTTCACCATCGTAAATTGAGGTCGCTTCCAACAGATAGTCGCACTTGATGATGAACGCGACAGTCGAGACGTCGTACACCTGTGGTGCTGCCTGGCGGTTATAAATTCTTTGCGCGGGCTCATTGACGAGACGAACCTGGCTCGTTGTCTCATTGATTGTCACCATGTTGAACCACGGATTCTTATGAGCATCGGAGACTGCCATGATGACGTCTGCACCCGAAGATGCAGCGAGGTCCGTGCACTTGTTCAAGTCCTCGAGCGTTCGGAGAGGGGCAACGCACGGGACGGCCATCAAGTACTTGGGATCATCACCCCGATCACGGAGGTACCGCACCATGTGGCACCACGAGTCCCACTCGCGCGAGGTGTCTTGAGCGAGTTCTGCAGGTCGTAGCCATGGGACTTCAGCTCCATACCTCGCAGCCTCGTCGGCAATTTCTTGTGAATCGGTGGAGCATAAGACGCGCGTCACATGGCGAGCTTGCCTAGCTTGGATCACGGCACGCTGAATGAGCGATTGGCCGCCGACCACTCTCAAGTTCTTGCCAGGAACACCCTTTGACCCACCGCGGGCAAAGATTCCTGCAACGATCGTTGTTTCTGGCACTTCAACCTATTCCGCGACGTCGACGGACTTGCCTGACACCGCTGATTCCTCGATTGCCTCAATCGTATTGAGTATGTGAACTCCTTGAGCGGTATCGCACCCGCCAACCGGACTATTTGGAGCCCCAAAGATCGCAAAACGGAGAAGAGCCTTGGCGGCACGGTCACGCTCACCAGGCTCAGCGACGAAGCACTGTTCAACCGCTCCTCCCTCATGAAGTTTCGTAACCGTGCCATTGAGCAGATCTGCTCGAATCGTCACCGACGGAAAGATGGCGTCCCAATGGCGATAGGGGACTTCGGTCGTCATATCAAGGTGGACGGAAATTGTGGTCATACGGGACTTCAAGACAAAGTCGGCGCTTGTTTCCACCTCGCCATCCGTTGGAACTCCGTCATAGGAGAGGTTCGCCGACTGCACAACGTGGGGTCTTGAGGCGAGAAAACAGGCCGCATCAATTTCATGGCTGAGCTCACGAAGCACCCCGCCACCGAGCGACTTCACGGCCGTAACAGTCTGCTCTTGGGGTACGCCGGGTCTCCAGTGTCTGAGATGTTGTCCATACGACAAAGAAAGCGTCGGTAACACTTTCTCGTTCGTCATCGCCATTTCCTTCTTCAGCGCTAAGGGTGTATCGCTGAAACGAAGGTGATGGCCCAAGACAACTTCGATGCCCTTGCTTGCGGCGAGGGAATGAATCAATTGAGCATCTCGAGTCGATGAAGCGATTGGCTTTTCTAAGAGAAAACGTGAGCAATGGCCGGAGAGGAATTCAAAGTCGGTGAAGTGCAATGTTGCAGGGCTTGCGATCACCGAAAAGGTTGGTCCGAATGCGATTCCACGTTCAAGCGAATCAACGATTTCGATTTCGCGTTCATGAAGCAATGCAAGAGGCTGGGTGCTTTGTGACCGCTTAATCACCGCGATTCTTGATGTGGGAAAGAGCTCTCTTAGACCCAGAGCATGTCGTCTCCCAGCGCTTCCAGACCCGACAACGAGGAATCGATTCTCACTCGACACCGTAGACCTCCTTGGCACGTCGTCGAACCTCTTCGATGCCCCCATCGTGCGAAACCCCAAGGGAACCGAGTAATTGGAAGAGCTGTCGGTTGTCGGGATCAAGGTTCATCACCTTCGGAACTATTGGGGCGGTCGTTTCACTCCACTGGGTCTCAGATGCATTAATGATGAAATCGAGAACACGGGTGAACTCTGCTTCATCATCGAAGTTCGTCCAGAAAGGACCTGATTCTTCAGTGATTTCAGGAAAGCCAAATCTTGGACACCGCAAATTCGGAATCCCAATTGCCGAAGCACGCATAGTCAGAAATGCAGTTCGCTTGCCGCGCCCGAACATCTCGTACGCAAGCGTGCTGTCGATCGAAACGACATAGTCCGATCGAATGAGAGCTTGATAACTTGCGCTCTCAGGATCGCAAGGAACATATTTCAATTCTGGATCACGCGTTGCCTTCTGGAAATATTCGCGCTCCTGCGGCTGCGATGAGCCTCTCTTACCGATGACTTGGAACTTCAAACCGTGGGACTGGCAATATCCGGCAAGAAAATGAGCAACAGTCCCTTCGGGAGAGAAGTACGAGCGAAATGAAATTGGAGACTCTCCAAAGAAGTGTGTCGGAAGGTCTGACTCAATCGACGATGGCGTGCCTGACGACAAATTTGGAAATGACGAAATATATGAAAGGGTTCGTTCGCTACTAGAACTCTTGAGAGGGATGTGGGCAAGATAGTTGTTCTTCAGATTTCCATGAGCGACGAACTTGGTGTCGACGAGTGGCTCAAATTGGACTCGTTCCGTCGACCCGAACGTGAAGTAATAATCAATTTCAGGTCTTGTCGATGATGATGCCAGTGCGTTTTGGAAGCTTGAGTGAGGTCGAGGACCGAAGGTATTTCGTCGGCCATTTTGAATTGCGATCACGCAAATCTCGGGGAAGTGAGACTTGATCGAGTACAGGTCGAGTGAGTTGTCACTCGTTGTGATGACCACCTTTGGTTGAGTCTGCTTGAGAAAAGCCAAGAGATAGGTTCGTGAGGACGGTCGGCCGAAGGCGAGTGATCGCAGGACGATCCAAAGATTGACCTTTGGGAACTCAAGATCGAATATGACCGTCCGCGACATGTCGAGGAGTGGATAAAGGTGGCGTCGTGAGAAAGAGTCGTAGATGACGACATCTCGTTGGGGGAGACCCCTTATCGTTACGCGACACAATGCCGAAAGTTTCCGAACGATTCCCGATTCTCTGAGGCGCGCCATTGAGTCGACGCCAATCTAGTGCCGACGCAACTTCGCCCTGACTGGAATCTCCGATTCATAGACGTGCTTGACGCCATCTCCGAATGAAAGCTCGATGTTTCGGATATCGCGCACCAATCGCTCGAGCCCACCAGGTTCCACACTTGCGGCATGGTCGGTGCCCCACATGCTGCGGTCCAAGGTGATGTGTCGCTCGATGAACGTCGCACCCATCGCAACGGCGGCCAACGTCGTCGCGAGGCCTGTTTCGTGACCCGAATAACCGACTGGAACATTGAATTCAGATTCGAGTGTCGCCATCATTCGGAGGTTGAGTTCCTTCGGTGGGCACGGATATGTCGATGTGGCATGTGCAAGAGCAAGGGGAGCATTCTTGAATAAAGAGACTGCATGGCGAATTTCGTCCATCGTCGACATTCCAGTCGACAAGATTGTCGGTGTCCCTGACTTGTCGAGTCGGATGAGTAGCTCATCGTCAGTGAGTGATGCTGAGGCGATCTTGATGCAGACCGGATTGAAGCCGAGGAGAAAATCTAAGGATGGAACATCCCACGGGGAAGCGAACCAGTCGATTCCTTTGATTGAGCAATAGCGATCGATTTCTTGATACTCGGAAAGTCCGAACTCGGTTCGCTCCTTGTACTCGAGATACGTCATCATTCCCCATGGAGTTTCGCGAATCTGCGACTTCTGCTCCTCGGGAACGCATATCGCGGGAGTTCGTTTCTGAAACTTGACGGCCTGGCAGCCTGACTCGACTGCAACATCGATCAGCTTCTTTGCGATGTCAATATCACCGTTGTGATTGATGCCGATTTCAGCGATGACGTAGACGGGGTTGTCTCGACCAATGGTGTGTTTTCCGACCCGAATTGACGTCACAGCGTTTGATTGCAGCCTTTCGACTTATCGACGTGAATCAAGAATACCATCGGCAAGTTCACGGATTGCTCCTCGACCACCGTCAGACTTGAGCCTCCACGCACCGATCTTGCGAACCGAGAGGTGAGCATCGTGAGGGATCACAGCCAGACCGACAGCGAGCAAGCATTCTTTGTCATTGATGTCATTGCCGATGTACGCACAGATCTTCCTGTCGAGCGCGTTTTGTTCGAGCCATGAATTGAGTGCCGGAAGTTTGTCGTCGCAACCTTGGACTACTTCAATTCCAAGCTTTGTTCCTCGGGCTGACACGACCGGATTTTTCTCTTTTGAGAGAATCATCATGCGGATGCCGATTTCTTTGAGAAGGGTGATTCCCATCCCGTCACCGCGGTCGCAAACTACGAATTCGCTGCCGTCCTGAGAGACGATGACTTTGTTGTCAGTGAAGACCCCGTCGAAGTCAAAGACGATGGCCTTGATAGCACTTAGAGCTTCACGAGTCGGTTTTGCCATGGTCAGCCACTCCTTTGCCTTCGAATGAGCTCTGCAAGTTCTGCAAGATCTTGTCTGAACGCGATTTCGTAGCGGGCCTGTTCGTTCGCAATCCGAGTCTGACTGGTGCGAAGAAGGTCAATGGCTTGGAGCGTCTCGGAATCCTGTCCAGAGTTCGCCAGGTTTTCCAGCTCACTGCCGAGCTCGTGAAGTTGGTGAGTGATTTCTGCAGACATCGACGATATGCGTCCATCAAGTACTCCGAGACGGGCATCAAGGGCGTTCGTCACTCCTGCCAGATGGGAAAGCTCGTTGGTTCGCTTGGCGAGGTCACTCTTCAACGCATCGACTTCTTCGCGGAGAGAAGCGAGGTCCGAGATCGTTGCTTTCGGTTGTCGGTTGAAGAGTCCCATGGTCTTTCGTGAAGTGGGTTCGCGTCGGGTTGTGAAGGACGCGTTGCCCTCGCTACCGTACATCCTTCAACGACGCGGGGTGGAGCAGTCCGGTAGCTCGTCGGGCTCATAACCCGAAGGTCACAGGTTCAAATCCTGTCCCCGCCACCAAGGAAGCAGTTGAGCCCCCTGAAAACCAGGGGGCTCAACTCTTTACGGAACTGTGGAGGCTCCGCATCATGTCCAATTCGAAACCCACCGTCACCATTCCGCAGACCGACGCTCCAGACGAATTGATCACGACGGACATCGTCGTGGGCCCTGGTGATGAGGCGACGAAAGGCAAGAACGTCTCGGTGCATTACGTCGGAGTCGCGTGGAGCAACGGTCGTCAGTTTGATGCATCGTGGGATCGCAATGAACCATTCGAATTCCGTCTCGGCGCAGGACAAGTGATTCAGGGCTGGGACGAGGGAGTTGCCGGAATGCGTATTGGCGGCCGACGACAACTGACGATTCCACCACATATGGGGTACGGAAGCCGCGGTGCAGGTGGAGTGATCAAGGGCAATGAAACATTGGTATTCATTGTTGATTTGCTCAACGTCTTTTGAGCGCTGACGGTCAGTAGAATCATCTTCACGAATTGCGCTTTCACAAGATCGTGACTGCGCACGGATCAGTGGTGAGTGATGAAAATCCTTGTAGTCGGAGCAGGTGGTGTCGGGGCCTCAATGGCGTCCATCGCCGAAACGAGGAGCTTTTTCGACGAGTTCGTCCTTGCTGACATCTCGCTCGCGCGTGCCGAAGAAGCCGTCAGCCAGCTCGACAACCGATCAAAGTTCTCTGCGGCGCATGTTGACGCTCGAGACAAGGCTTCTGTCAAGCGACTGATTGAAGAGTTGAAGGCCGACATAGTCGTCAATGCCTGTGATCCACGAATGAACGAGCCGATCTTCAACGCTGCGTTTGAGACCAAGTGCAATTACATCGACATGGCGATGAACTTGAGCGAGCCACATCCGACCAACCCCTACGAACAAGTTGGAAACCCACTTGGCAAGGATCAACTCGAGGCAGATTCAGAATGGCGTGAGCGTGGAATTCTTGCCCTCGTTGGTATGGGCGTTGAGCCTGGTTTGAGCGACATTTTTGCTCGTTATGCGGCCGACAATCTTTTCGACACGATTGACGAAATCGGGGTACGTGACGGCTCAAACCTCTCGATCGATGGTCTCGACTTTGCTCCAACATTCTCGATTTGGACGACGATCGAGGAGTGCCTCAATCCTCCGATCGTTTGGGAGGCCAATCGTGGTCTGTACACCACCGATTGCTTTAGCGAGCCCGAAGTATTCCACTTTCCTGCGGGGATCGGTCCCTATGAGTGCGTCAATGTCGAACACGAAGAAGTGCTGCTCATCCCGCGCGAGATCAACTGCCAGCGAGTGACCTTCAAGTACTCCCTTGGTGCTGAATTCATTGACTGGCTGAAGACCTTTGCTTATCTCGGCCTCGACAGCAAAGAGCACGTACGAGTGGGTGATGTCTCGGTAGCTCCGCGGGACGTGCTTGCCGCAGTGCTTCCGAATCCGGCAAAGCTCGGTCACCTCATGCACGGGAAGACATGCGCGGGAACATGGGTGAGGGGAACCTATGACGGTGCTCCACGTGAGGTGTATCTGTATCACGTTGCGGACAATGAGACGACGATGCGTGATTGGGGTTCACAGGCTGTTCTGTGGCAGACGGCAATCTGTCCGGTGGTCGCACTTGAGTTGCTGTCGAACGGAACGTGGAATGCCACCGGAGTTCGCGGTCCTGAAGCGTTTCCTGCCGAACCGTTCCTCAATCTTCTCGGTGATTACGGTGCGCATCACGGAATCCTCGAGATGGGCCCAGGGCTCTGGCCGAGTCCTCGCCCAACTGGTCAGCCTGGTTGGGATAGACCAGTCAAGCGCGCAGTGCGCATTGGCTAGACGGTGCAAACGCGCCATCGAATCATCGTCGCAAGTGTTTGTACTGCGCTGTTAACGATGTTGATGTGGACGGATTCTCCAACATCGTGGTGGTCTTCGATCGTGAAGTTCTTCATGGAGTCAAACCCTGATGCGACTTCGACGGTGCTTGAAGCTCGACCAAGTGGTGATGTGGACCTCCACATCGTGCTGTGGTTCGTCACATCTGCGACGTGGTGGTGGGCCTTGCGCCAGACACGCAATGTCCTCTATACCTGCCTCGCACTCTTCGCGTGGGCATCTTTAGTCGAGACCATGCAACCATGGTTCACCGAGATTCGTGATCGCCAGATCGGTGATTATTTCGGAAATGGGATTGGCATCGCCCTTGTGGCAAGCGCCGTGCTCGCTCGGTGGCGCTATTTCGATGGACCGATGTCGCCCGCCACGTAGTGACGGCGACAGAGCAACTCATATCGAACTTCGTCGCCGAAGAGTGGCTCACTCATCACCTTGTCGGTGTCGCCGACCACGACGGTCTCGCCCTCGTAGACGATTCGTCCGTTGACGAGCCGGGCGTTGTTGTTTGCCCGTTCGCCACACCAGCAACGAGCCTCGACCTGCATCTCATTGCGCTGGTCAGCGAGCTCGAGCATCCGCTTCGTTCCTTCGAACAAGAGCCCTCGGAAGTCCGTGATGAGTCCGAACGCGTAGACGTCGACATCGAGTTCATCCACCACCCGAGCGAGTTGATCGCATTGGTCTGGTGTGTAGAACTGAGCTTCGTCACAGACGACGAATTGCAGTGGCATTCGCGACTTGATCAGCTCGAAGAGATCGAAGTTCGCTGAAACATCGATCGCGGGCGCCGATACGCCGAGGCGACTGGTGACTTGAGCCCCATCGCGATCGAGCTTTGTCAGTAGCAATCCGCGAACCCCTCGCGAGGTCATGTTGTGGTGAATCTGGAGCGCAAGCGTGCTCTTGCCGGAGCCCATGGTTCCAAAACTGAAGCGAAGCATCGACATGGCAACCTGAAACTTATCCTGACGCCCATCAACCACACGCATGGAATTAGAGTTCCCGTGATGCTCTTGCGGTCACTGTGCGTCGGTGTGCTTGTGTCGGCGGGAATTGCTACCAACGCGCGAGCAGAAGAGTCGACTACGACGACCAGTCCACCGACGACAGTCGAGGAGACGACGACCACAACGGTTGCCACGGTGGTTCGTGAGCTTCCTCCTCGATCGGGGACCGGGCGTCGTGCGGTGTATTCGATTGGTCAACAACATGTGTGGGTCATCGACGCCCGCAATGACGTCATCCGCACGTTTCCAGTCTCAGGAATGAAGGGTCAACCACGTCCAGGTACGTATTCCGTTTTCAGTCAGTCACTGAATTCCTTCAGCCCAGAGCTACCAGGAGTGACGTTTCGCTACATGACTCGCTTCGCCATCGGACGGAACGGCGGCAACATCGGGTTCCATGAGATTCCTCTTCGCTATGGCAAGCCGATGCAGACGGTCGAAGAGCTCGGGGCATTCAAGGGGAGCGGTTGTCTTCGTTCTTCGACCGTTGATGCTCGATTCATCTATTCCTGGGCGAAACCAGGAACGAAAGTGGTTGTCGTCCCTTAGAAACGGGCCATTTCGCTCTTGAGCAGATCGAGTCCGAGGTTTCCGAGCCCAAGACCGTGCGCGTGCCATTTCTTCAAGTCGAATGAAGTGCCGTGTTTTGCTTTGGCTTGGTCGCGGAGGTCGAGCCACACACGCTCGCCCAACTTGTAGCTGATTGCTTGGCCTGGCCAACCGAGGTATCGATTGATTTCAGATTTGTTGAACTCTTCGTCGCTCGATGACCGAGCGCTGAGGAACTCGAGCATCAACTCGGGAGTCCAGTGCTCTCCTGCATGCCAGCCGAATTCGGCAGGGATCGTGAAGCCGCAGTGCACACCGATGTCGATGACGACGCGAGCTGCACGAAACGCCTGTGCATAGAGATAACCCAGTCGATACTCGGGATTTTCGAGGAAGCCAAACTCGTCCATCAATCGTTCGGCATACAGTGCCCAACCTTCTCCGTGGCCGGAAACGAACGTGTTGCGCTGAAATCTGGAGAGTGATTGTGAGTTCACCGTGGCGATTGCAACCTGCAGGTGATGTCCGGGAACGCCCTCGTGATAGGCGGTCGTCGGCTCGCTCCAACGTGGGAAAACGGTTCTTCCATTGGCCGGATACCACGTTCTTCCCGGGCGAGTGAGATCCTCGCTCGGTCCCGTGTAGTACATCGCAGCAGCGCCACCAGGCGGTGAGATCATTGCCTCGACCTTGCGAATTGAGGTCGGGATGTCGAAGTGTTGATTGTCGATGAGAAATGCCATTGCCTCGTCCATGAGCTCCTGCAACCAGTCACGCAACTGGACCTCTCCGTGGACGGCTTTCGTCGGATCGTTGTCCAGTTGGTGGCGGACCTCCTCGAGGGTGGCGCCTGGTGTGATTTCTCGTGCGACACGAGTGAGTTCGGCATCGAGACGCAAGACCTCATTCGTTCCCCACTCGTAAGCATCACGAGCATCAACTGCCATGCCCATGAATCGACGGCGAGCAAGTGCGTGACGCTCCGGACCTACGCCGTTTCGATCTTCAGCATGCGGTGCGTATTCGCGCTCTAGATACTGCGATGCCCGTGCCAGTGCCTGAGATGCTTCAGATGCGAGCGTCTTCAATCGATCGACTGGAGCTCCCGCAACGTTCGTGGCACCCTCGACGAATTGATCGAAGAAACCGGCACTGCCTCGTAGCCCGGCCCATGCCGCGAGTTGCTCACTTAAGGCAAGCACTTGACGACGTTGAGCCACTGCACCACGCTCAACTCCAAGCTTCCAGGACTCGCACATCCCGTCGAACGCCGACGGCACGTGTGAAAGTCGACCCGCGATCGTCTCCCAGTCACCTGCTGACTCCGTTGGCATGAGGTCAAAGACCGACCGAGCCGCATCGACGTCGCCCGCGATGATGCGAATCGATCGAAGGTGTTCGTTGGCTGCGTAATCTGCCTCATTCATCTCCAAGGCCTCGCGGAGGACCCCAGCAGCGAGGCGATCGGCGGGCGCGGAGGTGTCGAGCGTGCTGAGCTTCCGAAGCGTCGAAGCATCAAGCTCTGCCCGAGCATCGTGACCAGCAGGACTGAAATCGGTCATCTTGTCGTCATAACCAGCGACTCCCATGTAGGTCGCTGCACCTGGGTCGAGCGCCGCAAGGCGTTCGATGTACTCATCTGAAAGCTGATAAACGGGAGAAGTCATGCACGGATGTTAGGCGAATGTGCTCAGTGCCCGATGGGCTCAACTCGTGCTATCTGGGCCGTGTGCAACCACCTTGCCGACGACGATGCGCTTCTTGTCCGGATCGACGTGCAAGTAGATGCGGTTCAGTGTTCGATTCTTTCCCGCTCGGAGATGTGGACCGATGTGGAGCACTTCACCGTTGTGGCTGATTGAGTACCACGAACCGTGCCGATTGATCGTGTCTTCACCTATACGTGCAACAAAGTCGAGACCCGAGGTGTCGCGAAGATATGAAGTGAGTCCAGCTGATGGGAACGAATCCGCCCGCCACGCTGTGACGGCAGAGTCGAGCGCCTTCAAGTCGTGAAGGACGTCTCGCGGATTTGGTCCGTGAAGCTTGTCTGCGGTTTCGAATGCGCTGCGAGCAAACTCGAGGTTCGTGCATTCGGTGCGAGCACGATTCACTGCATCAAGGACGCGCCGCAACACGCGTTCCGGCTTCGCTCGCTCGAGTTCCGCTTCGAGGTCGACTGCTTGGAGAATCACTGCACTCAGGCGACCGCGGAGCAGGGAAATCTCAGTTGTGAGCTCCTCAACGCGAATCTGTTCTTCTTCGAGTAGCTCAGCGGTTTCAGCTCGTTCGTTCTCAGTCCGCTCTAGCTCGTCATCGAGTTGTTCGATGTGGGAACGGTGC
>VFQT010004503.1_pt1 | contig 11508 bp, 9 predicted proteins | sample 3512381 | NCBI WGS metagenome assembly VFQT01 (sample SAMN10412376, study PRJNA504923) | tailings metagenome | isolation source: Relicate 2 Philex TSF3 active mining site | place: Philippines: Tuba, Benguet | collected 2017-08-29 | reverse complement strand
ATGGCGGTCCCGTGGTGCTCGAGATGTTGCTCGCGCGAGTCATCGAGCTTGGTGCGCGCCGTGCACGCGCCGGCGAGTTCACCGAGCGCGCTTTTCTCAACAACAAAATCGATCTCGCTCAAGCCGAAGCCGTTGCCGATTTAATCGATGCGGGTTCGGTGGCCGCGGCTCGTGCTGCGTTGCGATCCTTGCAAGGCGAGTTCTCGCAGCAAGTGCATGATCTTGTCGAAGCCTTGATCGAGTTACGCACTTGGGTCGAAGCCGCAATCGATTTTCCAGAAGAGGAAATCGATTTCCTTGCTGACACGGCACTCGTGAAACGCCTTGATGCGTTACAGCAGCGTTTTTCCGCAGTGATGCGCTCGGCTAAGCAAGGCCGTTTGCTGCGTGATGGCATGACGGCCGTTATCGCCGGCAGGCCTAATGCAGGCAAATCGAGCGTCTTGAACGCACTGGCCGGTTACGAAGCGGCGATCGTGACGCCCGTCGCCGGAACGACTCGCGACGTGCTGCGCGAACACATTGCGATCGACGGTATGCCATTGCATGTGCTCGACACCGCAGGGCTTCGAACCACGGCGGATGTCGTTGAAGCGGAAGGGATACGCCGTGCACGTGCCGAGATTGCCAAAGCCGATCGCGTGCTGTTCATCGTCGATGCCACCACCGATCCGGATGCCGAAGCGTGGCTTAACGAACGGGCAGATTGGCCAAAGGGTCTGCCGGTCACGCTGGTGTTCAACAAGATCGATGCCTTGTCCACGGTACAAACCGCCGCGTTGACGACCAAGCCGCTACACGGTGTTGACCAGATACTCACGCTATCTGCCAAGCAGGGTCTGGGGCTCGATCGTTTGCGTGAGCATTTAAAGGCGTGCATGGGCTACGAGACGGCCGATACCGGCACGATCTCTGCGCGCGCGCGTCATCTCGATGCTCTGCAACGCGCAGAACGCCATGCAGACACTGCCGTCACTCGTCTGAAACGAGATCGGGCTGGCGAACTCGTTGCCGAAGAGTTACGCCTCGCACAGGCGGCGCTTGGTGAGATCACGGGTGAGTTCCAAGCCGATGATTTGCTTGGCCGAATTTTCAGCAGTTTCTGCATCGGAAAATAACCGCTCAACCGGGCGCCCTTATCCTCGCGGCAAATAGGATATTTTTTGCAATGCCCTTTGAACAGACTTTCAAGAACATCGACGACATCCTGCACAAGGATGCCGGCTGCACCAGCGAGCTGGATTACACCGAACAGTCGTCGTGGTTGCTGTTTCTGAAATACCTAGATGCGCTGGAGGCTGACCGTGCCGCTGAAGCCCAGCTAGAAGGCCGGCGCTACGACTACATCCTGGCCGAGGCCTATCGGTGGGAGCATTGGGCCGCGCCGAAAAATACCGAGGGCCGACCGGACCACAACGCGGCGCTCACCGGCGATGACCTGCGTGATTTCGTTGATGGTCAGCTCTTCCCGTACCTCGCCGGCTTCAAGCAGCGCGCGAGCGGCCCCAACACCATCGAATACAAGATCGGCGAGGTCTTCGGCGAGATCAAGAACAAGATCCAGAGCGGCTACAACCTGCGTGATGTGATCGACTTGGTGGACGAGCTGCGCTTTCGCTCGCAGACCGAGAAGCACGAGCTCTCGCATCTATACGAAGCCAAGATCAAGAACATGGGTAACGCCGGGCGCAATGGCGGCGAGTACTACACGCCGCGCCCGCTGATCCGCGCCATGATCCGCGTGCTCGACCCGAAGATCGGCGAGCGCATCTACGACGGTGCCTGCGGTTCAGCCGGCTTCCTGTGCGAAGCCTTTGAGTACCTGAGCCAGAAGGCCGCCACCACCGACGACCTGGCCACGCTGCAGACGCGCACCTTCTACGGCCGCGAGAAGAAGAGCCTAGCTTATGTGATCGGCGTGATGAACATGATCCTTCATGGGATCGAGGCGCCGAACATCGTCCACACCAACACGCTGGGCGAGAACCTCAACGACATCCAGGACCGCGACCGCTTTGATGTGATCCTTGCCAACCCGCCCTTCGGCGGCAAGGAGCGCAAGGAGGTCCAGCAGAACTTCCCGATCAAGACAGGCGAGACGGCCTTCCTGTTCCTGCAGCACTTCATCAAGGCGCTGAAGGCTGGCGGGCGCGCGGCCATCGTCATCAAAAACACGTTTCTGTCGAACACCGACAACGCCAGCACCAGCCTGCGCAAGCTGCTGCTGGAAACCTGCAACCTGCACACCGTGCTGGACTGCCCCGGCGGCACCTTCCAGGGCGCGGGCGTGAAGACGGTGGTGCTGTTTTTCGAGAAGGGCGCGCCCACCCGCCGCATCTGGTTCTACCAGCTCGACCCCGGCCGCAGCCTGGGCAAAACCAACCCGCTGAACGACGACGACCTGGCCGACTTCATTGCGCAGCAGAAGACCTTTGCGGACTCGAAGCAGAGCTGGTCGTTGGATGTGGCCGCCATCGACGCCACCACGTGGGATCTCTCAGTGAAAAACCCGAACGGGCGCGGCGAGGTGGTAATGCGTACGCCGCAGGAGATCCTGGATGAGATCGAGGCGTTGGATGCTGAGGCGGCCGAGGTGTTGAGCGGGATTCGGGGGCTCTTGTGACAGCGGGATGGTGCAGCACGACTATCGACGCAGCCTGTAATGTCGAGTACGGAACCCGCGTTGTTCAGAAGCGTGACGGGGGCACTGCGTTCCCCGTTTACGGAGGCGGGGGAGCCACGTTCTTTATGGATGTCTCCAACCGGGAGAACCGCGTCGTCGTGTCCCGTTTCGGGATGTCCGAAGAGTGCACACGATTTGTTGAGGGGCAGTTCTTCCTCAACGACAGCGGATTGACGCTGTCCCCGAAAGATGAAGCGGCCTTACTGCCTGCATTTCTGGATCGGCTGATCCTGAGCCTGAATCGTGAGATCTTTTCACTGGGCAGAGGAGCAGCCCAGAAAAATCTCGATGTCCCAGCGTTCAAGATGCTCGGGATTTCCTATCCGAGTTCCATCGCTGAACAGCGCCGCATCGTCGCCATCCTCGACGAAGCCTTCGAGGGCATCGCCGCCGCCAAGGCCCATGCCGAGAAGAATCTGCGGAGTGCGCAGGAGGTTTTCGCGCAGCACCGCGAGAACACCCTAGATGAAAGCGACGGCTGGCGCGAGGCGCCCTTATCTGAGCTGTGTGAGATTCGCCATGGCTATGCTTTTGAGGGGGAGCACTTTGCCACCTACGGCGAACATGTCTTGTTGACGCCCGGGAGTTTTTTCGAAACGGGTGGTTTTCGGGATCGTGGTGAAAAGACCAAGTACTTCGTGGGCGAGATCCCTCCCGCATTCGTGCTCGACGAAGGAGATCTCTTGGTGGCGATGACTGAACAGGCAGCAGGACTGCTGGGCAGTCCGCTCCTGGTTCCGGAGGGCGGCCGATATCTCCACAATCAGCGGCTGGGTCGGGTGATCGGTCGTGACTCGGTGCCCTGGACGAATGAATTCTTTTTCCATGTGTTCAATCTTCGGCGAGTCAGAGCCGAGATTCATGCGAGCGCCTCGGGGGTGAAGGTTCGCCACACCTCGCCATCAAAGATCGGAGCGGTTCGGGTGAAGTTCCCACCCACGAGTGTGGAGCAGTCTGCAGTTGCGGCGGGACTTGTTGAGTTGGCGGAAGACTGTCATCGGCTAGGGGTGTCGTATGCCCGCAAGCTCGCTGCCCTCAACGAACTCAAGCAATCCCTGCTCCACCACGCCTTCAGCGGTGCGCTCTGACCGTCCCCGCGCGGCCGCTCTGGCGCCTTGTATTTGTGTACACAAATCAGGGAGAATCCCGACATCGTTCACGTCCTGTTAGGAACCCGATCATGGAAACGCCTTCCGTCGGCATACGCGAATTCCGCGCCTTGCTGGCCGACTATATCGACGCCGACACGCCGGTTACGGTCACCCGCCACGGCCAGGCCGTGGGCTTGTTCGTGCCCCTGCGCCGACCCAGCGCCGAAGCCCTACAGCGGCTACGCGAAGCGACAGCGAAAGTCCAGGAGATCATGCCGCTGAGCGATGAGGAGATCGAGGAGGTGGTGGCCGACTACGAAGCCTTGCGGCGCGAACGGCCGAGGCTCCGTGCGGCCCCGAAGGCCAAGGCCGGGTGATGGCAGGCTTGGCCGTCGTCCTCGACGCCAACATACTGATCCGTTTCGCCATCGGTCGGCAGGTGCCCCGCCTGCTCGCAACTTACGCGGCGACGGTCGATTTCCTGGCGCCCGATACCGCGTTTGTCGAGGCGAAGCGGAACCTGCCCACCATCCTGCGTGCTCGTGGTCACCCCGGTGCGGGTGAGGCGGCGACCCTCGCAGCGTTGGATGCTGCTGCCGAAATAATCACAGCCGTTCCGGCCAATAGCTACGAGCCGATGCGCGCAGCCGCTTTGGCACGAATGGGCTCGCGCGATCCCGATGACTGGCCTGTGCTCGCCTGCGCTCTATTGCTCAACTGCCCCATCTGGACCGAGGACCGGGATTTCTTCGGCGTGGGCGTGCCGATCTGGACCACGGCGCGGGTCGAGGTCTACTTCACCGATCCTGAACCCGGCCCGGCCGATCACTGACCCCCGCTGCATGAACGAAGCCGAAACCCGCGCCGAGCATATCGACCCCGCGCTGAAGACCGCCGGCTGGGGCGTGGTCGAGAGCAGCCGGGTGCTGCGCGAGCACGGGATCACGCTCGGGCGCTTGCAGCCCGGATCGGCGGGGGCGGGCCAGGGCCGCCGCGCGCGGGCCGAGATCGCCGACTACGTGCTGGTCTACCGCAACACCAAGCTCGCGGTGGTGGAGGCCAAGGCCTGGGCGCTGCCGCACACCGAGGGTGTGGCGCAGGCCAAGAGCTACGCGGCCAAGCTCGCGGTGCGCTTCACCTACAGCACCAACGGGCAGGCGATCTACGGCATCGACATGGCCACGGGCGCCGAGGGCGACGTGGTCGGCTTTCCCAGCCCCGAGGCGCTCTGGGCGCAGACCTTCGGGCAGGCCGAGGCTGCGGCAGCGGCGTGGCGCGAGCGTTTCGCCGCCATCCCGTTCGAGGACAAGGGCGGTACCTGGCAGGGGCGCTATTACCAGGAGATCGCGATTACCCGCGTGCTCGAGGCCATCGGTGCCGGGCGCGATCGCATCCTGCTCACGCTGGCCACCGGCACGGGCAAGACCTTCATTGCCTTCCAGCTCGCCTGGAAGTTGTTTCACAGCCGCTGGAACCTGAACGATTGGCGCTGTGGCACAGAGCCCTCGCGCCGGCCGCGTATCTTGTTCCTCGCTGATCGCAACATCCTAGCGGACCAGGCTTACAACGCCTTCTCGGCGTTTGCCGACGATGCGCTGCTGCGTATCGACCCCGCCGACATCCGGCGCAAGGGACGCGTGCCGAGGAACGGCAGCATCTTCTTCACGATTTTCCAGACCTTCATGAGCGGCCCCGGCGGGGCGCCGTACTTCGGCGAGTACCCGCCGGATTTCTTTGATTTCATTGTCATCGACGAGTGCCACCGCGGCGGTGCTAACGACGAAGGCAGCTGGCGCGCGATCCTCGACTACTTCAGCGCCGCGGTGCAGCTGGGCCTGACGGCAACGCCCAAGCGCACGGTGAACGCCGACACCTACGCCTACTTCGGCGAGCCGGTGTACCAGTACTCGCTGAAGGAGGGCATCAACGATGGCTTCCTCACGCCCTTCAAGGTGCGACAGATCGCCACCACGCTCGACGAGTACATTTACACGCCAGACGACGAGATCGTTGAGGGCGACATCGAAGCCGGTCGCCGTTACGAGGAGAAGGACTTCAACCGGCTCATCGAGATCCAATCGCGCGAGGCCTACCGCGTGAAGATCTTCATGGACGCCATCGATCCGCGCGAGAAGACGATCGTGTTCTGCGCAACCCAGCTGCACGCGCTAGCTGTGCGAGACTTGATCAACCAGCGCAAGACAGTTTCCGATCCGAACTACTGCGTGCGAGTCACTGCCAACGACGGCGCACTGGGCGAACAGCACCTGCGCGACTTCCAGGACAACGAGAAAACCATCCCGACCGTCCTCACTACCTCGCAAAAGCTCTCGACCGGTGTGGATGCGCGCAACGTGCGCCACATCGTGCTGATGCGACCGATCAATTCGATGATCGAGTTCAAGCAGATCATTGGGCGTGGAACGCGTCTGTATGACGGCAAGGACTACTTCACCATCCACGACTTCGTGAAGGCCCACCACCTGTTCAGCGATCCCGAGTGGGACGGCGAGCCGGTGGAGCCCGAGCCGCGGGTGCTGACCACAGACGGCCAGCCGCTACCCGGAGAGGTGAACGAGCCCTCACCGACCGAGACCGAGTTCGAGGAGAAGCGACCAGCCAAGATTAAGGTGCGACTGGCCGACGGCAAGGAGCGCCAGCTCCAGCACATGACGGCCACCTCGTTCTGGAGCGCCGATGGGCGGCCGATGTCGGCCGCGCAGTTCCTGGAGTCGCTGTTCGGTGCCCTGCCCGAGTTTTTCAAGGACGAGGACGAGCTGCGTCGCCTGTGGAGCGACCCCGACACCCGCCGCAAGTTGCTGGCCGGGCTCGCCGACAAGGGCTTCGGGCGCGAGCCGCTGGTCGAGATGCAGAAGGTCATCGAGGCCGAGAACAGCGACCTGTTCGACGTGCTGGCCTATGTGTCCTTCGCCGCGCCTCCGGTGTCGCGCGCGCAGCGAGCTGCTGCGGCGAAGGCGGCCACCGGCGCGAAGTTCACCGACAAGCAGCGCGCCTTCATCGACTTCGTGCTCGCGCAGTATGTGGCACAGGGCGTGGACGAGCTCGACGGCGAGAAGCTCTCACCGCTGCTGAAGCTCAAGTACCGCAATGCGATCGCCGATGCCTTCGTCGAACTCGGTCAACCGGATCAGGTCCGGCGGGTGTTTGTCGATTTTCAGCGGCACTTGTATTCGGTATAGGGGATGCGCGAGTGATGGAGCGGCTCTTGCCGTCGGCCCCGTGATCATGGGCATCGAGATCTGCAGGCACGCGGATGGAGGAGCGCTGTTAAGGCAGCGGCTGGTGCACCCGGTTGTCTACCTGGATCACTGGGCGGTACGCCTCTTCTCGGAAGACATGTTGCTGCAGGATCGCTTCTTAGACGCTCTGCGGCAGTCTAGTGGCACCTGGCTGTTTGCGTGCGCGAACCTGATGGAGTTCGTGGCGATGACCGACCTGGATCAGGCGGTCGCGGCCGAGGAGCTTCTCCGCCGAGCGATGCCCTCGGTCTATGTGGCGGATCTGTACTCGGATCCCGGCTTCGCGCTGTCGAAGAGGGCCGTCCCGTCGGACGATCCGCCAGACGAATATTGGATGCTCGAAGATCTCGCCGCGCGTGCACATATCGCAGGTGGCACCTTGAACACGACCCGGTTTGTTCAAGAAGCCGTGCGCCAGCGTGCCTTTTTGCTGCCGCTGTTCGATGAGTTCAAGAAGCAGGTGGTCAACGCCATCAGGGCTTCAGCCGCCGACCAGGAAAAGCAGCGCTTTGCGTTGAAGTTCAGGTCGGTCGCCGCGATGGACGTTGGCGACGCCCTGCTCGCTGAACTTCTGCGCGAGCCCCACATCAATCAGGCCTTCCGCATAGATGATCACGACGCGATGGACTTGGTGCATACCGTGCCCGCAGCGACGGTATGTGACTACCTGCTGCTGGATCGCCGCTGGACTGCATGCCTGAACAGCGCCGCAGATCGGATGCAGCGCGCAGGGGTGCGGGGCAAGGTAGGTCGCGCCTTCGCGCAGCCCCATCTGCAGGAGTTCTTTGACCACTTGATGCGCCACAAGGACTCGGGATCAAGTCGCTGACGATGGGCGGAGGAGATGGGCTGTAATTTGCGCCACAGGCTGTGGCACTCGGGGATAAACGTCTAGGTGATCGTTTTGTCCAACAGCTTGTTGGACGAATTCGCTCTCGCTTCGGGGCGGGTCCGGTCGCCGGGGGATCACAACGCGCGGGACACCCAACAAGCCAAACGCATCAATATTTTGACGTGATACTAGTTACTCTGCTTCGATAGCCAACAGCCCCCGAGACCCTCTCAAGAGAACCCATGCCCATCCAGCACGCCATCTGGCAGGTCGGCCAGCAGCCCACCCCGCTGACCACTGCCAAGCTCGCGAGCGAGCAGCATCTCGAGGACATGATCGTTCGCGAGTCGGCGATCCTGTCGAGCCAGTGGATGCTGATCGGCCGGCAGGAAGTAACGAGTCACGGCGGGCGGATCGACCTGCTGGCCGTCGCACCCGACGGTTCCCTGGTACTCATCGAGCTCAAGCGCGGCCGCACGCCGCGCGAGATCGTCGCCCAGGCGCTGGACTATGCGTCGTGGGTGGCGGAGCTAACGGCCGACCGTATCGTCCAGATCTACGACCGGTTCTCGCAGGGCGGTAGCCTGGGTGCGGCCTTCCAGAAGCGGTTCGGCATCGCGCTCGATGAAGAGACGCTGAACAACGCGCACCAGATCATCATCGTGGCGGCCGAGCTCGACCCCTCCACCGAGCGCATCGTGGCCTACCTGAACGCGCGCGATATCGCCATCAATGTTGTGTTCTTCCAGATCTTCCAGCACGGAGGCCAGCAGCTGCTGAGCCGCGCCTGGTTGATCGACCCCGGTGAGACGCAGGCCAATGTGGCGGCCGCCACGGGGCCGGCCGGCGAGAAGGAGCCGTGGAACGGAGAGTTCTATGTGTCCTACGGCGGCAACCCCGCGCGCGTCTGGGAAGAGGCCCGGCAGCACGGCTTCATCAGTGCCGGGGGCGGCACCTGGTACAGCCAGACGCTCAAGTTGTTGTCGCCGGGCGATCGGGTGTGGGTGAAGATCCCGAAGACCGGCTACGTGGGGGTGGGCCGTGTGATGGAGGCGGTGCAGGCCGCCAAGGACTTCATCCTGCCGACCAGCGACGGCGTGCGGCCGGTCCTCGATGTGCTACAGCACGGTGCCGAGTGGCGCGCGCTGGCCGACGACCCCGAGAAGTCCGAGTACTTCGTGCGGATGCAGTGGCTGCAGACCGTGCCCGAGAGCCAGGCCTTCAACGAGGTGGGCCTCTTCGGCAACCAGAACTCGGTGTGCCAACCGACCACGCCGAAGTGGCGACACACGGTGGAGCAGCTCAAGGCGGCGTTTCCGAAGTGGGCGGGTTGAGCGATAGCGTCAGGGCCATTCTCGTTTCGCGAAACGCGCAAGGTTCGTCTCACGACACGGTGGGATCATTCCGTGTACATATCAGCCGATGATTCAGTTCTGCATCGGAAAATAACAATGCTCATCACGCGACGTCGATCGATTGCACTTGGGGTAGCTGCCGCGGTCGGTGCGGCGGCGGACGGGCTGCGCGCTGCGACACGATCGCAACACGATGTCATCGTCATCGGCGCAGGTCTCGCGGGTCTGCATGCGGCACGTCTGCTAGCTGCCGACGGACTGAAAGTGCTCGTTCTCGAAAGTGATCGACGGGTCGGTGGACGGTCTCACACGGCGTACGAATTCGATTCGCGAATCGAGCTTGGCGCTTCGCAAATCGGGCGGATGTATGCGCGTATTCTCGATACAGCTCGCGCGCTTGGCATCGAAATGGCGCCGGGTGCGCACATCAATGCCCCCTATTCCTTCGTGCGCGGCGACGAACTGATCGCTGCCGCCAATTGGGCGGCTTCAAAGCGAAACCCGTTACAGGGATCTGAGCGCACTGTTCCGCCGCACGCGCTCGGGGCGTATTACATCGAACAAAGAAATCCGTTCCAAAGCTTCGATGAACTGCTCTCACCAAAAGCCCAAGAGTTCGATCTGAGTGTGGCGCAATGGCTCGAGCGGCAAGGCGCATCGGCAGCAGCGCGCGAATTGATCAACGAGACGTTGGGCGCCCCCGGTCTCGAGAACCAAAGCGTACTGCGCATGTTTCAGGAAGCCACGCGCATGCGAGTCGAGAATCGTGCACGAGCGGCTGCACCCGAATCATCGGGCAAAGATGCTTACGAACGTGCCGCGCTCAACTCGTTTCATATCGTGGGCGGCTCATCGAAGCTTACCGATGCGATGGCTGCCAGCCTCGGCGATCGTGTCATCACCGGCAAAAAGGTCGTTGCCATCGACATGACCAGCACCGGCTGTACCGTGCGCTGCGAGGATGGCTCACAGTGGCAATCGGCGCGAGTGATTTCCGCTCTGCCCTTCACGATGCTCAGACGCATCGCGATCACCCCCGCATTACAGGGTACGCAAGCGCAGGCTGTCGAAAGGATGCCTTATGGAAACCAAAGTCAGGTGTGGTTGCGCGTCAAAGCGCCCTATTGGGAAGCCGACGGCATCGAAGCGTCGATGTGGACCGATGGTCTTTTCACCTTGATCCGTCAACAGATTGAACACGACGGCAAGCGGGAGCTGATCAGCGCCCTGGCCTTCGGGGCGAAATCACACGAGTTGGATCGTCTCGCGCCGCGTGATCGCGGTGAGCTTGCGATTCGATACATCGAGCAGCGTCGACCGAGCACTCGTGGCCAGCTCGAGCTCATCGGAGCACATTCTTGGGCACAGTCGCCGACCATTGGCGGTTGCAGCTACGGCTTGCAACCGCACGTGGCGTTCGATTGGAACTTGCAGATGTCGAAATCGCACGCGCGACTGCATTTCGCCGGCGAACACACGCGACGATTCGAAGTCGGCATGGAAGCAGCGATGGAATCGGGCGAGCGTGCTGCACTCGAGGTGCTGCAGAGTTAGCGCTTGAGTCGAATGAAGCCTATCGTCGCTAGCAGGAACACGGCGGCGATCGCGACGGCATTCACGGCCGCACGCGCGTAGCCGAGCTGACCGACGTCGATGAAGTAGTAGGGGTAGAGACCGGTCGCCTCGCCCCGCACGCCCAGATAAATCAGATACGCGGCGGGCAGAGCCATGCAACGCCACGCATCACGCCATTGCACCGACCCTTTGGGCACGATCCGCCACCAAAAGTACGCGAACAGAGGCGGGATCAGATAGTGCAGCAGCAGGTTGGTGAGATGTTCTAGACCTTGCGGATGGTGTACCTGCGTGAGCAACGTCACGTAGAGCAGTCCCACCATGACGATGGAAACGCTGGCTGCCGTGATGGCTATGGGGCTACGCAGGGCTGCGGCAAAACGTCCCAAACGGCTCGGCCATACACAGGCCGCCGCCACCAGCGCACAAAAGCTGTTGGTGATGATGGTGTAGTAGCCCGTGTACTGGAGAACGGCAAAACCGACGGTGCGCCCAGCTTCGAGTTGGTGGCGGATGGACAAGCCCAATTGCAGCGCGACGGCGAACGCACCGCCGAGGGCGAGTGCGACGCCGAGCGATCGGGCTTGCGGGCTCAAGCGCTGCGCCGCTTCAGGTGGATCAGCAGAACCGAGACGGCGGCCGGGGTGATGCCCGGCAAGCGCGAGGCCTGACCTAGGGTGTCCGGTTTGGCCGCGGCGAGTTTCTGGCGAAC
>VFQT010004502.1_pt1 | contig 11513 bp, 6 predicted proteins | sample 3512381 | NCBI WGS metagenome assembly VFQT01 (sample SAMN10412376, study PRJNA504923) | tailings metagenome | isolation source: Relicate 2 Philex TSF3 active mining site | place: Philippines: Tuba, Benguet | collected 2017-08-29 | reverse complement strand
TCAGCAGATCGTCAAGACGAAGAAGACCGAGCTTCTCTTCATCGCGCTCTTCTTGCGCTTAATGAAAACTGGCGGGCGCGCGGCGGTGATCGTGCCAGACGGCGTTCTGTTCGGCTCTTCGACCGCGCACAAGGCGCTGCGCGAAATGCTGGTCGAAAAGCACAAGCTCGAAGCAGTCCTGAAACTGCCCTCCGGCGTGTTCCGCCCCTATGCGGGCGTGTCCACCGCGATCCTGTTCTTCACCAAGACCGGCGTGGGCGGCACTGATCACGTCTGGTTCTATGATCTTCAGGCCGATGGCCAAAGCCTCGACGACAAACGCACGGAACTGTTGCCGCCCGAAAAGCAGGGACCTACACCGCGCGAGGCGTTGGCGGATGGCGAGCATGAGAAGAACAATCTGCCCGACGCGCTCGCCCGCTGGTTCGCGCGCGATGGCGCGGAGCGGGACAACCCGCGCACGGCGCAAAGCTTCTGCGTGCCGAAGGCCGAGATCGCCGCGACCGGCACCTATGACCTTTCTCTCAACCGGTACAAGCAGGTGGAGCATGCGGAGGTGGAGCATGAGAGCCCCGCAGCCATCATCGCCGATCTGCGCAAGCTGGAGGACGAGATCAGCGAAGGCCTCACCAAGCTGGAGGCGATGCTGGGATGATTGTTCCGTTGTCGCAAGTCGCCGAAATTAATCCGAAGGCTGATCTTCCAGCGCATCTCGCTCCAAATGCGATGCTGGACTTCCTGCCAATGGCGGATGTTTCGGAGGCTGGAGTAGTGTCAGTAACTGCGCAGCGTCCGCTTTCGGAAGTCCAAAAAGGCTTCACCGCGTTTCGTAAGGGCGACATCCTGATCGCCAAAATCACCCCTTGCTTTGAGAACAACAAGATAGCCGTCGCCGATATTGCGACTGAATTCGGTTTTGGTTCGACCGAGTTTCATGTGGTGCGGTGTCAGAAATCGCGGCTCGATAGTCGCTACGTACTGCATTTGCTGCGGTCGAATGACGTGCGCGCGGAAGGAAAAAAGCGCATGACTGGCAGCGCCGGTCAGCAGCGTGTCCCAAAGAAATTTCTTGAAGAACTGCAAATCCCGCTCCCCCCGCTGGAGGAGCAAAAGCGGATTGCGGCGATCCTTGATCAGGCCGATGAGCTGCGCCGCAAACGCCAATGCGCCCTCGACCGCCTGGGCCAACTCGGCCAAGCCATCTTCATCGAGATGTTTGGAGATGAGGAGCACGCCCCCATCCCGCTATCAGACTATTTCGAAGAGATCCGAATGGGACCTTTTGGATCGCTGCTGCATAAGTCGGATTATGTCGAGGGTGGAATCCCATTGATAAATCCTATGCATATATCGGGGGGCGAGATTGTACCCGATCCCACTTTTTCCATTTCTCAGAGCAAGGCGGCAGAGCTTGAGAATTACAGGCTGCGCGCGGGGGACCTGGTAGTTGGTCGCCGGGGAGAGATGGGGCGATGTGCAGTCGTTAGCGACAAGCATGAGGGCTACCTCTGCGGTACGGGTTCAATGTTTCTCCGCGCGGCTCGCGACAAGACAGACCCCTTCTTTCTCTCCGAGCTAATCAGGTCGCGAAAGGTTGTTGAGCGGATAGAGGCAGTTGCTTCAGGCGTTACTATGATGAACTTGAACTCAAAATCATTTGACCGCGTTATGGTTCCAGATGTCTCAATTTCCGAGCAGCGCGAGTATTTCCGTCGGGTGGAGCACGTATCGGCTGTGAAGCCCGAGATGGATAGAGCTCTCTCGAGGTTAATTTCTCTGTTTGCGTCCCTCCAGCACCGCGCGTTCCGAGGGGAGTTGTAGCCATGCGTGGAGAGCTTGTCGGCGTATGGGAAGACACTTGGGGCGCAATCTGGTTGCCGGTTGCGGAGCTCGGAGCGGAGCACGACGACATCTTCTGCGAACTCTACAGGGCCGCCGCTGAGTGTGGAGCCTTGCGTGTCTCTCCCACCCCCGAGGTGTTAGCGGACGCCATCGATGATCCTGTTCAGGCAATGCGGTTGTTCCAGGGGCTAACGAGCGACGACTTCAAGGACGAATACGGTGCAGCTCGGCTGGTAGAGGCTGCCTTTGACGTATTCGAAGAACTCGCGGGTGATGCTCTCTCTAATGAGTACTTCCTGCTGCTAGAAGCCTTCATCGTGAAGTACAGCTTGCGATATGACTTGCGACGCCCGTGCGCCCTGTGTCCAACCTTGCCGGGAATGTTTGCAGGTTTGATGCGTGAACTGAGGCAGAGAACGTCGAACGATGCACACCTAGATGAGTTGATGTCGGACTTCGAGGAGGCAATTCGAGATATTCGGTCAGATCAGTCGAGCGGGCGCATCAAGACCTGCATCCAGAAGCAGTTCAACCTATTCGAGGCGCTAGCGGGGCGGTGCCCCGATGTTACTACCAACTCGCTCGGAAGAATCTGCGATCAGCTTGTAAGCTGGCCTCATGCTGAAGTTAGAGAAGCAGTTAAACGGCTCTATAAGTTCGCCTCAGACTATCCGGGTATTAGACATGCGGGCACGCCAGCCAACGCGCTTCGCGACGTAGATGTTCGTGATCTTCTGGCCGTTTCGGTCGTACTTGCGGGTTTCACCCCCTATCTCGCGCACGAGGTGGATTCGGCGGCTGCCTACAATGGGGGGGCGCGATGAAAGCGACTGAAGCCAATCTGCTGGAGTTCATCAAGAAGTCGCCGCGCTTTATCATCCCGATCTATCAGCGCACCTATTCGTGGACGGAGCGGGAGTGCCGCCAGCTTTGGGACGACATCCTCCGCGCAGGCGCAATGCCGGAGGTCAAGGCCCATTTTATGGGCTCGGTCGTTTACATCCAGGACGGGCTCTATCAGGTCACGACGAACTCTCCTCTGCTCATCATTGACGGCCAGCAGCGCCTCACCACCATCACGCTTCTGATCGCGGCGCTCGCCGATGCGCTGGAAACGCAGCCCGAGGATGCGCGCGAGCCGATTGACGGCTTCTCACCACGCAAGCTTCGCAATTACTATCTCGTCAACCCGGAAGAGGAAGGTGACCGGCACTACAAGCTACTTCTTTCGCAAACCGACCGTGAAACGCTGATCGCGCTCGTTGACCGCAGCCAACTTCCGACTGAGGCATCGCTGCGCGTTAGTGAGAACATCGCGCTCTTCCGCAACTGGATCGCGAGCGCCTCTGACCTCAAGGTCGTTTGCAAAGGCGTGGCCAAGCTGCTGGTGATCGACACATCGCTCACGCGCGGAGAGGACAATCCGCAGCTCATTTTTGAGAGCATGAACTCGACAGGCAAGGAATTGAGCCAGGCCGATCTGGTGCGCAATTTCGTGCTGATGGGCTTGGAGCCCACGCTGCAAACGCGCCTCTACAAGGAATATTGGCGGCCATTCGAGCTGGAATTCGGGCAACAGGCCTACGGCGCAGAGTTTGACGCATTCATGCGTCACTATCTGACGCGAAAGACCGGCGAGATTCCCCGGCAAGATCAGGTTTACGAGGCGTTCAAGACGCACGCACGCTCAAAGGCAATCGCCGAAGCGGGCACCGAAGCGCTCCTCAAGGATATTCGGGCGTTCGCGGGCTACTATTGCGCGATGGCGCTCGGCAAGGAGAAGCGCCCGCGTCTACGCGAGGCCTTCCATGATCTGCGCGATCTGAAGGTCGAGGTTGCCTATCCCTTCCTTCTGGAGGTCTATGACGATTGCGCCCAAGGCCGCATTTCCGATGATGAACTGCTGGAGATCGTTCGCTTCATTGAGGCGTATGTTTTCCGGCGCGCCATTTGCGCAATCCCGACCAACTCCCTCAACAAGACGTTCGCCACCTTTGGAAAATCGCTGGAGAAGGATCGGTATCTGGAAAGCGTGCGGGCGCATTTCCTGCTGTTGCCGTCTTACCGTCGTTTCCCGAGAGATGACGAGTTTCGGCGCGATTTCGAGACGCGCGATCTCTATAAAGCTCGCATCCGGTCCTATTGGCTGCGGCGCCTCGAAAACCATGAGCGCAAGGAGCGCGTCGTGCTCGACGAATACACCATCGAGCACATTATGCCGCAGAATGATAATCTATCGAGCGCCTGGAGAGCGGACCTCGGAGCAGAGTGGCAGCGCGTCCACGAGACTTGGTTGCACACGCTCGGGAACCTCACGCTCACCGGCTACAATTCAGAATACAGCGACCGGCCCTTCACCGAGAAGCGGGACATGACCGGCGGCTTCAAGGAAAGCCCGCTGCGCATGAACCAAGGGCTCGGACTGCTGGAGCGCTGGGACGAAGAGCAAATTCGCAAGCGGGCTGAACGGCTTTCAGGCGTGGCGGTCGATGTCTGGCGCTTCCCAACGCTCGCGGAAGCAGAGCTTGCGGCCTATCGCAAGCCCGGCGCGGTGAAGTCCACCTACACGATTAATGATCATCCGCAGCTGTTGTCCGACAAGATACGGCCCATCTTCGCGGCGTTCCGCCGCGAAGTGCTGGCTTTGGACCCTTGCGTGGCCGAAGAGTACCTGAAGCTCTATGTAGCGTACAAGGCGGAGACAAACTTCGTCGATGTGATCCCGCAGAAGAATGCGTTGCAGCTCTCGCTCAACATGAAGTGGCCGGACTTGAGCGATCCCAAGGGCATGTGCCGCGATGTCTCGGGCATGGGCCGGTGGGGAAATGGGGACGTAGAAGTCAAACTCACCTCCCTCGATGATTTGCCCTACATCATCGGGCTCGTCCGCCAGAGCCTCGAACTACAACTGGGAAATGGTGCTGACGCATGACCCAGTTCGCCTTCCTCCAGACCGAATTTCCTGAGGTCTTCGCCCTGGCGAGGAAGGCCGAGATGTCCGCGACCACGGACGCGCGCGGGGCCTGTTTCCATGCGCGCCTGGCGCTGGAGGCAGCGGTCAAGTGGATGTATGCGCACGACCGCAGCTTGCGCTCGCCCTATGACACCGCGCTTTCGGCGCTGATCCATGAGGGCACGTTCCGCGCGCTGGTCGGCAATGCGCTTGTCACCAAAGCGCGCATCATCAAGGACTTCGGCAACGCGGCTGCGCATGAGACGCGCGCCATCCCGCCGGGCAACGCCATCATCGCGGTGCGGGAGCTGTTCCATTTCAGCTATTGGCTGGTGCGCACCTATGCGCGCGGTGCCAAGCCGGACGCTGGACTGATCTTCGATCAGAATGCTCTGCCCCGCGCGGTTCAGGTGGAGGCCTCCACCCTTGCCAAGCTGCAAGCGCTCGCAAAGGAGCGTGAAGGCGCGGCAAAGGCGCTTGAGGATGCGGAAGCCGCCCGCATTCAGAGCGAAGCGGACGCCAAGGCGCGTGATGCGGAGATCGCGCGACTTCAGGCCGAGATCGCCGCTATCAAGCAGGCGAATGCGGCGACGCCCGACACGCACAACTATAACGAGGAAGAAACTCGCGACGCCTTCATCGACCTGCTTCTGTGCGAAGCAGGCTGGCCGCTAGATCAAACGCGCGACCGCGAGTTCCCCGTCACGGGCATGCCGAACAATACCGGCCAGGGCTTTGTCGATTATGTGCTCTGGGGCGATGACGGCATGCCGCTCGCCGTCATCGAGGCCAAGCGCACTCGCCGCGATGCACGCGTCGGTCAGCAGCAGGCGAAGCTCTACTCCGATTGCCTCGAAAAGCAGTTCGGCGTGCGCCCGCTGATCTTCTACACCAATGGCTACGAGCATTGGCTCTGGGATGATGAGCGCTATCCGCCGCGCGCCGTGCATGGCTTTTTGAAAAAAGACGAGCTGGAGCTATGGCGGCAGCGCAAGAGCGCCCGGCGTTTGCTCTCGACCACCAGCATCGATGCCGACATCGTCGAACGCTACTACCAGACCCGGGCCATCCGGCGCATTGGCGAGGTGTTCGAGAAGGATCACCAGCGCAAGGCGCTTCTGGTCATGGCGACCGGCAGCGGCAAGACCCGCACCGTTATTGCGTTGATCGACCAGCTCATGCGCGCCAACTGGTGCAAGCGCGTTCTGTTCCTGGCTGATCGTGTCGCGCTGGTCCGGCAGGCCCACAACAATTTCAAGAAGCACTTGCCGTCAGCGCCGAGCGCGAACCTTATCCAGGCGCACGATCCGCAGAAGAACAACCACCACGCCGCGCGCGTGTGCCTCTCGACCTATCCGACGATGATGAACCTGATCGACGAGATGGAGAACGGCCAGCGCCGCTTCGGGCCGGGGCATTTCGACCTCATCGTCATCGACGAGGCGCACCGTTCGATTTATCGCAAGTATCGCTCGATCTTTGACTATTTCGACAGCCTGCTTGTCGGCCTCACTGCCACGCCGCGCGATGAAATCGACCGCGATACCTATTCCCTGTTCGAGCTGGAGCGGGGCGTTCCTACCGATTCCTACGATCTCGACCAGGCCGTCGCTGACCGCTTCCTCGTGCCGCCTCGCGCTATCTCCGTACCCCTGCGCTTCGTGCGAGAGGGCATCAAATACGATGACCTTCCGGACGAGGAAAAGACGAAGTGGGATGCGCTGGAATGGGAGGGCAAGCTTCCCGCCGGTGACGTTGACGCCGCCGCCGTGAACAAGTGGCTCTTCAACACCGACACGGTTGATAAGGTGCTGGAGCACCTGATGACCTGTGGCCTGAAGGTCGCGAGTGGCGACCGACTGGGCAAGACGATCATCTTCGCCAAGAACCATGACCACGCGAAGTTCATCGGCGAGCGCTTCGACGCCAACTACCCGCACCTGAAGGGTCATTTCGCGCGTGTTGTTGATTACCAGACCGAGTACGCGCAGTCGCTGATCGACGATTTCTCGATGCCAGAGCGCGCGCCGCACATCGCCATCTCGGTCGATATGCTCGACACCGGCATCGACGTGCCGGAAGTGGTCAATCTCGTCTTCTTCAAGATCGTACGCTCAAAGACCAAGTTCTGGCAGATGATCGGGCGGGGCACGCGGCTGAGTCCCGACCTGTTCGGACCTGGGCAGCACAAGTCCGAGTTCTTCATCTTCGACTTCTGTCAGAATTTCGAGTTCTTCAATCAGAACCCCGAGGTGAAAGACGGAGCGGCCGGCCGGTCTTTGAGCCAGCGTCTGTTCACGACCCGTGTCGAGATCGCAAGTGCGCTTCAGAATTTGCCGCAGGGGGAACGCGGCGATGGACTGACAAGGCTTGACGCAGAAACGCGCAGCCGCCTGCGCGATGAAGTGGCTGGCATGAGTCTCGAAAACTTCCTTGTCCGCGCCAAGCGCCGAGCCGTCGAGGAGTTCCAACGGCCCGAGGCTTGGAACGCATTTTCGGCAGGTGCTCGGGAAACGCTGATCAACGAGATCGCGGGCCTTCCGACTGCGCTCGTGGATGACGATGTGGCGGCCAAACAGTTCGACATGATCGTCCTGAACGGCCAGCTCGCCCTTCTGCGCGGTGACGCGACCTTCGCGCGCTGCAAGGAAAAGGTGATGACGATTGCAGCCAAACTGGAAGCGCTCGGCAACGTGCCCATGGTTGCCGCCGCCATGTCGCTGATCCTGGAGGTCCAGACCGATGAGTTCTGGCAGGACATCGACGCGTGGTCGCTTGAGCAGATGCGCCGTCGCCTTCGCGATCTGATCAGGCTTATCGAGGGCGAAGATCGCGCCCTCGTCTATACCGAGTTCACAGATGAGATAGGTGAAGCTTCAATTGTTGCTCTGCCGAACGCCAATGTTGGTACCGACCAAGTTCGCTTCCAAATGAAAGCGCAGCAGTTCCTGAAGCGTCATTTTGATCACATCACGATCCAGAAACTGCGCCGTAACGAACAACTCACACCGAAGGATTTGGCCGAGCTGGAGCGGATTCTGGTCGAGGACGTGGGCGCGACACCGGTCGATCTCGACGAAGCTCGTACACAAGGAGGGCTTGGCTTGTTTGTCCGCTCGCTTGTGGGTCTAGAGCGGGATGCAGCAAAAGCGGCCTTTGCTGGCTTTCTCTCGGGACGCAACCTCAGTGCGAACCAAATTGAATTCGTCAATCTCATCATCGAGCATCTGATGGAACGCGGCGCCATGGATCCGCGCCGCCTGTACGAGAGTCCGTTCACGGACTTCGATGTCCAGGGCGTGAGTGGTGTGTTCCCACAGCCAGACGTTCAACAGATTGTCCAGCTCATCAGGGATGTGGGCAACAGGGCTGCAGCATGAGCGACGACGACTTCCTGACAGAGGACAACGAAGTACTTTTGCCCGTGACGAATTTCGATCGGCTGGCCGCGGAGTTGCCCGAAGGTAGCGTGGCGGCGAAGTTGCTTGAAGTGTGGCGAGTTGCTGACCAAGGCATGAGAACCAGCGGCATGCTCTCGGTCCTTCAGCCGGGCATCACTTTGGCTTCGGAAATCGAAGATGCGCCCACGGATTAAACGCATTGCAATCACGGGATTCCGTGGGTTCGGAAGCGTCCAGCAGACCGCTGAGCCCTCCGAGACAGTTTCAGTGTTTTGGGGCGGAAACAGCAACGGCAAAACGAGCTTCAGCGAGGCTATTGAGTTCTTATTGACGGGGCAGATTGCCCGCCGCGAGTTGCTCGCAGGTGCAAAGGACGAATTTGCAGACTCGCTACGCAACGCGCACATCGATGAGCAGGCGATCGTTTCGGTTGACGTTGTCTTGGTAGACAGTGCCGGCAACGATCGCACTGTGCGCCGCGAGCTCCAAGAGGACTACCAACGTGGTAATGCGGCGGGCTGTGTGAGCCTGCTGACAATCGACGGCAAACTTGCGACCGAAGGCGACCTGGAATCATCGCTTGGGTTAACGCTCTTCCCGGCCCCTTTGCAGGCGCCGGTATTGTCTCAACATTCGCTTGGGTTCTTGTTTTCCTCTTCGCCAACCGATCGCGCTGCGTATTTTCGTGCAGTCCTTGATACGCAGGATCTGGAGGACTTTCGGCAGGCGGTATCATCATTGGACGAGTTGCTTGTTCAGCCCGCAGGCAAGGAGATCGACAACCTCATCGAGTTGCAGAACAATCCAGCTTTTGCGGATGTGGCCAAGCGGCTGCTGAAGAGCAAAGGGAGGGCGGCAGCTGAGAAGCTCCTGAACGGTGCTCTCGTGCGAGTACTAGAAGAGGCGGGGCTGACTCCTTCCGTTGATCTTTCGGAATGCGCCGTTCAGTTGCAGGCCGAACTTGATAGACGGCGCGATCTCGTCTTCCCGATTCATCTATTTGCTCGAAAGCCATTCGCAGCACTAGGCGATGAGCAATCGGCCATACGTCTGGCAATCGAGGTGTTTAAGGCAGAGTCGAATTCGTGCGACGCGGACGCTGTTCGACTGGTTGGTCTCTTCGAAGCTGCGTTGAAGTTACCGCACTTCGGGAAGCACACACTAGAGGACTGCCCGCTTTGTGGGACCTCGGACGTGTTGACCGAGGAGCGCGTGTTGTGGATCAAGGAGCAAACAGAGGCTGCCGAGAGCTACCAGCTGGCGCGGAAGTCACTCCTCGATTTGCTGTCGCGTCTTTCCGCTCTTGCTGCAAGTGCCAAGACCTCCGCTCGTGCTGCACTTCCCGCGCTTGCACACCGCTCACGCTCAGAGAGGCATGCCGCTGGGTTTACATTGGCGGCTCTGAGGAGCATGGGCGTTGAGCGCCATCTGTTGGATGATTGGATCAGGGACTATCGTGAGTTGCTGCGCCAGAGCCGACTCGCAGATATCGCATTCGAGAGTGTGATGGGTGAGCTGAAGCGGGCGACCGAACAGTTTCATGCATGGACTCGCCATGCCGAACTCTTGTCGGCACTGGGTGAGCTAGCGGCGGCGCAGCGCAGACTAGAAGTGGCACTCATTTCCTATCAAGGGCCCGAAAAGCGTCTCGGCGATGCCGTCTCAAGGACTATCGACCAGTCGGCTGCCGTTACAGGTTGGCAGGCTCTTGCAGACCTTGGTGCAGATCCTGAAGGTGCGGTTGCCGCCGTGACTATGTTGGCAACCCATGCTGATCAGCAGAAATTGGTCGCAAAAGCGTTGGCGGACATCGACAAGGCTATCGGCGCTGTTCAGGATGCAAAGTTCGCGACTCTCAGCGACGCAATTCGATTGTGGTGGGACCGCCTGCGGCCTGACGAGGCTACGTTCTTCGACGCTGTGCAGCGGCGTGGCGCCAAGACACGTCGCATGATCGACATGCGGGCCGGCTTGTCCCTTAAAGACGATAAGAGTGATCCCAGGTTTCGTGATGCCGTCGCTGTGTTCAGTCAGTCTCAGCTTCACTGTCTTGGTCTCGCGATATTCCTCGCTCGTGCGTCATCTCAACGTGTGGGATTTATCGTGCTGGATGATCCCGTTCTCACCAGCGACGACGACTATCGACCGAATTTTGCTGCTACAGTGATCGAAGGACTCTTAGGCGAAGGCATTCAGACAATCATTGCAACGCAGGATCACGCTACGGCCAAGGATATCGAGACGAGGTATGCGCACCGCAATGTGGCCCGGTTTAACATCGTGCGGAACGATCCGCGGACTGGCTCAGAAATTCGGAATCAAAATGATCAGCTCGCAGCGATGATCACGCGCGCGCAGGTATTCTGTAATTCCGAAGACCCCGAACAACGCAAACTTGGTGCCGCCCGCGTGCGAGAGGTGATCGAGCGCTTTTGTAAGTTGTTATTGGTCAACAAGCGTATCGAAAAAGGTGACACGATGGCGTCAATCACCGAGTACGACGGCAAGAATTTCAGCAACTTCAGTGCTGACGTGAAGGCGCACCTCACAAAGGACCCGGCGCACCCCGGCAAACTACAGGCTGCGCACAACTACGTCACTCCTGGTGCCCACGACGATGCACCACCACCAAAAGCCCAGCTCAAAATGGCGCTAAGCGATCTGCGACGATTGAAAGCCGATTACCTGGGTTAACCCGACAGCTTCGCAAACAATTCCGCCGGTCGCGCGGGTCGTCCGCGCTCCGTGGGGGATCAGCGCCCCGCGTGCTAGCAAGCTTAGGTAAACCGTGCTGCGAGACGCTGGGACCCTCCGAAAGAACGTGAGATTCGAGGGGCTCAGACCAGTCCTTGTGAAGTGGTCGGGCACCCAGTTCTGTTTTCTGTAGGCCCATATACCAAGCATTTGAGCAACGCAGCAGGTCACAGAATCGTCAAGTGAAAGTGCGTGTTCCGGGCCCACGGTGCCAGCCCAACAACTCGCCTCGTCACAATCACCGTAATCCTCGTTCCTGCGCCAACGCGGATCATCGGCGGCATCGCCAGCCCGCGATCAACAACCCAATTTGTCACGCCGCTCGCCCTTCGTTGAATGCCATCCGCCATGGCTACATAAACGGGATCGCGCGAGGTTGCGCCGATGCCGCCATAGGTCGGCTGTGGCTCTTCCGTGGTCGCAACGCCGACATTGATCAGCGTTCCGAGCGCAGCCGCGCCAACCAAATCGCTCCAGTGATTGTCGACCTCGCCCTTCACGCCGGCTGCTCCTGAGGGATCGGTCGCAATTTCGCCGAGGACAACTTCGTCGCCGTTCGGCAG
>VFQT010004501.1_pt1 | contig 11514 bp, 14 predicted proteins | sample 3512381 | NCBI WGS metagenome assembly VFQT01 (sample SAMN10412376, study PRJNA504923) | tailings metagenome | isolation source: Relicate 2 Philex TSF3 active mining site | place: Philippines: Tuba, Benguet | collected 2017-08-29 | reverse complement strand
CCGTACCCTCATAAAACACCCCCGCGCCTTCAACCACAAACACCCGCCTACCCAGCCATGTCACACACGCTGTAACCGGAGCCGCCGCCTCAGACCACACCGCAATATCATTCGCATACGCCGGAGTCAACGCAGTGGTCGTAAACGTAGACAGGTCAAGACGCCCAAGACCCGGCACAGGACTAGCAGGAAACACATCCCCAGCATCATTATTCACCGCTGTGTAAGCGGGATCCATGCTGTCAATGCCATACCAGACAAACCTGTCCTGACCCTCAAAACACTTCACCGGCTCAACCGTAGGAATGATCGCGCCAAGAGTCAGATCACCATTGTCCGCTGGCTGCGCCATACGAACACCCTTATCAGTCCCAATAAACACATAACCCAGATAAGAGTCAATCTTGTAGCCGATCTCCCCATCGGGCAGTTGCACCGCCACAATACAAGGATTCAAGCCACTGCCATCATCCTTAATCGTCACCTTATGAACAACCCACTGGTCACCAAACCCACCCAACAGATAAATCGCCTGCGGCCCCTCACACGCCGACACCCAGCGAAACTCATCATCAGGATGCGTAAAAATCGTCGTCGCCTGATTGCCCTTCTTAATCCACTTCAGAACATTCGCCTGCCCACACAGAAGGTAATCCTTCTCGTACGCGATAAACGTCGCATTCGCTAAAGCATTGTTGTGATACAGCGACGCGGTACCCGTAGGTGAATCCAACTGGTAAATGTAACCAGCGTTATTCAACCCCAGCACCACGTTACCGCGATCAGCAATATCAATAATCGGATCAGGGCCAAGCGTTGCGCTCGCCGTCAACGTACCAAAATCCGAATACCAGTACGTGTCATTGTCATTCACGACAACGAGATAACCCTGATTCAGCGTCAGCCACGTGTCACCAGTTGTCGCACGCAACTCCAGCGTCTCCGGCAGCAAACTGACCTGCCACTCAGTCCACGGGTCAACACCAAACGAATCCTCATACCGTGACTGGATAGCGTCATCACGGTCAAGATTCGACTGGCCCGCACCAGACTTCCAGTTATTCGTCTGCTGACGCCACACATTCTGCGGAAGCAACAGAAGATCCCGGTTGTCCGTCGTGTTCCGCTGCTGCAAAACATCAAGCGACCGCTGCGTATAACGATTCGACGCAACATCAATCGGATACACGCGGCCATTAATAGCGACCTGCGACCCACCCAGATTACCGATAGCGGACGTGCCCTCTACACCGTTCCCATAGAACGGCTCATCAAACTCCCGAGTAATCTGTGTAGACAACTACACTCCCCGGTAGATGGGGATACGAGTTACCAAACGAATCATCTCCTCCTGAACCCGGTTCTTAAACTCCCGATCCAGTTGAGAAGCAATAGACGAATTCGCTGTCACCGGCACCTCCTCCGGGCGACGAGAATCACCCTGAGTCTGCACCTGAGTCCTACGCGCCTCCGTCGTCCGCAGCAGCATCGCCGCCGCACCAAGCGCCGGAATATCCAGCATCGACTCCGTAAGCCCACACGTAGCCACAGGATCAGTGCTGAGACTGGTCGCCAGCGTAAACGGTGCCTTATACGTGAACTCCACATCCGTGCCGCTAGGAATGTTCCGCAGAATACGGATCACATTCTGATCAGCGGAATACACCCACCGCCACATACGATCCGGCAGATCAGTCCACACATCCGTAGTGCCCGGAACACGCCACCGCACTCGCAGAATATTCGTCATACCCACAGCGGCAGTAGGAACCACATACGTCTGATACGTGGCATCAACCTCAGCAGTCCACGTACCAATCTTGTACAAGCCATTCTCCGGACTCGACAGGCGACGCAGCACATCATTCAGCGCATTGAACGCAAACCAGTCCGTCATACGGGGCCGCACATAAACCATGTCACCCGCTGTCACCGCCTGCTGCGGGGAACCGTCATAGCCGGGAATCACAAACACTGTGTTCGTGTTGGAATACACGCCCTTCACGAACCACACATTCAGACCCGAAGACAGCAGCATCCCCTTCTGGATACCATCAACCCCCAGTTCCAGTTGAATGCTCGTCTGCCCGGCACTAGCAGAAACCTGAACAAGGTTGACGTTCTCCGTCATGCTCCCGTACACGCGCCTGCGCACGTCGGAAACAAGATCCCGCATGGTAGCCATCACATGCCTCCCAGCAGGAACAACGTCGGTGTCGGGTCAGTAACAATAGGCGCCCACGAAGCATTCGTGCCATCAGTCGTCAAATACTCGCCAGCACTACCAGTCTGATCCGGCAGGCCACTAATCGTCACAGACCCACCCAGCGACACAGCCGAGCCGTTAATCGTGATGCTGCTGTTCGCCAGTTTCGCATTCGTGACATTAGCGTCAACGATCTTCGTCGTCGTCACCGAACCATCAAGCGGCGTCCGCTGATCCGACAGGCGCGAGTCACTCGTGTACACAAGATTCGCCGTATTGCTAATCCCATGAACACTCGTCGTCGCAGACGTATGATTCGACAGGTCAGTAGCAGAAGCCTTACCCGCTAGATCCGTAGTCAGGTTCGTGACCTGCGACTGCGCCACCGTAATCGCATCAGACCCCGACACGCCATGACTAGCCGCGTGAGCCGTAGGAGTACGAGCATTCGTCAAACGGGCATCACTATCAATAACCGCTGTCCCCGTAACCTGAGCGGCAGTAATCGTAACCGGATCACCACCAGCCGCCCCATGCGAAGCAGCATGCGCAGTAGGCGTCCGCGCATCCGTCAGACGAGAATCACTCGTGTAAACAAGATTCGCAGTATTACTAATACCGTGAACCGAAGTCGTCGCCGCCGTATGAGCAGACAGCGAAGAATTCACAGCAGCAGCAGACCCAGCCGGATCGGCCCCAACCTGCCCCGCTGACGGCAGCGGATGCACATGGTCAGAACGAGACGCCTCCGTGTCACTACCAGCAGCAGCCGTACCCAGTGACTGAGGAGTAGCAGAGGAAAGGTTAGCGGCCTCACCGGGAGGACCCATCGGCCCCACCGGACCCTCAGGACCAATCGCGCCCTGCGCGCCAGTAGCACCCGTAGCGCCCGTCAAACCCTGCGGGATAGTGAAATTGAAAATAGCGTTCTGCGCCGTGCCACTATTCGTCACCGCCGCCGACGATCCAGCAGCACCCGTCGTCGTTGAACCCACCGTCACCGACGCGTTAGCGCCAGCAGCACCCGGCGTACCCGGCTCACCCTGCGGCCCCTGAGGGCCAGCGGGAATATTGTCCACCTCACCCTGAAGCGTATTAATAGCCTCAATGATCAGGTTAATATCGTCAGCAGGAGCACCATCACCCGGTGACTTATTCGGGGTAGGAAGAGGCATCACAGGCTCCTAGTTGTACTGACTGTCGTAATCTTCCGCATACACGTTACCCGTGTAAACGTTACGCCAAGTGTACCCAGCCGCTGTCAGCGCCGTGTATTCAAACGAACCCACGTCTGTCCGATAGTCAGTCCCACCCAGAATGAAAGTGTGAACGTCAGGATCACTAATGTCATCGTTCTCAAACGTTTCACGCTCAACCACCGACCCATCGTTATACACAATCACACTGTTCTGAGCCGGAGGACTGAGAAAGAACTGCCACAACGGAGACACGCCGGGACCAATAGCGGCACGCGGGCCATACGTTCCCCTGCCAAGCAACTGAACCTGAACCGTCACCGGAACCTCGCAGCCTTCTTAGCGACCTTCTTCGGCTGAGCCACAAACTGCTTACCCTTAGCGTTACCCCGAGCCTTAGCAGCATTTGTAGCCCGCTTCTCAGCCGGGGTCAGAGCCTTCCAAGCCTTGTCAGGCAGATACCGCTTCCGGCCCTCACTCTTAGACCCATCAGAAGTACGCCACTTCTCACCCGTCCACTTCGACAAAGACTTCTGCGCCTTCGTCTTCTCCCCGCTGTACCCGCCGCCAGCCTTTTTGTACTCCGCTGCCAGCAGTTGAGCCTTACGCGCAGACCACTGACCCGGCTTGCCCCCCTTGGAGCCAGCCATAATCCGGTTCTTAATCCGCTCCCGCATACCGGGATTTGTGTACGCCACTTACTTCATTCCACGCTTCATGGGCTTCTTCACAGGTTTCTTAGCGACACCCTTAGCGCCCTTACCCATAGGGCCAAGGCCGTAGCCCTTCTCGCCCTTCTTCTTTCCACAGCCACACTTCATACACATGGCTACTTCCCCTTCTTCACACCAGAAACACGCTTGAGCCTCGGGTTGGATTTGACCGCCTTCTTCGACGCCTTACGCGCACCAGCAGCAACAATTGCACCAGCACGCTCCATGCTGATTCCCTGACGCTTAGCAATCTTCGACTGAACAGCCTTAAAGCCCGGATGGGCAGCGCTCTTCTTCATCAGCAGTCCCACGCTCTCAGCGACTTATTGATACGACTATTCGGATTATTACGAGTCTTCTCACTCGTCAACTTCTTCTTCATCCCACTCATGCGGGCACAAAAAGACTTCCTACGGGCAGCGGACTTCGGAGACTTCTTAGCCTCAGCCTTCTTCACCGGAGGCTTCAGCCCCGGCTTGCCCGGATTCGCACGGTTATAAGACGCACGACCCTTAGCGTTCAAGCCCCCCTTAGGGTTCTTGCCCGCCTTCCGCTGCCACGCAGGAGTAGCCATCAGCGGCCACCCGCCCCGCCCTTACCGCCACGCTTGTCTCGACGGGTATTACTAGACGACGCCCTGCCCTGACCAGTCAGCATACGGCGGATGTCATCAGCAATACCGCGCTGCTCTTTGTATGTCGAACCTGGGCGATTTACTGACATTCCCGTGTAATGAGAAGGAGTCTTATTGGACAACGATCGAGGCGAAGTCGTAGCAGATCCACGAGGGCGCCCCGCCATAGCGCGGTCCCTCGCACGCCGAGTGTTGATCTTGTCGACCTTTTTAGCGGGCGGAGTAACAGACTTATCGTCCCCAGCCTTAGGGCCAGAAGGCCGACTTCCCCCACTCTTAGTCGAGGAAACAGAAGACTTCTTTGTAGGACTTTTCTTAGCCGCTACAACAGCACGTCCAGCCTTGTAAGACTTAGTAGCGCCCATGCCGCCCTGACCGACAGCGGACATCATTACGGTGCCGGTAACTCTCTTACCAGTCTTCGTGTTCCAAACCACGCCCCGCTTGGCGATAGTGCCATCAGGCAGTTTGTCGCCCTTCTTGTAATGCTTGGTGTCAGAAATATCGACAGCCATCACAGCCCCTTACCAAAAAGATTCTTAGTGATCTCATACTTACGATCCATCTCGGCATCCTTCTCCCGCTGCGCAACAATCGCCCGCTGACGAGGAGTCAAACGAGTTGACTGAGCCTTCTTGCGGTAGGCAGCAGCGACCTTGCGGGCAGATGGCGGCTTCGCCGTATTAGGCTTCTTCCCGTTAGTCTTGGCTGTTTTTTTGACGCCGCCGAGCGGGACAGGCTTAGAAGTCTTCTTAGGGGCAGGACGGGGACCGGGCATCAGGCTCTCCTCAAAGAATATGGGGGTGCCCCCTCCCCCGGCTCGTGGCTAGGGGAGGGGGCTGACAGATCACGGAGCCGTGTACAGGCCCGTATCAGTCTTAATGTGAAGCAGCGCCTCCGCACGGAAGACCGAGTAACCAACAAGGTGGTACCAGCCAACCGAAGCGAAACGACGCAACTTGTCCACAACCGGAGACACAACGGTCTTCGGGTTCGGGCCAAAGCCCGGAGCGGTGCTGTAAGCCTTGGCAAGCGCCTCAGCGCCCATCAGGTAGCCCTGACCAAGGTTCGTGAGATGGTTGTTCACGACGATGCGGACACCCTCGTACTGACCAATCTCACCATTGAAGATGCTGTTGCCGTCGCGGCCCTCGTTACGGGTCACAACATAGCGCCAGCCGGTGTCCGTCGACTCGCTCTTCAGGTGCTGAGCCTGATACGGCGAGATAACGGCAACATACGCACCGCCACGAACCGGGCGGACGTTAGCGGCCTGAAGGCGAGCAACACCCTCACGGAGAACCTCACCCGTCAGGTAGGTGCCGCTGCCGCCACCGATGGAACCAACCGTAGCGGTCGTCGCATCATCGTAGGTGACCGTGGTCGCGTCGAGGGCGGTACGAGCCAGCGTGTCAATCGACAGACCAGCGTTGTAGCCAACCCGCTCAGCAATCAGCGGATCCATAGCGATCATGGACGTGCCACGAATCAGGGCCGTGTTCGTGACAGCCGTGCCGTACTCACGCATAGACACGGTGAGTGCCTTAGACGAGAGGGTCACGGAGTCAACGTCGATGTTCTCCAGCAGCGGAGTGGTCTGCTGGGCGATGTCGTCCACGAAGGAGAAGCGCACAGAACCACCACGGTGCGTGGTGTTCGACGCGCGAACGGTAGCGAACTGATCGAAAATCAGTTCGGGACGGAGCGCCGGGTAGACCGCGAGATCGTAAGCCTTGGTAACAAACTGGCTACCGAGGGTGATGTCGACGACCGGGGCCGGTGCGTTAATGGAAAGCGGACCCGCAGCGGTGACAATCTCACCGGGCGAGTACATGGGGCTAGTCGCGGGGCCGTTCTGATTGGCTCCCGGAGTGCCGGTACCTGCTGGCATTTTTCTTCCTTACTGGTCGATGTGAGTTGGGATGCCGAACTGACGAGCAACATCCAACATTGCTTCGACGCCGCCCTCTTCCATCGCTGCCTCAAGTTGGGCTAGAGCCGCGTCCTCAGTGAGCCCCTCAAAAGACACTCCTGATGAAGCGTGCATGACTCGTGACTGCGCCGCTGCTGCGGCTGCCAGACCCGAATCGTCGCCCTGAGACTGCTGTGTCAGGAAACCTGCCTCAACCGCTGCTTCACGGATCGCTTCCGGCTCAAGATCCCCATCGTAAACTTTGACAAAATACTTAAGTCGCGGATCACTCAAAGAAATCCCAGCCTTAGCGAACGCGAGTTCACGCCGCAGTTCATTCAGTTCCTGCTCCAACTTCTTCTTACCAGCCGCTGCACGCCGCAGACCCTTGATATCGCCTGCATCGCCCTGCGACTGCTCGTCGGAGTCGAAGTCGTCGTCTGTGTAGTTATCGGACATTGCTCTTCCCTTTCCTGTAACACGCCTAACCGGGAGTAGTCAGACGGAGGTATCAATAAGGCCACGTCAGCCCACAATGGGATACGTGGAGTTAGAAGCCTAAATACTCAGGTACGACCGGCCAAGCCTTACCCGGAACAAACCTGTGGATAGCGCACCCACCTTTCGGCAGGGCCATGCACAAGCACTATCAGAAAGATATCACACGCAATTTAGTTGTCAACGAGGTCAGCGTGTCGCAGCGGAACCCAGCCCACTGACACCCTGCTGAGTAGCAGCAAAGCCGCCGCCGCCTTGGAAACGGCCAGTTCTTGCACGCGCCGCCCGCTCAATCGACGCCAGCGCCTGCTCATTATTTTCAAATGTGCCCGAGATCAGATCCTGCTGAGACACCACATCACCGCGACCCTGCGTAAAAGCACCCATGCGGGCAACCTGACCAAAGCCCTCACGCGCCTGCTCACGGGTGACGCCTGCCTCAAACAGTCGCTCAGAAGTCATGGCCTGCACAGTCACGTCCTGCATAGCGGCTTCTGCGCCGATCTGCGAGGAAACGTACTGGCGCTCCAGCAGCGGCAGAGCCTTGGCTGGGTCAAGGAAGTAAGCGGTAAGCCCCCCGCTACCGATGCCGTAATACTCCTCAAAAACCTGCTTGACCTCAGGAGCGGTCTGGAATGCGCCTGCCGCTGCCATTGTCACGCGGTCTTCTAGTTCGGCAGCGGACACCTCGTTTGTTAAAAGTGAGGTGATTGCGTCCTTACCCAACATGCCCGTAGGAAGGCCGTAAGCCCGCTCTAGGCTTGACGCATTGCGCTCAAAGGCAATGTACTCGCCCTCGCTGATTGCGCGCCCCTTGGCGCTCAGAGCGGCCATGGCGGGGAAGCGCTCCTTGTACTCCGGAGTTTGGCGAAGGAGGACGGCGATAGCGTCTCCGCTGTATCCGCGCTTCACGTAATCGACAATAGTGTTATATAGGGATGTAAGACCATATTCAGAAAAAATGCCAGTGATCTGCTGAATAAGAGAATCGTTAGCCTGCTGGATCTGCAACTCATCCTGAGCCTTGCGCCACGACCAATACTGCTCTTCAGCAGACGTGCCCACACTCTCATTAGCCTCGGGGGCAGCCTGTCGGCCACCCGTAATAACCGCATCCTTGCTTTCGTACATCCGGTTAGCGGCCTGAGCCACAGCCCCGCTGCGAGCGGCACGCATCGCGCCAAAGAGAGAAGTATCAACACTCATGTCACTTCACCAATCCGAAAACTTCCATCACGGTCCTAGCGGTACTACTAATCTGATCAGCCGCACCCTTAGTCTGCATCCAACGCGGATCATTGCGCAGCCGCTGCTGGAAAGCCCACAACCCCTCAACAGTAGGCTGCCCCTTGTCGTCTATCCCGGTCATTGCCTGACGAAGCAAAGGATCATCAAGACTGATGCGTTCAGGATCAATCTCAAACTCCTGCGCCATCGTGTTGATATATCCAGATGCAAGATCACGAGCGTCCTGACCAGCCAGAATCTGCTGACTAAACGACGGCCACAACGAAGCCGCCTGCTCCCGGACCTGCCTCTCGGCATCCTCAGCCGTAGACAAATCCATAGCCACCGACTGAGCCGCAGACTCAAAGAATCCCTTCGACAGGCGCAACCCATTACGTGCGGCAACCTGCTCTAGCCGCTGCTGCAAATCGCCAGCAGCGCCCCGCATAAAAGCCTGACCATCAGGGACCGCAACGGCACCAGCAATTGCATTAGTGAGCAACTGCCCCCGGCCCTGCTCCAGCCAACCCCCAGCAATAGCCTGCTGAGCCAGATCATCAATCTGCTCAGCCGACAACGCCGCACCCTCGGCAGTGGCAACCTCCTGCACTCTCAGGCGGGCCGTCTCCAGCGTCGCCTGCCAGTCAGCACCACCCATCGCTTCTGCGGCAATAGCGTTACGCGCAAACTCGTTATTTTCCATCCACCAATCGGTGTTCAGGAGTTCAGCGGTAAACCTTTCGGCAGTCCACTGACCCTTTTTGTCGTTAGCGGCGCGCGTGAACAAATCCCACAACTGGGGGTCACTCTTCATAATCCGCAGCGCATAGCCGTAACTCTTAGCAAGTTCCGACTCTTCCAGCGGATCAGGAGTCAGATTTTCTCGGTCATAGCGCTTCTGCTCCGCAGCCGATACCCGCTTGTCATTGTTGTAGTCAGCCGCCTTGTTGTAAGCAGGCTTATCATTTTTAGGAGCCATTACCTCACCGGATTCCCTAGAGCGCCAAGAAAGGCGTCAAGAAAGGTTGTTGCCGACTCATACTCGGCAGCACCCTCCTGCGCCTGCGCATAGCGCTGAGCAAACGCCTGCGCATTACTGCCACCCGTCGTGATCGAACCAGTCTCGTCGCCAGTCGACACATAGGGATTCTTCATCTCGTACTCGCGCAACGCCTTAAGGAATTTATTCCGCTCCTGCTCCGAAGCCGAACGACCTAGCGCGCCCTGAAGGCTCTGGTCAATTAAGGTCATTGCCGTATCGGGATCCGTCAGGCGCACCGTTGTGACAGGCCCGGTATAGCGACCGGCCCCACCAGCGCCCTTCTCCTCGCGGAGCGCGCCAGCCGTATCAGCCATGCTCGCCAGCGTGTCCCAAACACTCAACTTATTATTCTGGGTTGCCTTAGCCATCACAGCAGTATTGTCAATAGCCAGACCCCAAAGGGACGCCCAATACGACGGATTACTTCCAGCGTAATCATTTCCGTAATACCGAGCAGCGAATTGCGAAATGCGCTTACGCTCAGCGTCATTGAAGAAGCCGACGCGCGCCTTCGCCACATCTACGGGAACCAGAGCCTGATTAGGGGAACGCTGCTGAAGGTATGCAGCCGATCCGGGGACACCGGGCACAGGCTTAGGCCGCTCGCCTTCGTATTCTTGCCCCAGATACACAAGTTGGTCAGCGCCCGTCGGTGTCATGCCAAACTGTCCGCCCATACCCGCTAGCGCTAGAGCCTCCTGCTCATTCATAACATTTCCGGCGCCGCCGTACGCTCCAACGCCCGGACCAGTCCCGTTAGCCATCAGCCGACCTCCTCCATCAGCCCCATATCCGTAGACATAAAGTTACCCGGATACGTCGGCTCATCATCCGCAGCCAAATAACGATCCGCTATAGCAGCCCAGCGCTCATCTGAATTCTTCAATCCCTGACGTATGCGCGACCATGTTTCTTTAAGGATATAGTTCTCTGGGTCATTAATACTGGTACCGGAAGATGTCAACTTCTGGATAACATACCGACGCGCCCGGACATAGGTGTCCATATTGGCAAGCAACTGAGTCTTGCCAGCAGCAGTCATCTCCCGCACAAACGTCTCATCAGTAGTCGCCAACTCCAGAACCCGGACAGCCCCATTCGTTCGGCTGCCGCCGAAGTCCTGAAAATCAATGAACCAGCCCTGCAACTCAGGATTCTGAGCCATGTTCATCACCATCCGCTGACGCGCCGCCTTCAGGTCACGCGCTCCAGCCGATTCATACGACTTCAAGCCACGAGACGCCAACTGCGCATCCAGAAAATCCATGCCCTTTCGGTACATAGTCCAGCCAACAATCCGCTCCCGCTCAGCCTGAGACTCCTGCGGGCTCTGAACCTCACGGAACTTCTTACCCGTACCAGCAATAGTTGTAGCCTTCTGGAAATCGTAGGCGTACTGGTTGTACTCAGCCTCGACCGAGCGGTTATTCAGGATGATGCCAAGGAGGTTGTAGTTCTCCTCAGGCACCGCGTCAGTAATCTTGCCAATCAGCGAATCAAACGTCTTAATGTCAGACGCAGCCTGCGCTGTCGGGTCAGCGCCACCAGTGTTAACCGTGATCTTCGTATTCGCTGCCTCAAGACCCCACTCACCAAACATGTTGTACATGTTCAGCGAAGCATTCTCAGGATCCGCCTGCTTCATCTGCTGGTACACGTCCATCATTTCCTCAGCCGCTTTGCGCACTTGAGGCCGCGCAAGAATCGGCGTCGGCATCATCGGCGTCGGAATGCCGACATTTCCTAGCCACTGGAACCAGAACATGTTCGTTGTGCGGGCACCAATCTCATCCGCCTGCGGCATATCATCACGCTCTCCAGCCTTCCAACGCATCATCTGCGTCGCGCCTTGCAGCGCGTACTGGTAGCCGTAAGCCGCATCCATGTCGTCAGTCATCTGAATCAACCGCTGGATAATCGGCGGCGTCAAAAGATCGTAAGAAGCAAACTTCTCACTCATCGACCCCTCAGTGCCGAAAATGTAATCCTTGACCAACTGATACGCCTGATCCCCAGCGCCCTCACCAAACGCAGTCTTGAACATTTCCGGCGTCTCAATCGGGAACGCGCCGCGCTTCATCATCTC
>VFQT010004498.1_pt1 | contig 11531 bp, 12 predicted proteins | sample 3512381 | NCBI WGS metagenome assembly VFQT01 (sample SAMN10412376, study PRJNA504923) | tailings metagenome | isolation source: Relicate 2 Philex TSF3 active mining site | place: Philippines: Tuba, Benguet | collected 2017-08-29 | reverse complement strand
GTCGATGTTGCCTTCGGCGCGGGCGATCTCGAACAGAGCGCGCGCGTAGCCTTCGATGCGGTTGTCGCTCATCGTGACGCTCCCACGGTCGAAATGAAGTTCTCGACCAGCGACTGCTGCGTCGAGTCGTCGAGCACCGAAGCGATGACGCGACTGGTGGCCACACCGGCCAGACGACCGATCTCGTTGCGCAACTCGTCGGAGCCCCGCGCCGCCGCGGCGGCGATGTCGGCATCGGCCTTGGCTTCCAATTCGGCCACCTCGGCGGCCAGACGACCGCGGCCATCGGCCAACAGGGCCTCGGCCTGAGCGCGAGCGTCGGCCAGGAGACGGGCCTTCTCGCTCTCGATGTCACCGAGGGCCTGACGGATCTGGGACGCGTCGGCCTGGGCCTTGGCCAGATCGTTGGCCGAAGCATCGAGTTCCTTCTGGATCCGCTCGGTGCGCGCACCGAGGGCCTTCTTGAACGCGGGCAACGCGAACTTCCACAACGCCGCGAAGATGATGAGCGACGCGATACCGCCGTAGATGATCTCGGCGGGCTCGGGGAAGAGCCAGTGACGGGACTGCGCCGGATCGACGGCGAACAATGCGATGTTGTTCATCAGCGAACTCCTGCACTCATGACGTCGGTGACCGCACGGGACACCGAAGCCGGATCGGGACGCTTGCCGGTGGCCGCCTCGACCGCGCTCGTGACCACGTCGGACACGGCGCTTTCGATCTGACCGCGCACCGCGGCTTTGGCCGCCTCGGCGTCACGCTGGGCCGCATCGCGCTTGGCGTTGATACGGGCGTTGGCCTCGGCGATCTTGGCCTGGCGCTCGGCCTCGAGCGTGGCGCGAGCCGCGTCGACAACCTTGGCCGCTTCCACCTTGGCCGCCGCCACCGCCGCCTCGTACTGGGCGACCTCGCTACGCGCCCCGCTGCGTGCAGCGTCGGCGTTCTCGTGACCCTCGCGGATCGAGTTGTAGCGAGCGTCCATGCCCTTGCGCAGACGCGGGTACAGGAAGTAGCGCATGAGGATGGCGAACACCAAGAAGGCGCCACCGCTCCAAGCGAGCTCTTTCATCTCGGGCAGGATCGGGCTGGGGCCCGGTCCACACTCGGATTGCTCGATCTTGGTGCCAGCGGGAACTGGATTCTCGGGTTCGAACAGACACTCGGAGGGGTCGATCAAGTGCTCTTCTCCGCCAGCGGAGACGAACGAGACCCTCACAGCGCCACTCGGTTGGATGACGACGGCTGTCAGCACGTCAACTCCTTGTGGGTAGTTGGATGACGATGAATGTCGGATCAGAGACCGATGAGGATGAACACCACGAAGCCGATGAGGGCGAGCGCTTCGGTGAAGGCGATACCCAGGAACATCGTGGTGCGAACCATGCCGGCAGCCTCGGGCTGACGAGCCATGGCCTCGACGGACTTGCCGACGAGGAATCCGATGCCGATGGCCGAGCCGAACGCGGCCAAGCCGTAGGCGAAACCAGACGTGCTGGCGGCCTCGGCGGCCTTGAGGGCATCACCTTCGGCCGGGTCGAACGCCGCAACCAGTGCTGACAATGCTTCCATTTTTGTGTGTCTCCTATGTGATGTTGATTAGAGAAGGGTGAACAAGGACCGTGGTGATCAGTGCTCGGGGTGCGCGGCGCTGCCGATGTACACCGAGGCGAGGATCGTGAAGATGTAGGCCTGCAGGAAGGCCACCATCACTTCGAAGGCCGTGAGGCCCACGAGCATCGCCAACGGCAGGATGCCGACCGGGATGAGACCCGGGTTGCCCTCGGCCTGGAACAGAGCCTTGGACAGAACGGCGAACGTCACCAGCAGCATGTGGCCGGCGAGCATGTTGGCGAAGAGTCGCACCGTCAGCGAGAACGGACGCACGAAGAACGTGGAGATCAGTTCGATCGGGGTGACGAGAACGTAGAGGGCCTTGGGCACTCCGGGCGGGAAGAGCGAACTCTTGATGTAGCCGAGGCCACCCTGGTGCTTGATACCGGTGGCGATGAAGACCACCCACACCACGAGCGACAGGAACAACGGCAACGCCATGCGCGCGGTGGCCGGCATCTGCAGGAACGGGATGACGCCAGGAACGTTGCAGAGGTAGATGAAGACGAACAAGCTCAGCAGGAACGGGGTCCAACCCAGACCGTCGCGGCCCATCGTCTGCATGATGATGCCGTTCTCGATGAACTCGACGATGGACTCGGCGAGGTTGCGAATGCCCTTGGGAGCCTTCATCGGATCCTTGCTTCCGGCGAGCAGGAAGATGAGCGAGCCGATGAGGGCGGCCGCCACGACGATGAGGGCGATCTTGTTGAAGCCCGGGAACAGATCCTTCCAACGAAGTACTTCGTTGATCGGCGGGAATTCGAGTGCGATCACGTTCTGTCGGTCCTTTGTGCAGGCGTGGGTGGGCAGGCTGAAGTGTTGACGGGGGGCTTTACTTGCGGCGGGGTTTCAACCCCGGATATGCGAGAGATGCAGCCACGTAGCGCATCTCCCACACGAGGAGTCCTAGATGAGTGACAATAATGGTCAATCCGAGGGCTGTGAGTGAAATCCAGGAGGCATCTCGCACGAGAATCAGCGCCAGATAGATCAGTCCGAGGCGCCCGATGTAGCCGAAGAGCACCGCGCCCATCATGAGTCCGAGGCTGATCCGGGCCGTGACGGCCACCAATCCGGCGGCGCAGAGGAAGTTCACCAACACCAAAGCCATGCCGTAAAGGGCCGAGAAGACCCCGTCGAGGCCGGCGAACACCGCGCACACCGCCACGATCACCGGAGCCGCGTAGGCGCCCCGCTTGACGATGTCGAAGGAGACCTGGATCTCGGGGGCCTCACCGTCGAGACGCGTGGTGATGGGGGTGGCGCCGTCGGTCATGGTCACTGGTCCGCACCGGGGTTCGAAGTGTGTTGGGGGTCGGACTTCTGGTGGGCCACGGCCGCCTCGCGCCGTTCGGCTTCGAGGGCGGTCATGCGGGCGTCGTAGGCGAACCACATCTTCACGAACTGGCCCACCACCGAGAACACCACCAGGGCGATCATGAAGACCGGTTGGGTGCCAAAGCCCAGGTCGAGCAGCCAGCCCAGACCGAGGAACACCGCCACCGTGATGGCCATTTCCATGCCCTGGCCCAGACCCTGGTCGACGCTCTTGGAGGTGGCCGGGCGGGCCAAAATAGTGGTCATACGCTGGGCAAACGCGATCGGACGGCGCGTCTTGGCGGGGGCGGCGGCGGAGTCGGTCATCGGCGGGAAGGGCTCAGGAGGCAAACGGCACCGGAGGGTGCTTGATCGCTCGTGAAAGTTTGCACAATCTACCCCGCGGCCGGTGGCCGGGGCAATTCAGTGGTGGCCTCCCCCGCAGGGTCGTCGGTCACCTCGGCGGCCTCGTTGCGGGCGTCCTTGCGCTGGCGGCGCACCTCGGGGTGCAACACCGTGTACAGGCTGAGCGCGATGGCGGCGGTGCCGATGGGGATGAGCGCCGTGCGGGCCTTGGTGAAGATGGGGTACAGCACGAAGCCCGACAGGATCGCGGTCCACAACCACAGGATCAACACGCTGCGCCGCTGGCCGTGACCGAGGTTCATCAGCCGGTGGTGCAGGTGCCCCTTGTCGGCGGTGGCCACGCCCTGACGCTTGGCCGCGCGACGGACGATGGCGAAGAGGGTGTCGAGAATCGGCACGCCCAGGATGAACAGCGGGATGAACAACGGCGCGAGGAAGAAGTAGGTCTGGCCCGGCGTGTAGGTGGAGCTGTCGGGATCCGCGCGACCGCCCACCACGCTGGTGGACACGGCCATCAACAGACCGAGGAACAGCGCACCGCTGTCGCCCATGAAGATGCGCGCCGGATTGAAGTTGTGCGGCAGGAATCCCACGCACACGCCCAACGCGATGATGGCGATGAGCGGACCCACGTTCGGTTGCACCAACGCACCCAGATCGTCGAGGCGCCGGCTGTACAGGAAGAACGCTGCCGCCGCGATGGCCACGATTCCGGCGGCCAAACCGTCCAATCCGTCGATGAGATTCACCGCTTGGCTCATGCCCATCAACCACAGGATGGTGATGATGGGCACCCAGTCGTTGGACAACACGAACACGTCGAGGAACGGAACGCGGAAGTAGAACATCGTCGCGCCGAACCACACCAGCACCAGGCCGGCCAGCACCGTGCCGGTGACCTTGGCCGGACTGGAGATCTCGCGGACGTCGTCCACCAGCCCGGTGCCGAAGATCACGAGGGCGGCCAGCAACACACCGAGTGGTTCGGAGTTGTTGTCGAACACCGGCGCGAAGCGGCCCATGCGCCAGGCCAGACCGAGGGCCACCACGAATCCGACGAACATGGCGATGCCGCCCACGTCGGGCGTGGGCACCTTGTGCACGCGACGCTCGTCGGGCTGCACCACCCAACCCACGCGGTGCGCCACCCGGGTGACCACCGGAGTGGCCACGAAGGTCACGATGGCGGCGACAGCACCGATGAAGAGGTAACCGGCGGTATCGGGCACGCCCCGAGACTATTCCGGGCGCTTTCGAATCGGGTCAGACGGAGGGGTAGGCGGGGAAGGCCGCGCACAACTCGGCCACCTCGGCCTTGACCGCGGCCACCTTGGCCTCGTCGGCGCGGTCGCGCAGGGCCCGGGCGATGAGGTCGGCGATGGTGTCCATCTGCGGTTCCTTCATGCCCTGCGTGGTCACCGACGGGGTGCCGATGCGCACGCCCGAGGTGACGAAGGGGCTGCGCGGATCGTCGGGGATGGTGTTCTTGTTCAGGGTGATCCCCGCCAGGTCGAGCACCGCCTGGGCCTCCTTGCCGGTGAGCTCGGCGTCGAAGGGGCGCAGGTCGACCACCATGAGATGACAATCGGTTCCCCCCGACACCAGACGGAACCCGTTGCGAGCCAGGGCGTTGGCCAGCGCCGAGGCGTTGGCCACCACCTGATGGGCGTACGCCTTGAACGCATCCGAGGCCGCCTCGCGGAAAGCCACGGCCTTGCCCGCGATCACGTGTTCGAGCGGTCCGCCCTGCCAACCCGGGAACACGGCCTTGTCGATGGCCGCGGCGTGTTCGGCCTTGGAGAGGATGCAACCACCACGGGGACCGCGCAGGGTCTTGTGGGTGGTGAAGGTGACCACGTCGGCGTGGGGCACGGGGTTGGGGTACGCGCCACCGGCGATGAGGCCGGCCAGGTGCGCCGCGTCGTACATGTAATAGGCACCCACCTCGTCGGCAATGGCGCGGAACGGAGCGGGGTCGATGCGTCGCGGGTAGCTGGTGGTGCCGGCCACGATCATGCGCGGGCGGTGCTGCAACGCCAGGTCGCGCACCTGATCCATGTCGATGCGCTCATCGCCGGGGGTCACCTTGTAGGGGATGAAGTTGTAGAGCTTGCCACTGGCGTTGACGGGCGAACCGTGCGTGAGGTGTCCGCCGTGATCCAGGCTGAGACCGAGCACCGTGTCGCCGGCGTTCAACAGTGCCTGGTACGCGCACATGTTGGCGTTGGCCCCCGAGTGCGGCTGGACGTTGGCGTGTTCGGCACCGAACAGGGCCTTCACACGATCGATGGCTATGGCCTCGATGGAGTCCACCACCTGGTTGCCGCCGTAGTAACGCTTGCCCGGGTAACCCTCGCTGTACTTGTTGGTCAGCACGCTGCCGACGGCGCTCATCACCGCGGGCGAAGTGAAGTTCTCGCTGGCGATCAGCTGCAGACCCGTGGTCTGACGGGTGAACTCGTCGGCCAGCAGGCCTTCGATCTCGAGATCGGGGTCGGTGTCGGAGGGGAAGGGCATGGTGGCTCTTTGCTGGTCAGAACTCGTTCTCGAGTTCGCTCAATTGTGCCACCCGTCGGGCGTGACGACCCCCCTCGAAGGCCGTGGAAAGAAACGTTGTGACGATTTCCTCAGCCAATCCGATGCCCACCACACGGGCGCCGATGGACAACACGTTGGCGTCGTTGTGGGCCCGCGCCATGCGCGCGGTGTAGAGGTCGTTGCACAACGCGGCCCGCACACCGCGCACCTTGTTGGCGGCCAACTGCTCGCCCTGACCGCTGCCGCCCATGACGATGCCGAAGTCGGCGGCGCCGTCGCGCACGGTGCGTCCGACACCCGCGCAGATGGGCGGGTAGTCGCAACTCTCGGTGGAGTGCGTGCCCTGATCGTCGACGACGTGACCCGCGGCGGTGAGGAACGCCACCAGATGTTGCTTCAGGTCGTAGCCCGCGTGATCGGAGCCGATGGCGATGCGCAGTGGGTTGCCGGACATGTGATCACCCTAATTCAGTGGCGTCGAGACCGAAGTGGCCCGATGGTTCGCCCGCTTCGGTGTCTCGGGAGCCGACTCCGCGGGCCTCGGGCCCCTCGTATAACTTGCCCGAATGGCTCTCGATCCCCGCACCCCCGTGATCGTCGGCGTCGGACAACGACTGCAACGAATCGACGACCCGCTGGCGGCCCTGGCCCCCGTCCCCTTCATCGCCGAGGCCATCCGAGCCGCTTCGGCCGACGCGGGTCTGGTGTCGGTCCCCGACGTGGACTCCATCCGTGTGGTCAGTTTCCTATCGTGGCGCTACCGGGATCCGGCGCGGTTCATCGCCGAGGAACTGGGCATCACCGCGCGTGAGACCGTCGCCACCACCATGGGTGGCAACAGCACGCAATCCCTCATCAACGCCACCTCGCTCGAGATCCAGAACGGTGACGTCGATCTGGTGATCCTGTGCGGTGGCGAGACGTCGCGCACCCGCAAGCGGGCGCGCGCGGCCGACATCGAACTTCCTTGGCCCGTGGTCCCCGACGACGTGAAGCCCTCGCGCATCATGGGCGAGGACCTGGTGATGAACCACGAGTACGAGTTGTCGCGTCGCATCGTGGCGCCCATCCAGGTGTACCCGATGTTCGAGACGGCCCTGCGCGCGGCCGCGGGGCGGGGCATCGACGAGCACAACGCGCACCTCGGTCGACTCTGGTCGGGGTTCAGCAAGGTGGCCGCCGGAAATCCGTACGCCTGGATCCGCAAGGAGATGACACCCGAGGAGATCATCACCACCGGGCCGCGCAACCGCATGATCGGCCTGCCGTACACCAAGGTGATGAACTCGAACAACGACGTCGATCAGTCGGCGGCCATCATCATGTGCTCGGTCGCCACCGCCGAACGTTTGGGCGTGTCGCGCGACAAGTGGGTGTTCCCCGTGGCCGGCACCGACTGCCACGAGCACAAGTACATCAGCGAACGCATGACGTTCGCCGACACCCCGGCCGTGAAGCTGGGTGGACGCATGGCGCTGGAGTTGGGCGAGACCTCCATCGACGAGATCGACATCGTCGACCTGTATTCCTGCTTCCCGTCGGCGGTGCAACTGGGTGCGCTGTCGCTCGGTCTCGGGCTCGATCGCCAACTCACGCGCACCGGTGGACTGTCGTTCGCCGGTGGTCCGTGGAACAACTACGTGATGCACGCCGTGGCCACGGTGGTGACCGAGTTGCGTGAGCGGACCGACGAGAAGGCCCTGGTGTGGGGCAACGGTGGTTACGCCACCAAGCACGCGTTCGGCGTGTACTCCACCACTCCCCCCACGCACGGCTTCCGACACGCGTACCCCCAGGCCGAGATCGACGCTCTGCCCCGACGCACGGTGGTCGACGTCGGCGCATCGGCGGGTGCGGCCACCGTCGAGGCCTACACCGTGATGCACGACCGCGACGGCAACCCCGAACGATCGATCGCGTCGTGTCTGCGACCCGACGGCACGCGTGCGTGGGGCATCAGCGAGGAGCGCGACGTCGCCTCCGCCATGTGCGAAGGTGAGTGGGTGGGACGCGCGGTTCGTCTGGACGATGCCGGCGCCCTGCAGATCTGAACCGTCGAGCGATCGACATCCTCGAAAGCGAAGGAACCGACATGACCAAGCCCTCGATCATCCTCGACTGCGACCCCGGCCACGACGACGCGCTGGCGATCATCGTGGCGGCGCGTCACACCGACATCCTGGGAATCACCACGGTGTCGGGCAACGCGCCCATCGAGTCCACAACCCACAACACCTTGGTGATGAAGGACCTTCTGGGTTTGAAGGTGCCTGTGCACCAGGGCGCGATTCGCCCGATCGTCGCCGAACCGCAGTACGCCACCTACGTGCACGGCGAGAGCGGACTCGACGGCGCCGATCTGCCCGCACCCACCAGCACCGTCGACGGCACCGACGCGGTGGGTTTCATCATCGACACCGTGCGCGCCAACGAGGGTGCGTGGTTGGTGCCCACCGGGCCTCTCACCAACATCGCCATGGCTCTGCGCATGGCACCCGACATCGCCCACCGCATCGCCGGCATCTCGCTGATGGGCGGCGGCACGTTCGGCAATCGCACCACCGCCGCCGAGTTCAACATCTGGGTGGACCCTGAGGCGGCCGACATCGTGTATCGCTACGGCGGACCGCTCATCATGGCGGGCCTCCACGTGACCCACCAGTTCCGCGCCACCCAAGCCCGCATCGACAAGGTGAAGGCCATGCCCGGACAGTTGGCCAACGTGATGGGCGATCTGATGCAGTTCTTCACCAACATGTACATGAGTCGTCATCACGGCATGGACGGCGGCGCGGTGCACGACCCGCTGGCCGTGATGGTGCTGACGCAACCCGAGTTGTTCACCCGCAAGAACGCGCACGTCGTCATCGAACTGAACGGCACCCACACCCGGGGCATGACCCTCATCGACGAGCGCGACCTGCGCGAGGTGAAGGCCGGTAACTGCGACGTCTTGATGACGGTGGACGCCGAGGCCGCCTTCGCCGTGATGAGCGAGGCCATCGCCCACTTCAGCCGTTGACCACCGTGCTTCTGGGGGGCTTTCGTGACGGTATGGCGCGCAAAAGCTCCCCAGAAGTACACAGGAAGTAGGGTTCTCGCATGCGCGCCGCCGTCATGCGAGATTGGTCCCTGCGAGTCGACGACATCCCCGAGCCCGTGCCCGGTGGCGGCCAGGTCCTGGCCCGCGTGTTGGCCTGTGGCATCTGCGGTAGCGACCTGCACATGCTCGTTCACGGCGAGGAGAGCCGTCGACTGAACCAGGAGTTGTCCGACGGCGCGGGCCCCAACCCCGGCGCTCCGATCATGTTCGAACCCCATCTCGACACCGTGATGGGTCACGAGTACTGCTGTGAGGTTCTCGACGTGGGCCCGGGGGTGAACAATCTGAAGGCCGGCGACGTCATCGTGAGTTTCCCGGTCACCTTCGACGAACAGGGCATCCACGGCGTCGGCTTCAGCAACAAGTACCCCGGCGGCTACGCCGAGCGCATCGTGGCCAACGAGATGATGAGCATCAAGGTGCCCAACGGTCTGTCACCCGAACTGGCCGCCATGACCGAACCTCTGGCCGTCGGTGTGCACGCCGTCGAGAAGAGTCGCATCGCACAAGGTGACGCGGCACTGATCCTCGGCCTCGGTCCCGTCGGTCTGGCGTGCATCGCCGAGTTGAAGATGCGCGGCATCGGTCCCATCGTCGGCGCCGACTTCTCGCCGCGTCGTCGCTCGTTGGCCGAACATCTGGGCGCCGACGTGGTGGTCGACCCGCGTGACACCCCGGCCATCGAGGCGTGGCGGCGCGTCGACGGCAAGAAGCCCCTCGTCATCTTCGAAGCGGTGGGCGTGCCCGGCATGATCGAACAGTCCATGCGCATGGCGCCCAAGGACGCCCGCATCCTGATCGTGGGCGCGTGCATGCAGGAGGACCGCCTGCACCCGATGTTGGGCATCGGCAAGGAACTCAGCCTGCAGTTCGTGTTGGGCTACAGCCCGATCGAGTTCGGCAACGCGCTCACGTCCATCGCCGAGGGCAAGGTGGACCTCTCGCCGCTCATCACGGGTCGCGTCGGTATCGACGACGTGCCACAGGCTTTCCGCGATCTGGGCAACCCCGAGGCCCACGCGAAGATCCTCGTCATGCCGAAGTGAGCGGCGTGAGCGCGGATTCCTTCCCCCAGCAGTACGCGCGAACCCAACGACTCACGTTGGGCGAACCCCGCAACGTCACGGTGTCCGACGACGGGCGCAAGGTGGTGTTCCTGCGCAGCGACGCCGGCGACGATCCGGTGAACCGACTGTGGTTGCTCGACGTGGAATCCGGGAACGAAACCTTGGTCGCCGATCCGCACGCCATGTTGGGCGCCGACGACGCCGAGGACCTTCCGCCCGAGGAGCGCGCGCGTCGCGAGCGCCTGCGCGAGGGTGCCGGCGGAATCACCGGTTACTCGACCGACGCCCGCGGCATGCGTTTCGCCTGTGCGCTCTCGGGCCGACTGTTCGTGGGTGATCTGCACCTCGCGAACACCCGCGAGATACGCACCGTCGGTCCGGTGTTCGACCCGCGCATGTCGCCCGACGGGGAACGGGTGGCCCATGTGTGCGGACGCGCGTTGCGCGTGGTGAGCGTGGAGTCGAGCGACGAACACGGCTTCGAGTTGGCCGGGCCGAACGGGTTCGAGGAGCCCGACACGGTGAGTTGGGGCTCGGCCGAGTTCGTGGCGGCCGAGGAGATGGGTCGGCATCGCGGTTTCTGGTGGTCCCCCGACTCGCGACACCTGGCCGTCTGTCGCGTGGACGAGGCGCCGGTGCCGGTGTGGCACATCGCCGACCCCGCGCATCCCGAGCGACCGGCCAACGCGGTTCACTATCCGGTGGCCGGATCCGACGACGCCATCGTCTCGCTCCATGTGTTCGACACGGTGGAGGGTTCGCGCGTCGACGTGAGGTGGGACGCCGTCGCGATGCCCTATCTCGTCGACGTGGACTGGATCGACGCCGAAGCCCTGGCGCTCACCGTCTGCTCGCGCGATCAGCGGACCATGGTCACCCTGCGCGCCAACCGCGTCGACGGTGCAACCACCGAGATCGCCCGCCGTACCAGCGACACCTGGGTGGACATCGTCCCGGGCGTTCCCACTCACACGGGCGGCGGTTCGTTGGTGTTGGTCGACGATCGGGACGGTTGGAAACGTCTCGTCGTCGACGGTCGCGCGGTGACGCCCACGGGGACCAACGTGCGCGCGGTGATCGACGTGGGCCACGACGACGTGGTGTTCCTCGCGAACACGTCCGACCATCCCGAATGCCAGAGTGCGCACCGTTGGACGCCGGACGGCATCGTCGATCTCACCCCGCTCGACGGCGTCAACTCGGTCGCGTTGGGTGGGGCGACGATCGTGACGCGCCGCTCGTCGGTGACTCAGGCGCGCGCCACGACCACGGTGATCGCGGGTCCGCACCGCCACGAGATCGTCAGTCACGCCGAGACTCCCCTGGTCGAACCGCGACCGCGGTTCCTGCGCGTCGGTGCGCGCCGCATTCCGTGCGCGCTGTTGATGCCCACCGGACACGTGCCCGGGAAGAAGCTCCCGGTGCTGATGGATCCCTACGGTGGACCGCACGCGCAACGGGTCGTGGACTCGCGCGCCGCGCACTGCACCTCGCAATGGTTCGCCGACCAGGGTTTCGCGGTG
>VFQT010004497.1_pt1 | contig 11536 bp, 12 predicted proteins | sample 3512381 | NCBI WGS metagenome assembly VFQT01 (sample SAMN10412376, study PRJNA504923) | tailings metagenome | isolation source: Relicate 2 Philex TSF3 active mining site | place: Philippines: Tuba, Benguet | collected 2017-08-29 | reverse complement strand
ACTGGATACCGACCTTCGTACTGACCCCATTGACCTATTTTGGTGGCGTCTTCTACTCGATCAGTCTGTTGCCCGAATGGGCGCGAACCATCTCGTATGCAAATCCGATCCTGCATATGGTGAATGCCTTCCGCTATGGCTTTCTGGGGCGCAGCGACGTCAACGTGCTGTTGGCCTTTACCATCATGGGCCTTGCCGTGATCGTATTGTTCGTCATCGCGTTGCATTTGATGAGTCGTAGCGCGGGTTTGCGTGACTGATTCGGTGGATTTCCTGCCGCGCTGGTGGTTGCGCGGCCAGCATCTGCAGTCGATTTTGCCGAGCCTTCCCGGGCGGCGACCGTTCGTCGAGCGCCGCGCTGCGCCGGTGCTTGCGGCGAGTCGCGAGTATCTGCTCGACTGCGGTCAGGGCGTGCGTTTACAAGCATTTCACTCCGCACACCCGTCTCGAGACCGAGTTACGCAACCCACCTTGGTCGTATTACTGCACGGCTGGGAGGGGAGTGCGCAATCTTTGTATGTGCTATCTCTAGCGCAATCGCTGTACGAGCGCGGCTTCGACGTCGTTCGTCTGAACTTGCGAGACCATGGTGATACTCATCATCTGAATCGTGATTTGTTTCACTCTTGTCGTCTCGATGAGGTGATCGGGGCGATCAGCGCCATCCAATCGCAGTTCGTCACCAATCGGCTCGCGCTCGCTGGGTTTTCTTTGGGTGGAAATTTCATGCTGCGAGTGGCTGCCGAGGCGCCACGAGTTGGCCTGCGAATCCACCGGGCAATCGGCATCTCTCCGGTTCTCGATCCGGCGACGACACTCGATGCGCTAGAGCAGGGCGCGGCGCTGTATCGATGGTATTTCGTCCGTAAGTGGACGCGCTCCTTGCGGCGCAAGCAGCAAGCCTGGCCTGGCGAGTTCGACCTCGAGGAGTTGATGGCTTCGCAGGATCTGCGACGCATGACCCGCGAGCTGGTGTTATCCCATGCGGGCTATGCTCAAGTAGAGGATTATTTCGCAGGCTATGCCATCACCGGCGATCGGTTGGCCGATCTTCGTGTGCCCGCAACGCTCGTGACTGCACTCGATGATCCGATCATTCCGGCGGCCGATCTGATGCGCGTCGCGCGGCCATCGCAGCTGAAAATCATCACGACCAAAACCGGCGGCCACTGCGGTTTTTTTGAGTCATTCAACGGGCCTAGTTGGATCGATCGACTGGTACTCGGCGAGATCGATCCCTAGAATCGCAGCCATGGACAGTCGTTCGCGCCGTCGGGTCGGCCTGTGTTTCCTCGGCCTCGCCTTGGTCTTGACCGCTTGCAGTGACCTGCAGGAGTGGCGCAGCACTCAGCGAGCCGACACGATCGAAAGTTACGAGGCTTTTCTCGAGCAGCACCCCGACAGCCAATACGCGCCGGTTGCGCAACGGCGTCTCGCCGATCTCATCGAGCAGCGCGACTGGTTGGCAGCGTCGGAAGCCGATACGGCCGAAGCCTACCGAAACTTCATCAACACCCATCCGAAAGGACGCTGGGTTCGCGAGGCGCGGGTGCGTCTCCAAAATTTCTTGTCGACGCCCGGCGTGCTCGGGCCAGCGGCGATTGAGCCCATCGAGCCGATCGAGCCCGCTCCACCACCGGCGATGCTGCCCGCGGAACCGGCGCCGGTACGGATTGCGCCCGCAGCGGTACCCGCTGCGAAAGAGGTCGCAGCAGCGACAGCGCTGAACCCGGTCGAGCACCGTATTCAACTTGGGGCCTTTTCATCGCGTGACAAGGCGCTTGAAGGCTGGCGTAGCGCGCGCGAGCGCTACCCAGAACTGCAGGGCTTAGTGTCGCAGGTCATTGCGGGTACGAGTTCTAACGGCCCGATCCACCGCTTACAGGCGAGTGTGGTGAGCGAGACCCGTGCCCGCGAGATCTGCCGAGTGCTCGTCAAAGCGGGTCAGGCCTGTGTTTACGTTCCACCGGAACGCTGAGTGATCGCGTGTATCTTGCCTTCTTCGGGCTAGACGAGAACCCTTTCGCCATCACGCCAGACCCGCGTTATTTGTTTCCGAGTGCGCGTCATGCGGATGCGCTCGCTCATCTTGTTTATGGTGTCAGTGGCGCAGGTGGCTTCATTCAGCTGACTGGCGAGGTCGGTACCGGTAAGACGACCCTGGTTCGCTCATTGCTTGCTCGGCAGCTACCCGATGTCGATGTCGCTTTGATTCTCAATCCACGCGTGACCGTCGACGAATTTCTGTTGACCATCTGCGAGGAACTTGGCGTACCGGTTGAGGCGAGCGCGCGCGATAGCATCAAGCAGTTGATGGATCTGCTCACGGCGCAGCTACTCTCTGCGAATACAGCAGGTCGACGCGTCGCCGTGCTTATAGACGAGGCGCACCTACTCGAGCGCGATGTGCTCGAGCAAGTGCGGTTGCTGACGAACCTCGAAACGCCGACTCGAAAGTTGCTGCAGATCATCCTCATCGGACAGCCGGAACTACGCGAATTGTTAGCGCGCGATGATCTTCGACAGGTCAATCAAAGAATCACTGGCCGATACCACCTCGCACCACTCGAGGTCGACGAAGCGGTAGCTTATGTGCGACATCGATTGCGCGTCGCCGGAGCACGCGCCGAGATTTTTTCACCGCGGGCCTTGCGAACCTTGCATCGCGTCTCCGGTGGCTATCCGCGACTCATCAATATCATCGCCGACCGCGCCATGCTCGCCGCCTACGTCCGCGACCGCCACCAAATCGATGCGCGTTTGGTACGTGCAGCCGCTGCAGAAGTGCGTGGCGACTTTTCCGAGGATCGCCGTCCACAGTGGTGGTGGGCGCTGATCGCAGTGACCGTTTTCATGACGCTGCTGGTGAGCGCTTGGGTGTTGCTGCGTCGTTGACGCTAGACTCGAGTCATGGCGGTACTCATCGAAGGACTTTCTGTCGTCATTCGTCGCAGCGCAATCGACGGTCGTTTCCAAGGCGGCTGGGAGGCGCTGCTCGCTCAGTTGCCGCAACCGACGCTCTGTGACGATGGGGAAATTGCCCGCGTAGGTTTCACCGATTCCGAGCAGTGTCAGCAGTTTGTCGTGGCGCTTATGGAGGCTGGGCTTGAATATGCCGATGAGGTCAATGGCATGGCGAAAGACTTTGCCGTCGTTGATCAACGCGCCGGCATCACCACGCTCTGCGATTGGTTGGACTACGGGCATGTCACGATCGACGATGGACATGCGATGGTGGCAGCGTGTCGGTTGCTTGAGAGCACGAGTCACGAAATCGTCACGCCACGTGATTGGTCTTACCAAGGTTCATTGAGTGAGCGCTATGGCCCCGCAAGTGACTGAGTCGAAATTCGCTTGGATTCGTATAGGTGCGTTCGCGTTCTTATTGGGCGCGCCGATGGTAAGCCCCGCAGCAGACTGGCCCGCTTTTGGTAATGACCCGGGCGGTAGCCAGCACTCACCGCTGACCCAAATCGACAAGCAGAACGTCAAGCGACTCAAGCGAGCCTGGACGCATCGCTCGGGCGATGTGGTCGACGCTCCGGCGCCGAATGGCACGATTCTGCAAACGACGCCCTTGCACGTGAATGACACGCTGTATTTCTGCACGCCGTTGAACCGGGTGTTCGCGCTAGATTCGCGCACCGGCCGTGAGCGTTGGATCTTCGATCCGTATCGGGAGGGCATTAGCGCAGCACCAGACCGTCCGATGAGATGTCGTGGTGTCGCTTACTGGGCGGAGGCAAATACGACGCAGTCGACTGCCTGCGCGCGGCGCATTTTCCGTAACGGCGATTCCGGGCGCCTGTATGCGCTCGATGCCGACACCGGTAAGCGCTGCACCGACTTTGGTAAAGATAAGGGCCATGCAGGTTGGGTGTCGCATCACGATTACGAGAATCACGGTGAGGGTATCCTCGCGGCGTCGACATCGCCGCCCGCTGTGATCGGTGAATTGGTGATTTCGGCGATGATGGTCAACGACGGTATCGCTAATGCCAAAGATGGCATCGTGCGCGCCTTCGATGTGCGCACCGGTGAGTTGCGTTGGGAGTTCAACCCTATTCCGGTGGAGTATCGGGATCGCAGCGGCGCGGCGAATGTCTGGTCAACCATCAGTGTCGATGTCGCGAACCAACTGGTGTTCTTGCCGACCACGAGCCCATCGACGGACTATTATGGTGGTGGTCGTCGCTTTGACTTGCCACTCGCGAACGCCATCGTTGCGCTCGATGCGCAAAACGGCAAAGTTGTCTGGTCGAAGCAAGTCGTGCATCACGATATCTTTGATTACGACCTTGTCGGTCATCCGCTATTGGTCGATATCCAGCGCGATGGCAGAACCGTTCCAGCTGCCTTGTTGCAAACCAAGATGGGCTGGCTGTTCGGATTCAATCGACTCACCGGAGAACCGCTGTGGCCGATCGTCGAACAGCCCGCACCGAAGAGCGATGTGCCCGGGGAGCTTGCGAGTCGCACTCAGCCGGTGCCCAAAGGCATGGCGCCCTTTGCGCGACAAACACTCACTAGAGATAGCCTCTTCGGATTGACGCCGCTCGATCGACTCGCCTGCCGGCGGCAGTTCGACCGCTTGCGATATGAAGGTATGTACACCCCGCCATCCGTGCAAGGCTCGATCTTGTTCCCATCCGCTTTAGGCGGAGGAAACTGGGGTGGCGCGGCGTACGACCCGACGAGCAATTTGCTTATCATTAAAGCCGAGAATCTGGCCACGGTGATCAAGGTCGTTCCGAAGCAGGATGCCTCTAAGGAAGATCAGCAAGCGCCCAAAGATTATTTGACTCGGCCGTTGGTCGGCACGCCTTATCGAGTCGAGGGCGAGTTGTTTCAATCGCCGCTTGGCATTCCTTGTACGCCGCCACCATGGGGGACGCTTGCCGCTATCGACCTTGGTAGCGGGCAAGTACGCTGGAAGATTCCACTCGGTCAGATCAAGCGTGCGGGCGTTACCATCCCGCAAGGGGCGCAGTGGGGCTCACCGAACGTGGGCGGCCCGATCACGACGGCGAGTGGCCTAACTTTCATTGCTGCCACGATGGACTCCAAATTGCGCGCCATTAAAACAACAACGGGTCGTGAGTTGTGGTCGGCGAATCTGCCTATGCCCGGTATGGCCGTACCGATGACCTATCAATCCGGCGGAAAACAATTCGTCGTGATCGCCGCAGGCGGCAATGCGCAGGTAGGTACAGCGCTAGGCGATTATCTGATCGCTTACGCCTTGCCTGATTGAGCGAGTTTGCGACGTAGCAGGTCAAAGATACCGGCGGCGTCCGCTCGTACGCCCCAGCGAACATTTTGACGCGGCGCAACGTCTGCGCGGAACTCGACGGCGGTGTGACCCGCCGTCAAAGCGGATTCCGTTTCGACCTCGATGTGGCAGCGCCGAAATCCAAACAGCGCAGGCTCGATCAACCATGCGATCGGGCAGGGGTCGTGTAGCGGTGATCCTTGGGCGGCCGGGCTGTTGGCGGGCAGATAAGTAGCAAAGCGCAGCAGCTGCGCCGTCGCGACGGCCGAAGGATTGCCCACACGCGCGATCTCGTCGATGCGCTCCGGCGTCGCGCGCACTTGGTGAGTCACATCGAGGCCGAAGGCCAGGATCTCGATATCCGACGCGAACACGACCTGCGCCGCATGCGGGTCGGCATAGATGTTGTATTCGGCGGAGGCCGTGATATTGCCGCCCTCGCTGCGTGCGCCACCCATGATGGCGATTTCGCGTATGCCCTGCACGATTGCTGGTTCGCGAAGCAAGGCGGTGGCGATATTGGTCAGCGGCCCGGTAACGACCAAAGAAATACTTCGAGCTGGTGCTGCAAGCAACGTTTGGATTAGCCAATCGACGGCATGTTCTGTTTCTGCCGGCTGCCGCGGCTCAAAAAGGGGTAGGTCTCCCAAGCCCGACTCACCGTGAAAATGTCCGGCTTCTATGGGGTTTCTTTTGAGCGGACGCTGACAGCCGGCGTAAACGGGCACATCTTCGCGGGAGGCAATTTCACGCAGGATGCAAGCATTGCGCGCGGTGAGCTCAGCCGAGACGTTCCCCGCGACTGTAGTGATCCCGAGGAGATCCAGCGTATCGCGGGCTGCGAAGGCCAGCAGCAAAGCGACACCGTCGTCGACCCCAGGGTCGCAATCCAAGATAACCGTCGTTCGGCTCATACGCTTGTGCCGTGGTGCCTAGCCTGGCAGGGAGTCCCACCAGCTCTCCATGCGGCGACGCATGGCAGCATCAGGCAGCGTCCCTTGCGCGGCAGCGAGGTTGTCCTCGAGGTTGGCAAGACGCGTCATGCCAGGGATTGCGCAAGTGACCGCCGGATGCGAGATCACGTACTTCAAGAAAAGTTGGCCCCAGCTCTTCGCGCCGATTTCGTTGGCCCAGCCGGGCAGTTCCTGACCTCGCACGCGCGAGAACAGATTGCCATCGCGTCGTCCGCCAAAGGGCAAATTGATCAATACGGCCATACCACGATCGGCTGCAAGCGGCAGTAGTTCATCGCCCGCGCCGCGATTGCCGAGCGAGTAGTCGATCTGGATGAAATCGAGCGCCTCGCTTTTCATGATGTTGGACATTTCCGCGTATTGCGCATCCTGCGAGGTGGTGATGCCGACATAGCGGATTTTTTTCGCGGCCACTTGTTCGCGCAACAAGGGCAGCAGCACTGCAGTCCCGACGAGGTTGTGTACCTGTACGAGATCGAGCGTCTCGGTGCGCAACATTCGGAACGAGTTGTCGAGCATCGCGACGCCCTCTTCACGAGTGCCGCCGCGCGCGGTCACTTTAGTAGCGAGGAAGATCTGCCGCCGATTACCAATTTCGCCGATCAGCTCACCGAGTGTCTGTTCGGATTCTCGGTACGAAGGCGCGGTGTCGATGACGCTTGCACCGCCAGCGGTGAGTCCCGCGATCACTTCGCGGCGAGCCGCACGTTCTTCGGGCGTCTTTGGGCTGTAGTTGTTCGTGCCAAGTCCCAGGACAGGCAGTCGCTCGCCACTTTTCGGGATGGCTTTATGGAGCAAGGGTAACGCAGCTGAGGCTCCGCAGGCTGTGAACGCCAAGCCCAGTTGAATTGCCAGACGTCGGTCGATCTTCAGCATGTTCAACCTCCTTTACGAATCAAGTCCATGGGAGTGTCGAGCGCCGGGACGAGCTTCGCTGCATTCCAAAGCGCCCAAGTCAGACAAAGATTTGAGCTAATCACCGGCGGGTAACACCGATGGGTCTCATCTTGATACCAATCTTGAAGCGCACGCAGCGTCGGCATGCCCGTACCACTAATGACAACGCATTGCGCCCCATCGAGTGAGAGGGCGTCAAGTCCCCGCCTAGCATCGTCGCTGGTGAGTTCGTAGATGGCATGGGTATCCGTCAGCGCCAGATCGACCCGCGCCGTATCGGTCAGGGTCATGCCCGCTGCGCGCCAATACCGATAGCCCTCTTCGGCGAGACTTTGCGGGTAGGGCGATACGACTGCGATGCGCTCGACGTTCAAAACTCGTAGCGCTTGCCGAATCGCTTGGGCCGCAGTGATTACCGGAATACCAGCGGATGCAGCGGCGGTCAGTTCATCCTCGCGCGCGGGAGTCACTCGATAACTCGAGCCCGTGCAGCCGTAGCCGAAGGCGGCGAGGTCGAGTGTGCCGAACTGCGCGAGCGCCTGCGGTATGTGGTGGATGTAGTGGTCGAGTCGCTCTTCGACTCGTGAAGCGGGATGCACAAGCCGAGTTGCGTAAAGCGTTACCCCCTCAGGCAGCAGCGCACGCAACTCGGGCTCGACGGTCGGATTGGCTTGCGGCACCGCAACGCCGATGCGCGCGCGGTGCCCGTAGTCGCGCTGGGGCGCTTCTACTCGCAGAGGCTCTCCAGGTAGCCCTGCGCGACCGGTGAGAGGCGTTTCATCGCCAGAGCGCGAGCCTTCGGTGCATCGAGCAAATGCTCGAGCGGCCCAGAGACGAGCATACGCAGCACCTGCGGATCTTTCCGCGAGACGGCAGCCATTTTGTTGAGTACGGTGAAGCCGCGATAGATCTTCGAGCGCGGCGCGCGGCGATTTTCGATGGAACGGGCGAGGTACTGACCGAAGCGGGAATAGAGGAAGTAATCGTCATCCCCAACGTGGAAACGCGCTTCGGCGAAGAAGTCAGGAAAATTCTTCTCGAGGTATTGGTTAACCTTGAGGAGACGGGGTCCAGGGTCGTTGTCTTGCGACGCTGATAACTTCTTCATTTCTTTCTTGCCACACCTCCAAGGGGTCCAGACCACCATTTCTGGGCGTCACGGGCGGTACCACACCCCGCAACGCGCGCGAAAAGTAAGGCACAACTTCGGCGAGTGCAATACCTTGGGCGAAAATTTTCCGAACGTCGTTTTCGATCATGAGGATGAGCGATGTCTGAGTCGCAGGATCTAGCGCCGACACTGTCAAGTTTCAGGCCCGCGCTGCGCGCCTTGGTGTGGGGTGCGAGCGGCGGAATCGGTGGTGCGTTCGTCGCCGCGCTCGAGGCGAACCCACGTGTTGCTGCGGTCTTGGGGGCATCGCGCACGGCGTCGTCGCCCTGGCGTTTCGACTTGGAGGATGAGCGCTCCATCGAAGCGGTGGCCCAAGCGGCGGCGGCAGGCGGTCCGCTCGATCTGGTGCTGGTCGCAACGGGCGTATTGCTGCCGAGCCCTGAGAAGAGTTGGCGACAACTCGATCCGGCGGTGTTGAGTCGAGCTTATGCGATCAATGCCATCGGGCCGGCGCTGATTGCCAAGCACACGCTCGGCTTACTGCGCCGCGATGCAAAGTCCGTCTTCGCCTGTATCTCGGCGCGGGTGGGGTCGATCGAAGACAACCGTCTCGGCGGCTGGCATGCATATCGCGCCTCCAAAGCGGCGCTCGACATGCTGGTGCGAAATTTTTCCATCGAGTTGCGGCAGCGAAATCCGCAGGGCGTGTGTGTAGCGCTGCATCCAGGGACGGTCGATACGGCCCTGTCGCGACCTTTCCAGTCGGCGGTCAAGCCGAGCAAGTTGCAGGCGCCCGCCGATTCTGTGCGGCGTATGCTGCTGACGCTCGATGGGCTCACGCCTGCCGATACCGGCAAGCTCTGGGCCTACGACGGTGCGCCGATTCCTTTTTGATCAGTCTTGCTCGATTAGCGTAGTCGGTTGAGCCCGGGGATACGGTCGAACCCCGGATCGAAACTCAGTACGGTATCGATGCGTTGCTGCTGCATAGAAGCGACATGGATCGCCGTGCGTACGGGCAACATGGGATATTGCAGCACCAGTTGCTTGGCGAGGTCGACCGTCTCGCGTCCGACCGGCAAGACTTCATCGACCACCCCGAGCAGCGCATCGAAGGCGTATTGCACGTAGCCACGTCTCTCGAGCGTGTGATAGCGATGCAGGATCTCGTTCATGGCCTCGGCATCGGTGACGAGGCGGGTGCGCGAGGTCACAAGCGCTTCGAGGCGGCGTTGCGCGTCCGCCTTATGAGGGTGGGCGGCCCCCACGAGGTACATCGGTACATTGGCATCGATGAAGACCATCAGTAGCCAGCTCCCTCGGCTTGGCCTCGATAGCCACGCTCGACTTCACCGATAACGCGCTCGATCTGCCCGGTCGGTCCGGTATGTCTGACGGCGGCACGGATGACATCTAGTTTGCGGTCGATGTCCGCCGAGGATTCGCGGCGACGGGCAGCGCTAACGGCTTGCCGCACCCAGTCAGCCACACTCAGACCGCTCGCCGCTGCCGCCTCCTGCAGGGCGGCATATTCCGCATCGTCGAAAAGAACCTGAAGTCGCTTTGTCATATGCATGAGTCTAAATGACTCATGTCAATGAGTAAAATTAGACGATTTTCGTTTAATGCGGGAAATAGGCTGGGTATAGTCAATTCCGCGTGACGCCCAGCAGGAGTGCAACATGCATTCGCCCGAAGAAACCGCCTTTGTCCTAACCCCCGCAACCACCCGTCCGGGTAAGCAGGGCTTGTACGATCCAGCCAACGAGCACGATGCCTGTGGCTTCGGCTTCGTCGCGGATATTCAGGGGCGAAAGTCCAACGCGATTCTGCGCAACGCCATCGAGGTCCTGAAGAACCTCGATCACCGTGGCGCTTGCGGTTGTGAGGTCAACACGGGCGACGGTGCCGGCGTGTTGATGCAGATGCCGCACAGCTTTCTGAAAGAAGCCGCCAGAGATGCGCACATCACTCTGCCTGAGCCCGGCCACTATGCGTGCGGCCTTATTTTCATGCCCCGTAATCCGACCCAACGTCGTCGGATCGAGGAGGTTTTCGCGCGTGTCGTGCAGTCTGAGGGCCAGGTCTATCTCGGTGCGCGCACCGTACCGGTCGACAACTCCATGCTTGGCGAGACGGCGCGCCAGAGCGAGCCGTTCATCCGTCAGGTTTTCATCGAGCGTGGTGAAGACACCGCCGACGAAGCCGAGTTCGAGCGCAAGCTCTATGTGATCCGCAAGCGCGCCTACAACGAGATTCGCGTCTCGACGGTCGGTGGCGCCGAATATTGGTATGTCGCGAGCCTCTCCCACAAGACGCTGGTCTACAAGGGGATGCTGACGACGATGCAGCTCGATCAATATTTTCCGGACCTGCGCGATCCGCGCATGGAGACGGCGATCGCGCTCGTTCATTCACGTTTCAGCACCAATACGTTCCCGAGTTGGGATCGTGCGCATCCGTATCGCTACATCGCGCACAACGGCGAGATCAACACGCTACGCGGCAACATCAACTGGATGCGTGCTCGTGAGGCACTGCTCGAGTCGTCGCTCTTCGGCGAAGACGTTTCCAAGATCACGCCGATCGTGAACGTCAATGGCAGCGACTCCTCCATGTTCGACAACGTGCTCGAACTGATGGTGTTGTCGGGTCGCTCCTTGCCGCACGCCATGATGATGATGATTCCGGAGCCGTGGTCGAAAGACGAGAACATGGATCCGGCGCGCCGGGCGTTTTATCAATTCCATTCGAGCCTCATGGAGCCTTGGGATGGGCCGGCCGCCGTCGCGTTCACCGACGGTCTGCGTATCGGTGCCGTCCTCGATCGCAATGGACTGCGACCGGGCCGCTACTACGTCACACGTGACGACATGGTGGTCGTTGCTTCCGAGGCGGGCGTGCTCGATATTCCGCCGGCACAGGTCGTACGCAAGGGGCGTCTGCAACCGGGTCGTATGTTCCTGATCGACACCGAACAGCGACGCATCATCGAAGACGAAGAAATTAAACGGACGATCGTCAACGAACGGCCCTATGCCGAGTGGCTCGGTGAACATCTCGTGCACCTCAAAGATTTGCCGCCAGCACCGCAGTTGCCTGCGCCCGAGCCTGATCTGTTGCGCGCCCGGCAGATCGCATTCGGTTACACCTTTGAGGATCAGCGCATCCTCATGGCGCCGATGGCCAAAGATGGTGTCGAGGCCGTCGGCTCGATGGGTAACGATACGCCGCTCGCCGTGCTGTCGAAGCGTTCGCGACTGCTCTACGACTATTTCAAGC
>VFQT010004496.1_pt1 | contig 11541 bp, 11 predicted proteins | sample 3512381 | NCBI WGS metagenome assembly VFQT01 (sample SAMN10412376, study PRJNA504923) | tailings metagenome | isolation source: Relicate 2 Philex TSF3 active mining site | place: Philippines: Tuba, Benguet | collected 2017-08-29 | reverse complement strand
CAGCGCTCGGGCAATGGCAACGCGTTGCTGCTCGCCCCCTGAGAGCTCACGAGGCATATGAACAGCACGATGCGTCATTCCCACTGATGCAAGGAGTGCGTCAGCGCGCTGTGCCACGTCGGATTCGCGATCGCCACGCAAGAGACCTGGCATCATCACGTTTTCACGTGCTGTGAATTCTGGCAGTAGATGATGGAATTGGAACACGACACCAATTGACGACAACCGCAGCGCGGTAATTGTGGAAGTGTTCGCCGATGGAATATCAATCGGGCGGTCATCAACGTGATAGACAATCGAGCCCGCATCAAGCGTGTCCAATGTCGCCAGGATATGAAGGAAGGTACTCTTCCCAGCACCACTTGGTCCCATCAATGCAACCACTTCTCCGGGCATTACTGTAAGCGATGCGCCTCGCAGCACATGCGTGGCGGCCTCTGTTTCTGAGGTTCGGTACGCCTTCGTGATTCCCTGCGCTATGAGAATCGGCGTCATGAGAACTGACCTAACACTCGCAGGTCGTTATCGTAGAGCATGCGAATATCATCAATGCCGGTCATCATCAGCACAACACGCTCAACTCCGAATCCAAAGGCAAATCCCGAGTACTCTTCAGGATCGATACCACATGCACGAAGCACGTTTGGATGAACCATTCCGGCTCCGCAGATTTCGAGCCAACCCGAGTGCTTGCAGATACGACACCCCTGCCCCTTGCACAAGAAGCACGACATGTCGATTTCGCAGCTCGGCTCGGTAAACGGGAAGTAGGAAGTGCGGAAGCGGAACTCGGCGTGTGCATCATAGAACCTACGGGCAAACTCCATGATCGTGCCCTTGAGGTCTGCCATGCTCACACCCTTATCGATGTAGAGCCCTTCGATCTGATGGAACTCAGCCAACGAGCGAGCGCTTACAGCTTCGTTACGGTACACACGACCCGGCATGATGCAACGGATCGGTGGTTTCATCGATTCCATGACCCGGACTTGTACCGACGACGTGTGAGTACGAAGCAACACGTCTGCGCGATCAGCTGCATCGACGAAAAACGTGTCTTGCATATCGCGTGCAGGGTGATCTTCGGCAAAGTTGAGCTTACCGAAGTTGTGCGCGTCATCTTCAACGTCTGGACCCTCAGCAACGTCAAATCCCATCGATCCAAAGATTTCGACAAGCTTTTGGATTGACTGTGTAATCGGGTGCACAGCACCAACGCGGACACCACGACTCGGCAAAGTTGTGTCGATTGTCGGCACAGGAGCGGGCGCACCGTACGTCGCAAGCGCTTGCTCGTACGCACCCTCGGCAAGGGTCCGAAGTTCATTCAGTGCCTTGCCGACAACCGGCTTGTCTTCCTTTTGGACAGAGCGCAGTTGATCAACGCAGGCCTGCAGCGTGCCCTTCTTCACCAAGTGGGTCAAGCGAAACTGCTCGGCATCTTCACGTGTAGCAATGCCGGCAATATCGACTTCGATCTGCGCCTTGAGCGCCGAGATGGTATCGAGGAGTGTCATAGGTACAAATGTACGGATAGAAAAACGGCGGTGATGACCTTGTCACCACCGCCGCATTCACGAATTCTCAATCTCCTTACACAGACTTAGCGATGGTCGCAAACACCTGTGGGTGATTCATTGCGATGTCAGCAAGAACCTTGCGGTTGATCGCAATATTGTTCTTCTTCAGGCCGTGCATCAGCTTCGAATACGTTGTTCCGTTCAGACGTGCCGCAGCATTAATGCGGACGATCCAGAGCGAACGGAATGTGCGCTTCTTATTACGGCGGTCACGGTATGCATACTGCAGACCCTTCTCGACGTGGTGCTTGGCAATTGTCCAAACCTTTGAACGTGCGCCCCAGTAGCCCTTGGCGAGCTTGAAGTATTTCTTCTTGCGCTGGTGCGCCGCTACTTTATTGACACTACGTGGCATGTCAACTCTCCACTATGTTGTCGTCAGGAGAACGGCTTTCCCTGATCGACGTGAATAAAATTGTCCGTTAGCGCATTGCGAGGCAGTGCAGGACATTGTTCATGTTCGATGGATCAACGAGAGCATCTTGGCGAAGATTACGCTTACGCTTACGATTCTTGCTCGTCAAAATGTGGCTGCGATTTGCCTTCTGGCGCTTGATCGCACCTGATCCGGTGATCTTGTATCGCTTCTTCGCACCGGAATTGGTCTTCATCTTCGGCATTACTTTTCCTCAACTGGTTGTTGTTCTGGTTCCTGTGTTGGGGCGGTGCCATCACCTGCTTCTGCTGGCTTTGGCTCCTTCTTCTTTGCTGGCTTCTTGATGTCAGGCGCGAGCATGACTCCAAGAAAGCGTCCTTCCATCCGCATCGGCTGATCGATCTTAGCAACATCGGCAAGGGCATCAATGAAGCGCTGGAGCAATTCTTCGCCGAGTTCCTTGTGCAGGATCTCGCGCCCCTTGAACATCACGGTAGCCTTGACCTTATGTCCCTCTTCAAGAAACTCACGAGCGTGACGTGTCTTGAAGTCAAAATCGTGCGTATCAGTTCCCGCTTTGAATCGAACTTCCTTGAGCGTCGAATGCGACTGCGCCTTCTTCTGTTGCTTTTCCCGCTTGGTCTGTTCGTAAATGAACTTACCATAGTCGATGATCTTGCATACCGGCGGATTTGCCTGTGGTGCAATCTCTACAAGGTCGAGTTCGCGCTCAAGTGCAATACGAAGAGCTTCGCGCCGAGGAAGCACGCCAAGCGCACCGCCCTGGGCATCAACAACACGTAGTTCAGGTGCACTGATCTCGTCGTTGATCTTGTGTTTTCGTTGTGGTTCCTGACGCGGACCTTGCGGCGGGATGTACGGACGCCTCAAACGGACCTTCGAGTAAAATGGATGAACTTCTCGCAAAGAACGCAAAGATAAGTCTTAAAAGGGGTTACGTCCAAATGGCACGACGATCGTGTTCTGCGTCCTTCGTAATTTTATGGTCTTCTCTACGTCTAGCACCCCCATGATTGATAAATCCGACGTTCTCGATTCGATTGAACAGGCCGAACGGCGCACCCCTGCCTTCCCTGCCAGCATGCCAGTGCTTCCCCTGCGGGACATTGTCATCTACCCCCACATGATCTTTCCGGTCCTGATCGGCCGTTCCTCGTCGCTGAAGGCTGTTGCCGAGGCGCTCGAGCGTGACAAGTTCATCCTGGTAGTGGCCCAAAAGCAGGCTTCCACTGAGGAGGCAGGATTCGACGACATCTACACTGTTGGCACGGTTGCCAAGATCTTGCAAGTCATGCGCCTGCCCAACAACCTGCTCAAGGTCCTCGTCGAGGGCACCGTTACAGCAAAGGTTGTCGGACCGGTCAAAACGGAGCCCTACCTGGAGGCAACCGTCGAGGTCGTCTCGCCTATTGTCAACGAAAAAGATCGTAGTCTCAAAGCTCTGGTGCGCCATGCGACAGAGCTGTTCGAGGAGTACGTCAAGGACAATCGAAACCTTCCTCCCGAAGTCTTGGGGGCGTTCCAGAATCTTGAAGATCCGGTACGAAAGCTCTACTACGCAGCTGCGAACGTGACGCAGAAGGTCGATGTAAAGCAGCTCATTCTTGATGCTGAGGATGTGAAGGGGCAGTACTATGAGCTCGTGCAAATGCTCTCAAACGAGCTTGAGCTCTTGCGTCTTGAGGTCGAGATCGACACCAAGGTGCAGGACCAGATTCAGAAGTCGCAACGCAAGTACTTTATCCAAGAACAGATCCGCGCGCTGCAAACAGAGCTCGGTGAAGAAGATGAGGGTGGACCAGAACTTGGCCCGCTGCGCGAGCTTCTCGACAAAGCACAACTCCCTGATGGCATTCGTGCGAAGATCACGGAAGAGTTCGATCGTCTCAAGCGGACGCCATCGATGTCGCCAGAGTTTAGCGTCAATCGCACGTGGCTCGAATGGATCGGCAACGTTCCATGGGCAACGAAGACCGATGACGATCTCGACATCGCAAATGCACGTGGCATCCTTGATGCCGATCACTACGATCTCGAAAAACCGAAAGAGCGCATCCTCGAGTACATTTCGGTCTTGAATCTCGTCGGTGCATTGCGCGGACAGATCCTGTGTTTCGTTGGACCTCCAGGCGTTGGAAAGACCTCGCTTGCAAAGTCAATCGCACGCGCACTCGGACGCAAGTTCGTTCGCCTCTCACTCGGTGGTGTTCGCGATGAAGCCGAAATCCGTGGACACCGCCGCACGTATATCGGTGCAATGCCTGGCAAGATCATTCAGTCGATGAAGAAGGCTGGTTCGATCAACCCTGTAATTCTGCTTGACGAAATCGACAAGATGTCGATGGACTTCCGCGGTGATCCGAGCGCGGCACTTCTTGAGGTTCTCGACCCTGAACAGAACACAACATTTAGTGATCACTACCTCGAAGTCGATTACGATCTCTCGAATGTGCTCTTCATCGCTACGGCGAATGTGATGTACGACATTCCAGGTCCACTGCTTGATCGTCTTGAAGTGATTGAGCTCTCGAGTTATCTCGAGCCGGATAAGGTACAAATCGCCAAGCAGTATATCGTGCCAAAGCAACTCGAGCGCCATGGTCTCAAGGACTTCGATGTGACGTTCACCGATGCTGCGCTGTTGAAGATTGTTCGCGAGTATACACGCGAGGCCGGCGTTCGCTCACTTGAACGCGAGATCGCCAGCATCCTCCGCAAGCTCGCGATGGAGATCGTGAGTGTAGCTTCGAAGAAGGCATCATCGAAGGCTGGCACAACCAAGGCAATCGCCAAGCTCGCATCGCAGCGTTCGTGGGTAGTCGACGAGAAGGCTGTCGAACGTCACCTGCGAGCGCCAAAGTACAAGGTAAAGGCAGAGGAACTCAGCGACAAGGTTGGTGTGGCTACGGGGCTGGCATGGACCTCGATGGGTGGCGACACGCTCCCGGTCGAAGTAACCATCATGCCAGGGCCGGAGCGCCTGACGCTCACCGGAAAACTCGGCGACGTCATGAAGGAATCGGCGATGGCAGCGCTCTCGTATCTCAGAAGCACAGCCCCAACGTTCAATCTCGATCCAGACTTTGCCAAGGGTAAGGAGCTTCACATTCACGTTCCCGAGGGAGCAATCCCCAAGGATGGTCCGTCGGCAGGTATTACCATGACCCTCGCCCTGCTATCGGCTGCGAGCGGACGTGCATTGCGTGGCGACGTGGCGATGACCGGCGAAGTAACCCTCCGTGGCAACGTCCTACCGATCGGTGGATTGAATGAAAAGCTTCTGGCTGCCCGTCGGGCAGGCATGACGACCGTTCTTGTCCCGAAAGACAACAAAAAGGACGTCCTGGAGCTCTCCCCTCAAGTCACCGAAGGCCTTACCATTGCCTACGTCGGACACGTCTCTGAAGCGGTCAAGGTGGCCTTCCGGGATGCAAAACCTGCACGTAAGCGGTAAGTATATTTGGTGGTTCGGGACTTTTCCCCTACTTTTGTCGTTCGCAGCATTACCATCGAGACTACACGGAGTACAAAGTCATGGCCAAGAAGGGCGCACGCGTCATCATCACGCTCGAATGCACGGAAGCCAAAGGTGAAGGCAAGCCAGCATCGCGTTACACGACGATGAAGAACAAGCAAAACACCACGGAACGTCTTGAAATCAAGAAGTACAATCCGTTCCTGAAGCGTCATACGGTACACAAGGAAATCCGCTAAGTCGGACTCCTCTACCTATTGCATTCTCAGCAGCCCCGACTGTTTTCAGTCGGGGCTGTTTCGTTTTAGATATCGGTCGTGATCGATGTGCGGATGCGTGGGAGCTTCGCAGCAACCGCTGCGGCGAGGTCGATGCCCCGCGCATTACAAAAGTTCATCAACGAGATCAGCACATCTGCGGCCTCGTCGGCAACATGTGCTTCATCGACTGGCGACCCCCGCCAGCGCTTCTTTTCAAGATTGGCCAATTCACCCGTCTCACCGCTGAGCTCGAGCGCAAAGAACTCCGGAGGTCGTGCGATAAAGCACGCTGATTGATAGGCATCGAATGCCTGTTGTACCGGTGCAAGCCCTTGCTCTACCTGAGCAATCAGGTCATGGCATAACGGATGGATGCTCATATCTCCCCCTCCTTCTCCCCGTCATCGTCGCCCTCAGCGGGCCCACCATCGCGCATGCGATAGCCAACACCACGAACGCTCGTTACAAGTTGTGACTGACCTGGCTTTTCAATCTTTTGACGAATGCGCTTGATATAGACGTCGATGATGTTCGACTCAGGATCGAAGTTATGCTTCCATACGTGTTGCATGATCATCGAGCGCGAAAGGATCCGATCCTTGTTACGCATCAGGTACTCAAGCAAAGCGTACTCTTTGGTGGTGAGCTCGATCTCCTTGTCGTCTCGGTACGCAAAGTGTGTAACGAGATCCAGCGTCAGATCTCCACATTGCAGCTTGGTTGTCTTCTCAGGCGTCGACCGACGAAGGATCGAGCGAAGTCGCGCTGCCAGCTCCTCGAAATGGAACGGCTTCGACAGGTAATCATCAGCGCCAAGATCGAGACCCTGCACACGGTCCTCCATCGAACCTCGTGCTGTCAGCATTAACACAGGTGTGGCATTCCCCTCCGCACGCAGCGCACGAAGCACGCTGTAACCATCAAGCTTCGGGAGCATGACGTCAAGCACGATAGCATCGAACACATTGTGCAGAGCCAGATCTAATCCGGCCTGACCATCGGCTGCCGTCTCCACAACGTAGCGCTCTTCCTCTAGCCCCCGCTGAATGAAGCTGGCAACCTTTCGTTCATCTTCGATAACGAGAATACGCATGGGGGCAAGATACAACGGACCGTATCTTCGTGACGTATGAGATGGTCCTCAATCCTCGGTCAGGAACGCGTTGTTCAGATGCTCCAACGGTGCATCATCGATCACCGAATCCCGCAGGCACTTCTCCTGACTGGTCGGGAGGGGGCAGGCACTGTCGCTCTTGCACTTGCAATGGCGCGCACAGTCAACTGTCACCATCCGTTAACAACGGAAACATCAGTAGAACCCTGCGAGGCGTGTCCGTCGTGCATTCAATCGTCGACGCTGCAACACACCAACATCAAACTGATTATGGCACTTCCCGCTGGGAAAGCCGATACTGAAGAGGATGTTGCCGATGACGTTGTTGAGGCTCTTCGCGATGTTCTCCAGGCCGTTGCTGAAGATCCATACTCACGCGTGCGACTGCCAAATGCGTCGATGATCCGTATTGGACAGATTCGCGAGGCCAAACGCATGCTGTCGCTCTCGGCAGCGCAAGAGGGCCGTCGTGTTGTGATTATCGTCAATGCAGAAGAGATGAATGTCGAGGCATCGAATGCCTTTCTTAAGACGCTTGAAGAGCCCCATGACGACGTCACGATCATTCTGACAACATCACGTCCTGAGCGTCTGCTGCAGACAATTGTATCGCGGTGTCAAGAGTTGATCGTGCCGCCCCTTTCCGATACGACAGTCATCGAAGCGTTGACGCATCGTGGACTCTGCACACCGGAAGAAGCGGCTCTTGTTGCACCGTTTGCTGAGGGCGACATTCAGCGAGCTGCAGATTTCGTCTCCGAGGATGTTCGAGGTCTACGCACATCAGCGCTCGCATTGTTACGTGCTGCGCTTCGCGGAAAAGACTATCGCAATGCACTTGCTGATGCGGCTGCCGAGATCGGCGACGAGCGGAGCAAGGCGAAGGCAGAGGCAACACTCTCGTTGTTAGCCGTGTGGTTGCGCGATGCGTACGCGTTAGCACTAGGTGGACCAGATGTACGCCTAGTGAATGCCGACGATCGTTCTGCACTTGAAAAGTTCGCTGCTGCATTTGGCTCAGCCGATCTTCCATCAGTCATCAGCGTGATTGAGCGTGCCTCACGCGACATCCAGCGCAACACCTCGATCACACTCACCCTACTGACTGCGATGATGGATATTCGTGGCATCATCGCTCGTACACGCTCTGCTGCCTAGTCTGTCGAGGCTTCCGATCCTTCGCTTGCAGCGTGATCGAAATGATGTCGTATTGCCGTTGCCACTGCATCACCGACAACCTCTGCGAGCTGCTCATGTGATGCCTGGCGCACCTGTTCGAGAGAACCCAGGGCTGTGAGCAGCTTTTTTGCTCTCGTTGCTCCAACACCCGGAATATCCGTGAGCCCTGTTTGCAATGTCCGTTTCGATCGCAATGTGCGGTGGTAGGTGATCGCAAAACGGTGTGCTTCGTCGCGTGCCTGCTGCAACAGACGCAGACTTGGTGACGATTTGGCGATGTAGAGAGGGGTTGACGATGCGGGCACGAACACTTCTTCAAGTCGTTTCGCAAGACCGATGACGGTGAATCGACCAACCAAGCCCAAAGCCGCGAGCACTTCCATCGCATGCGAAAGCTGTCCCTTGCCACCGTCAATAATCAACAAATCGGGCAACGGTTGCTCTTCTGCGAGAGCCCGCGAGAATCTTCGAGTGAGCACCTCCTTCATTGCCTCGAAGTCATCATTGCCTTCAAGCGTTCGAAGCTTGTAGTGGCGATAATCGGACTTCTTTGGCTTTCCATCGACGAAGACAACCATCGACGAAACATAGTCTGTGCCTTGCATGTGCGAGTTATCGAAGCACTCGATCCTCCGCGGCATGCGTTCCATCCGCAGATCTGCCTGCAACGTCATGATCGCCTTGGGCAACGACTGATCGAGCTGTGCTTGGTGCATCAGTCGTTCACGGAGCAACACGTCGGCATTCATCTCCGCCATCTGCAGAACCTTCTTCTTGTCACCGATCTTGGGCACGATCAGATGAACCACCCGCCCCTTAACCTGTGCAAGGTAGGCTTCCATCACATCGGCGTCTTCGATCTCGCATGGCAGAAGCACCTCTTCGGGCAGTTGCTCGGCATCGAGGTACCAGCGCTCAAGGGCCTGTCGAACAATCTCGGCGTCAGAGCTATCACGTGCAGATGTCACAAATACGTGACGCTTCCCCACCAGCTTTCCATCACGGATTGTGAGGAGCACGATACATGCTTGGGATTCGCCACGCGCCATCGCTACAACGTCGCGGTCGACCTCATCGGTAGTAACTACCTTTTGTTTCGCCGTATAGTCTCGAAGCAAGTGTAAACGACGGCGAATGTCGGCAGCATCTTCAAATCGCAGCTGCTCTGCAAGCTCGTGCATGCGATGCTCCAGCTCGCGCTCGAGATCCTTGGTCTTTCCTTGCAACACACGATGCACGTCGCGGATATGCTGTCCGTAGTGCTCTCTACCGACGTGTGCCTCGCATGGACCTTCACACTTACGGATGTGATAATCGAGGCATACTCGATACTTCCCTGCTGCAACGGAGGTCTCGGTAAGAGGGAGCTCGCACGATCGCAGAGGAAACACCGAACGGAGCGTCTTCAGCAATCCATACAGATACGTGCCATCAGTATAGGGTCCGTAGTATGTGCTGCCATCACGGACGACGCGTCGGGTTGAAAAGACGCGTGGAAACTCCTCACGCGTAATGCGGATGTAGGGATACGACTTATCGTCTTTCAAGAGGATGTTGTACTTGGGCTTGTGCTCCTTGATCAAGGTATTCTCAAGGATGAGTGCCTCAACCTCCGTATCGGTCACAATGGTCTCAACATCGACAATACGCAGCATCAGTGCTCGTGTCTTGGCGTCAACTGGACGGCCTTCCTGGAAGTAGGACTTGACACGGGCACGAAGGTTTTTTGCCTTGCCAACGTAGATGATGGTGCCCTGTGCGTCACGATGCAGGTACACCCCTGGACGCGTAGGTAACCCTGCGACTTTTTGCAGGAGCTCTTCGGAGTGTTGACGTTGTGCATCAGCCATGACGCAAAACTATGTTCTTGGAGTGGTCCTCAAACGGCAAAACGTATATTACCGGAGCTTTTTTGTGAGGACATGATTAATGAGTCAACCGAACGCTGGAATCACCTCAATCGAGGCAATTGCAAAAGAACTCAAGGACGCTGCAACCTTCATCGGACAGCGCGTCATCAATCGCGAAGAGGTTATCGAGCAGGCATTTTGTGCTCTCCTAACTGCCGAGCATATGCTTCTGCAGAGTCGAACCGGCGTCGGCAAGTCCCTGCTCGCCGAACAGATCTTTCGGATGTTCGACGGCGCGCGGATGTTCCGTGTGCAGGCCAGTAAGGAACAACAACCTGACACCTTCTTTGGTGGACTCGATCTTGAGGAACTCAAGGCTGGTCGGATCATTCACAATACAAAGGGCTCGTTGGTTGAGAGTGATTTTGGCTTCATTGACGAGATTTTTGATGCCAACGACTTCACCCTTCGCGCGCTCCTTTCGCTGTTGAACGAACGTCGACTTCTGCGCGGTGTTCAGGACGTTGCATCGCCACTCCACACGGTGCTCGCTGCAACCAACTACCTCCGCGTTAGCGAGGTCACAGAAGCACTTCTCGACCGATTCCTGTTCAAAGCAGTTATTCTGCCAGACAAGGATCCGTTCATTCAGTACCGGATCGCACAGCGTTACCTGGAGCATGGCGGACGTGTTGCCGAACCACCCAGCACAATCCCGCTGTCGCGTTTGCAGCACATGCACAGGATCATTGTCGGACGTTCCGAAGACTTCCAGATCTCGATTACGAATGAACTGCTGTACTTCACCAACATCGTCATTCGGCACTACGAGTTTCTCCAAAACCGACAGCGTGCGGAGTCGGCTCGGAAGGGCGAAGGCACAGACTTCTACATCTCACCACGGACGCAAGCAAAGTCGCTCGACCTTTTGCGTGCACTTGCACTGCTAAAGGGGCGCAGCCATGTCATCCACGACGACGTGAGTCGCCTCTACTTCATCTTTGCTACTGTTGGCATCCCAGAAGAGATCGCGCTCTTCAAAAAGGCCTACACCACCGTGTTGAATTCACTAACAGCGTCGCGAGGATTCGATCAGATCACGATTCTTCTCGACTTTACCGACCTCCTGAAGGATCTCCGTGCAAATCCTCGGATGATGCTCGAGCCCCTTAGCTCGTTTGCCGACACGCCAGTACGACGTTCGTTCATGGACTGGGTGCGAGAAAAATTCGGACAAGATCTACCGAAGGATCAAAACAAGAAGATGCTCGAGCAGTTCATTACCGACTTCGTGCCTGTGTGCGACGAGGTACGTGAGCTTCGCCACTCGGTAGAGCGTGCATTGCAGCAAACACTGATTGCAGTTGAACGAGAACTCCAGCGTGGAGCATCGTAACGCATGTCACGGACGTCAATCGAGACATCCCGCTTCTTCTCAAGCATGGAGCTATTCGGCTTCTTTGATGCTGTCGAAGAGCATCTCCCTGATGAGTTCACCATCATCTACGAGATAGCGCGCGTTCTCGAGGACCAGACCCATGCAATTTCACGGGCGCTCGCTCCCGTTCTCGAGCTCGAACAGGCCTCGGATTCTACGTCTCCCGAGCTGATCACGATACCGATTGCCACAGATGCGAAGGAGTACGAGGCCGACCTCATTCGTAGCGTGACGGAAGTACGCTCGAT
>VFQT010004495.1_pt1 | contig 11541 bp, 5 predicted proteins | sample 3512381 | NCBI WGS metagenome assembly VFQT01 (sample SAMN10412376, study PRJNA504923) | tailings metagenome | isolation source: Relicate 2 Philex TSF3 active mining site | place: Philippines: Tuba, Benguet | collected 2017-08-29 | reverse complement strand
CATCCGTCTCTTTCGATGCGAACCATTGTCTACAAAGGAATGGTTACCACTTTGCAACTGGAGCCTTTCTATCCTGATCTTTCAGATAAGGATTTTGAGTCCAAGTTAGCCTTGGTTCACTCACGCTTTTCAACAAACACCTTTCCGTCATGGCCACTGGCACACCCCTTCAGATTCATCGCTCACAACGGCGAGATAAACACGGTTAAGGGAAACACCAATTGGATGGCAGCTAGAGAATCGCAGCTGAAGAGCGAGATTCTTGGGAACATCAATCAGCTAAAGCCAATCGTTCTACCAGGGGCTTCGGACAGTGCAACTTTTGACGAGGTCCTAGAGCTTCTGGTGATGGGGGGAAGATCACTTCCGCACGCCATGATGATGATGATTCCCGGCGCCTGGGAAAAGCAGCTTGATCTTGATCCCCAACTACGTGACTTCTACGAATACCACTCGATGCTGATGGAGCCGTGGGACGGACCGGCAGCCGTTGTCTTTACCGATGGAAACCTAGTTGGAGCAACTCTTGATAGAAATGGACTGCGGCCTGGAAGATTTATAGTCACTGAGGATGGTTTTGTCATCCTGGCATCGGAAATTGGCGTATCAGATATATCACCAGACCGTATCGTTCGAAAAGGTCGACTGCAGCCAGGGAAAATGTTCCTAATTGACACTGAGCAAGGCAGCATCATAGAAGACGAGCAAATAAAGGCTGAGGTTGCTTCACTTGAACCGTGGGGACAGTGGCTAGAACAATCCAGAATTAACCTCAAGGACTTGCCCGAGCGTGAACATGTTCGCTACTCGTCTACCTCTGTAAATCGTCGCCAGAGAGTGTTCGGTTACACGGAGGAAGACCTTAAGGAATTCATTGCACCGATGGCCAAGAGCGGTCAGGAGCCAATTGGGGCAATGGGAACCGATACGCCTATCGCAGCGATTTCCGACAGGCCAAGACTCCTATTTGACTACTTTGTTCAGCAGTTTGCCCAGGTGACAAACCCCCCTCTTGATGCCATTCGAGAGGAAGTCGTTACATCAATGACTGCGGCAATTGGCCCAGTCAGAAACCTTTTATCTGCAACGCCGGAGCACGCCAAGCAGATGGTTTTGGACTATCCGATCTTGAGTAACGATGAACTTGCCAGGATCAAGCACATTGACAAGGCCAACAACATTGGAAAGAGCGTCACTCTGAGCTGCCTCTATCGCGTTGACGATGGAGCGCAGGCGCTTGAGAAGCGACTGGCAGAGATGTGCGAGGAAGTCGACGAGGCACTGACTGCAGGAGCAACTTTCATCGTGCTTTCAGATCGCGACTCAAATCGTGAGCTAGCACCAATCCCGTCACTACTTTCACTATCGGCCATTCACCACCACCTAATCAGGCAGGGGAACCGAATGATGGCCGGACTGGTAGTTGAGTGTGGCGACGCCAGGGATGTCCACCACGTTGCCACCCTGATTGGCTATGGAGCATCCGCTGTCAATCCCTACCTAGCTTTGGAATCTGCGGAGGACATGGTCGTCCGGGGCATCATCAGCGACATCTCTATCGAGCGATCTAGCAAAAACATGATCAAAGCTCTTGGTAAGGGCGTGCTCAAGATCATGAGCAAAATGGGAATCTCTACAGTCGGCTCCTACGCTGGTGCGCAATGCTTCGAGGCCATCGGACTTTCACAAGAGTTCATCGATCGTTACTTCACGGGCACCACATCCAAACTTGGGGGAGTTGGACTCGACATAATCGCCAGGGAGATAGAACAGCGGCATCAGGCCGCATACCCAATTGAGGGCGCGACTCGAGCGCACCTGCCTCTTGAAGTCGGTGGCGAGATGAAATGGCGCAGAGAGGGTCCGCCACACCTTTTCAATCCTGAGACAGTCTTCAAACTGCAGCACTCAACCCGGTCCAAGAAGTATGAGATTTTCAAGCAGTACTCAAAGGCGGTCGATGACCAGTCTGAGAGATTGATGACCCTGCGAGGTTTATTCAAACTTAGAACAGACCTTAGAAATCCGATACCCATAGAACAGGTCGAACCTGTTTCTTCGATAGTGAAGAGGTTTAGCACGGGCGCCATGTCACTTGGTGCAATTTCTCCGGAAGCTCATGAAGTGCTAGCTATTGCAATGAACCGTCTTGGTGGAAAGAGCAACACTGGTGAAGGCGGGGAGTCCACCGAGCGACTTCTGAACCGAGAATCTCGATCGGCAGTCAAGCAGGTCGCTTCAGGACGCTTCGGTGTTACCTCTATGTACCTCACCCATGCGGATGACATCCAAATAAAGATGGCTCAGGGTGCAAAGCCCGGTGAGGGTGGTCAACTTCCCCCTCACAAGGTCTATCCGTGGATTGCACAGCTGAGACACTCAACACCTGGTGTTGGCCTGATTTCGCCTCCGCCACATCACGACATCTACTCAATTGAAGATCTAAAGCAGTTGATTTTCGATCTGAAAAGGGCCAACCGCTCTGCTCGCATAAACGTGAAGCTAGTGAGTCAATTTGGTGTTGGAACGGTTGCCGCTGGAGTTGCTAAGGCCAAAGCAGATGTGGTCCTTATCTCCGGGCACGACGGCGGTACAGGAGCAAGTCCACTGAATTCTCTGAAGCACGCTGGAACCCCCTGGGAGTTAGGCCTTGCAGAAACTCAACAGACACTGCTTCTAAATGGACTGAGAGACAGAATCGTTGTGCAGGTTGATGGTTCCATGAAGACTGGAAGAGATGTCATCATCGCCGCGCTGCTTGGAGCTGAAGAGTACGGTTTCGCAACCGCACCACTGGTAGTTGAGGGCTGCATTCTGATGCGTGTGTGCCACCTTGACACATGCCCAGTTGGAGTGGCGACGCAGAACCCAGATCTGCGAGCCAGATTCAGGGGTCAGGCAGATCACGTGGTGAACTTCTTTGAATTCCTAGCCCAGGAAGTGCGGGAATATCTGGCGCAGCTTGGATTCAAATCACTCGATGAGGCTATCGGCCATGTCGAACTGCTCGATGCGAATGAGGCTATCAAGCACTGGAAAGCCGATGGCATGGATCTATCGCCGATTTTCGCTGCTAAGGACATTAGGCAAACCTCGTCTTTGCATGCCACGACATCTCAAGACCACGAACTCGAAAAGCACTTCGACTACTCGCTTCTTGCGCCCGCGACCCTGGCGCTTAAGGAGGGTAAGCAGGTTCTCCTAGAAAGGGAAATCAATAACACACACCAGGCAATTGGCACCATGCTCGGTAATGAGCTCACCAAGCGATGGGGTGAAGATGGTCTCGAGCCAGGCACTTTGGAACTTATGCTTTCCGGAAGTGCTGGGCAATCTTTAGGAGCATTCATTCCCAGAGGAATCAAGATTGTCGTCGAAGGTGATTGCAACGACTACGTTGCCAAGGGAATCTCGGGTGGAACTGTAGTGGTAAAACCACCGGCCGGCAGTGGATTCGTAGCCAGTCAAAATGTAATTGCCGGCAACGTGATTGGATACGGTGCTACCTCGGGAAAGATTTTCCTAAACGGTGTAGTAGGTGAGAGATTCTTAGTTAGAAATTCAGGTGCTACAGCTGTGGTCGAAGGTGTCGGTGATCATGCCTTGGAATACATGACAGGTGGGCGCGCAGTGATTCTCGGCAGAACGGGAATTAACCTTGGTGCTGGTATGAGCGGAGGAATCGCTTACGTCTACAAACTCTCTGAGTCAAAAGTAAACCGAGAAGCCCTGCAACATGGTGAAATATCTCTGAATCAGCTTGAGCCGCAAGACAAGCAGGAGCTTCGAGCACTTCTGGAAGAGCACCTCCACGAAACAGCTAGCCCTTTGGCAGGAATGATTTTGGACAATTTCGAGCAAGAGGCGAACAATTTCGTAAAGGTGCTCCCAAGGGATTTTGCCAAGGTTTTGGAGATTCAACAGCAAGCTCGTGAACTTGGATACGAGCCAGACGGTCAAGAAGTGTGGACGAAGATTTTGGAGGTGACTGGTGGCTGACCCAAGGGGATTCATCAAAGTTACTGAACGGGAAACAGCGCAGCGCAGGCCCGTGCCAGTCCGAATCAAGGACTGGAAAGAGGTCTACGCAGAAAGAAACGGCGAGGTTGTAAAACGTCAGGCCAGTCGATGCATGGACTGTGGAATCCCGTTTTGTCACCAGGGGTGCCCACTTGGGAATCTGATTCCGGAGTGGAACGACTTAACCCACCGCGATCGAAGCAAAGAGGCAATCGATCGCCTACATGCGACTAACAATTTCCCAGAGTTCACCGGTCGAATTTGCCCAGCTCCTTGCGAGGACGCCTGCGTTCTTGGCATCAATCAACCGCCAGTAACCATCAAGGAAATTGAAGTCAGCATCATCGACAATGCTTTTGATAAGGGTTTCGTGCTTCCGCAGGTTCCCGATCGCCTGACAGGAAAGACAATTGCGATTGTCGGTAGCGGCCCGGCAGGACTTGCAGCAGCTCAGCAGTTAACGCGAGCTGGTCACACCGTCGCCGTCTATGAAAGAGATGACCGAATTGGTGGTCTTCTTCGATATGGCATTCCAGATTTCAAGATGGAGAAAAAACACATCGATCGTCGCATCCACCAAATGGAAGCTGAGGGAACAAGGTTTAGAACGGGTGTCCATGTCGGTGTTGACATCACTTTTGATGACCTACGCAAAAGGTACGATGCGATTTTGCTAGCAACCGGGGCCCTTCGAGCTAGGGACATTCAAGTTGCAGGACGTGAGCTATCCGGTGTGCACTTTGCCATGGAATATCTGGCACAGGCAAATAAAGCAGTTGCGGGGGATCAGGTAGCGAACCAAATCAGCGCTGAGGGAAAGCACGTTGTGATTCTTGGAGGCGGAGACACTGGCGCCGATTGTTTAGGCACTGCGACGAGACAGGGTGCACTTAGCGTCACAACACTTGCTATCGGAAAGATGCCTCCCGAGACAAGGACGGAGGAGATGCCTTGGCCAACAGTGCCAAACGTGTTTGAGATTCAGTCTGCTCACGAGGAGTTTGGTCAGAGAAAGTACCTTCACTCCACCGTTGAGTTTGTGGGAGAGGCTGGAAAACTCACCGGGGTAAAAGTTGCTGACACGGAATTTGTCGATGGAAAAAGACTCCCCAAGGTTGGAACAGAAAGAGTAATCCCTGCCGATCTGGTGCTCCTGGCCCTTGGTTATCAAGGTAATGAGTTTGAAAATGTAGAAAAGCAACTAGGAGTTAAGGTCGATTCGGGAAATCTGGTGCGCGATGGTAAGTATCACGCGGGTGAGGGAATCTTCGTGGCAGGTGACGCCGGAAGAGGAGCGAGCCTAGTAGTCTGGGCTATAGCCGAAGGACGAGCAGCTGCCTCGGCAATTGATGAATATCTCGAAGGCGAGACAGAGCTGCCTTTCCCAGTTCGACCAACAGATCAACCCCTGTCGGTATACAGCTAAGAAAAAGGTAATTGAAGATGAGACGCGCAAAAATCGTTGCGACTTTTGGACCAGCGCTGAGCGAATACGAAAACACGAAGGCGGCAATCCTGGCTGGGGTTGACGTTGCTCGGCTAAATCTCTCCCACGGCGATTACCCAGTGCACGAGAACTCCTTCAACAACATCCGCAAGGCTTCGAAAGAGGTTGACAAACCCGTGGGAATTTTGGTCGATCTGCAAGGTCCCAAGATCCGAGTTGGAAGATTTACCAACGGTAGCGAGGAACTTGCTAACGGCGCGAGATTCACGATCACCATCGATGACGTTCCAGGTGACGCATCGATTTGTACAACTACCTACAAAGGTCTACCCGGAGATGTCAAAGTGGGTGACCCACTGTTGATTGACGATGGAAGAATTGCACTGCGAGCAATCGAAGTTGATGCCAAGAGCGTGGTTTGTGAAGTTGAGATCGGGGGAACCATCTCAAACAATAAGGGCATCAACCTTCCCGGCGTTGCTGTCAACGTTCCAGCGATGAGCGAGAAGGACGAGCAAGATCTTCGTTGGGCACTGAAGTTGGGTGCTGACATGATTGCTTTGAGCTTTGTTCGATCAGCCAAAGATGTCACCCGGGCGCACGAAATCATGCGCGAAGAAGGTCGATTTGTTCCTGTAATTGCGAAGGTTGAAAAACCCCAGGCAGTTGCTGCCTTGGAGGAGATAGTCGATGCGTTCGACGGAATCATGGTTGCAAGAGGAGACTTGGGAGTCGAGCTTCCGCTAGAGCAGGTCCCGCTGGTTCAGAAAAGAGCAGTCGAACTTGCCAGACGCTGGGCAAAGCCAGTTATCGTTGCCACCCAAATGCTTGAGAGCATGATTGATAACAGTCGTCCGACCCGAGCTGAGGCTTCGGATGTTGCTAACGCAGTCTTAGATGGTGCTGATGCCCTGATGCTTTCTGGAGAGACATCAGTGGGTAAGTATCCGGTGGACACTGTGAAGACAATGGCCCGAATCATCGAATCAACTGAAGAAAATGGCCTCGAGCGTATTCCAGATCTGGGAACCAAACCACACACCCACTCCGGCGCGGTAGTCCGTGCTGCCTTAGACATTGCGGACCTGTTAGGAAGCAAGTTTGTTTGCGTGTTCACGGAAAGCGGCGACACACTTAAGAGAGTGAGCAGGCTAAGGTCACGTATTCCGGTGCTTGCATTTACACCCAACGAGGATGTGCAGAGGAAACTAAGTCTCGTTTGGGGAGCAACAACATTCCTAGTTCCCAAGGTCACCCACACAGACCAAATGATCAAACAGGTGGATGAGATTGTTCTGGAGTCAGGCAAGTGCAAGTTGGGCGATGAGGTTGTAGTCGTGGCCGGTTCGCCTCCAGGAATTCCTGGCTCTACAAACTCTCTTCGAGTCCACCGAGTCGGCGATGCCGTGCATCAGGCCGCTCCGGGTTACGCAAACTAGGGTGCCGGAAGTGGGATTTGAACCCACACGCCCTTTCGGACAAAGCATTTTGAGTGCTCCGCGTCTGCCGTTCCGCCATTCCGGCCGGTCCTCGCAATTGTAGTGGATGGCTTTTTTACTAAAGTAGCCTCATGGCTGAACCAATGAGGGTTCTCGTCGCCGAAGACGAAGCAATAATCCGCATGGACGTGGTGGCAACGCTCACGGAGGCTGGTCTTGAGGTCATAGCCGAAGCTTCAGATGGTGAAGAAGCCGTGAAGCTCGCTCTAGAACTTGAGCCCGACGTTGTCGTAATGGACATCAAGATGCCAAAGCTCGATGGCATATCTGCTGCTGAGAAGATTACGGAAAAGAAGATCCCAGTTGTGCTCCTTACTGCCTTTTCGCAATCTGACCTAGTTTCCCGCGCAGTAGAAGCGGGGGCACTGGCATACATAACAAAGCCGTTCAAGCCAGCAGATTTAGTTCCAGCAATTCAAATAGCTCTTGCCCGCAATGATGAGATTGTCGCTTTGGAACAGGAGATTCTTGACCTGAGCGAAAGACTGGAGACACGAAAACTAATGGACAGGGCCAAGGGCCTGCTTATGACAAAGATGAAACTGAGCGAACCCGAAGCATTTAGATGGATACAAAAAGCATCCATGGACCGAAGGTTATCGATGGCCCAGGTTGCAAAAGCCGTTATTGATCAGCTGGGGTCGAAGAATCCTTCGGACGAAGGAAATTAGTAATCCGAATCGTGGACAGCAGCCGACCTGACTCGTCGGTTACCTTGATCTCATGTGTGGTTAGAGATTTTCCAAGCTTTACTGCCGTGCAGGTTCCAGTCACGATGCCTTTGCTGATTGATGAATGGTGTGAAGCATTTAGCTCAATTCCTACCGCATAACCCCACGGGTGAGCGTGAACATTAGCGGCAAAGCTTCCTAATGATTCAGCCAGGACAACATGTGCTCCACCGTGCAAAAGACCAATCGGTTGGGTGTTGCCTTCAACCGGCATTGTCGCAACAGCTCGCTCAGCACTTAGTTCGAGCAGCCTAATTCCCATGCGATCTGCAAGAGCTCCGAGCCCTCGCTGCTTCATTAGTTCTAACGCTTGTGAGCTTGCTGAAACCTGATTATCCATTGCATTCCCTTACACAAAGTAGGCTAGCGATATGACCAAAAACCAGCCTACCCTGCTGCTGATTGATGGACATTCGCTTGCATTTAGAGCCTTCTACGCTCTCAACCCAGACAACTTTAAGAACCAGCAGGGTCAACACACCAATGCGGTCCATGGATTCATTTCCATGATGCTCTCGATTTTAGAGAATGAAAAACCAACTCACTTGTGCGTGGCTTTTGATGTTTCCAGGGAGAGCTTTCGGACTAAGGAGTATCCCGAATACAAGGCAACCAGGGGAGAAACACCGGAGGAATTTATTGGACAGACTGAGCTGCTGGTCGAAGCACTGGCAGCTATGCGAATCACTTCGGTTTCCCGAGAGGACTACGAAGCTGATGATCTGATTGCCTCCCTGGCCCGGCAGGGGGAACAGGAGGGCTTTCGGGTCCTGATTGTTTCAGGCGATCGAGACACATTCCAGCTAATCAGTGATGCAACAACGATTCTCTACCCCGTCAAGGGCGTCACGAATCTCGCAAGAATGGATGATGCCGCAGTTATTGAGAAATATGGCGTAAGCGCCAAGCAGTACCAGGACCTCGCTGCGCTCGTTGGTGAGACATCAGATAACCTTCCTGGAATCCCGGGCGTTGGGCCTAAGACAGCAGCCAAGTGGTTACAGCAATACGGATCTCTAGACGTAATTCTCCAGTCGGCATCGGAAATCGCAGGCAAAGTTGGGGAAACCCTGAGGGAGAAATCAGACCTGGCTGTTCGCAACCGTCGATTGAACAATCTGGTGCGTGACTTGAAGTTTGACTTTTCAATTTCTGATCTGGAGCTTGGCCCTGTAAATGAAGATGAGGTAAGAGCTGTCTTTGCGAAGCTCAATTTCCGAACCCTTCTAACTCGTGTACTTAAACTCCGTGGAACCAATGGAAGACAAATCCCGGTGCCAAAAGCAATTATTGAAGCAGAAGACGAGTTAGAGCCAGAAATCATTGCTAGCGACTTACCATCTGAACAACCGCAAAGAGAACTTGCCACGGCTAGCGAAATTTCCGCATTCATAAGCCCTGAAACATTCGTTGAAGTGCAGATCAGTGAGGGCAAGATTGTCGGCTTTGGCGCCGCAAATCTTCACCGGAGGCTCGAATGGGATGGTAAGAACTCAAACGCCCTACTAGACCTTCTCGGCAAAGGTGGATTTGGAGCTTGGGATTCCAAGCGATTGATTAGAACACTAAGCGAAATAGAGATTTCGGTTGGAGAGATAAAAGAGGATGCCCTGCTGGAGGCGTACCTGGTAGATCCGACCAATAAGGACTACTCCACTGACTCTCTTATTCAAAATGCAGCTGGGATTGACGTTCTAAGGCAAGACGAGAGTGAGCTGTTCTCTGAGTCTGATGCATCACTAGACGCTTGGTGCTATGCACTGATACACAAGATGATGGGTGAGGAACTCGCCGAACAGGGTGCAAAGTTCGTTTATAAATCGATTGAGCTACCCGTCACAAAGGTTTTAGCGAAGATGGAAATCACGGGGATTGCCGTTGATCAGAAGAATCTAAGGAAACAGCACAAGGATCTGAGCGATCAGGTCGATGACTTAGCCCAAGAGGCCTACGAAATTATTGGCCACGAGGTGAATCTTGCCAGTCCAAAACAGTTGCAGACCGTGCTCTTCGAAGAACTAGGGATGCAGGGGACCAGGACAGTAAAAACTGGATTTTCCACTAATGCCGAAGCATTGGCGGAGCTATTAGAACAGACGGGACATCCATTCCTGGAGAAACTTTTGGCTCACAGAGATGCAACCAAGCTCAAGCAGATTGCTGAAACACTTTTAGATGCAGTTGAGGAGGATGGTCGAATCCATACCAGCTATCTTCAGACCGGTACCTCTACTGGCAGGCTCAGTAGTGAAAATCCAAACCTGCAGAACATACCCATTAAGTCTGAACGTGGTCAGAAACTAAGAAGTGCCTTTGTTGCGGGGTCAGGGTTTACAGAACTTCTAACTGCTGACTACTCGCAAATTGAAATGCGTATCATGGCTCACCTTAGCGAGGATGAGGGGCTTATCGAGGCTTTCAGAGCAGGCGAAGATCTCCACAACTTTGTCGGAGCCAGAATCTACTCCGTCAAACCCTCTGAGGTTACATCTGCCATGCGCTCGAAGGTAAAAGCGATGAGCTACGGCCTGGTTTATGGACTGAGTGAATTCGGGTTGGCCAGACAATTGAAGATAAGTAAGAGCGAAGCAAAGCAATTGATGAGCGACTACTTCCAAAGATTCGGTGGAGTAAAGAAGTATCTGGATGAGGTTGTGCAAAGAGCAAAGCAGGTTGGCTATACCGAAACTGTGTACGGGCGCAGACGACCATTTTCAGATCTGAATTCCAAGGTGTTTCAGATACGTGAGAATGCTAGACGAGCTGCCCTAAATGCCCCTATCCAGGGAACTGCTGCAGACATCATGAAACTTGCAATGATTGAAGTTGATCGCCAACTAACCCTCAGGGGCCTAAATTCAAAGCTGCTGCTGCAGGTGCACGACGAACTTGTCTTCGAGGTCGCTCCTGGAGAACTAGAGCAGGTCAAGCTCCTAGCGGTCGAGAGCATGAAGGGCGTTGCCAAGCTCTCCGTCCCGGTCGAGGTTCACGTCGGTGTCGGCCCCAACTGGGAGCTGGCGGGCCACTAGAAAGACCGCTAGGCTTTCCGAGGCGCTTTCGGGCGTCATTCCCTGTCCGTTCGTCGGGCAATAATCAAAGAGGTAACTCATTTGGTTTTGCGCGACCTGAGTATAAATAAGTGGAGTAACCACGCATATGGCAACCAAATCGACCGCATCCAGCAAACAAATTGCAGTCAACGACATCGGCTCGAAAGAAGACTTCCTAGCAGCGGTCGAAGCAACACTCAAATTTTTCAATGATGGTGATCTCATCGCCGGAACTGTCGTCAAAATCGATAGAGACGAAGTTCTATTAGACGTCGGGTACAAGACTGAAGGCGTCATCCCTGTTCGTGAACTTTCAATCCGCCAGGATGCTGACCCAAATGACATCGTCAAGGTTGGAGAAAGCATTGAGGCTCTGGTTCTTCAAAAAGAAGATAAAGAAGGACGACTTATCCTCAGCAAGAAGCGTGCTCAGTACGAGCGTGCCTGGGGAGATGTAGAAAAGATTAAGGAAGCTGATGGTGTTGTTAAGGGCACCGTTATTGAGGTCGTAAAGGGTGGTGTCATTGTTGACATCGGTCTTCGCGGATTCCTTCCAGCTTCGCTAATTGAACTCAGAAGAGTCAGAGACTTAGGTCCCTACCTTGGAACCGAAGTCGAGGCCAAGATTCTTGAGCTAGACAAAAACCGAAACAACGTTGTGCTATCTCGCAGAGCTCTGCTTGAACAGAGTCAGAGCGAGAGCAGAACCACAATGATGAACGATCTTGCCAAGGGTCAAATCCGTACCGGTGTGGTTTCTTCCATCGTGAACTTCGGTGCGTTTATCGATCTTG
>VFQT010004494.1_pt1 | contig 11541 bp, 14 predicted proteins | sample 3512381 | NCBI WGS metagenome assembly VFQT01 (sample SAMN10412376, study PRJNA504923) | tailings metagenome | isolation source: Relicate 2 Philex TSF3 active mining site | place: Philippines: Tuba, Benguet | collected 2017-08-29 | reverse complement strand
CTCTCGCAGATTTTGCCGGTCGTGGCTGGCTCAAATTAGATGGTCGTGCGGTTTTGATTACCGATCTCGAGCGCCTGGAAAAGCGCGGGAAATAGTTAAATCCTTGAGGCTGTGACTATATTTGTCTCAGACACCTGAACAAAATCAAATTTGGCTTCATGAAGAATTTCCACAACTTCGTCAACGGTCGTTTGATTTCCTCTCTCAGCCCCTGCATCAATTGCCGCCCACTTTATTTTTAGTAATGCATTTTTTCCACTTCTTAAAATCTCAGGCTCAAAACCTTCTGCATCCATTTTGAATAAAATCTTTCCTTCAATACATTTCTCAGACATTAGTTCATCAAGAGTAAGAGATTGAACCTTTATTTCGATGAAGTCGCCTGATGGCTTGAATAAGCTTGAATCCGCACTCCTGGATTGGGAGTAAAATGTAACTTCACCACTCTTCTCGCCCAGAGCCCGAGAATCGATTTCTATCTTATTTTCTTCTAGGTTAAATAATAAACACTCAGATGCAATTGGATCAGGTTCTATTGCGATAACCCTCTTTATGCCTAAGTGCTTGGCAAAATAAGATACTTCTCCGATATTTGCACCGACATCAATTAATACATCAGGTAACTCTGACTGAACCAAATTATTCAGTCCATATCGATTCCACTGCCTATAACCTGCATTCAAAAAACCTTTAAGAAATCGGCTGATTCGATATTGGGATTGAATCTTGAGTGTTCGTTCGGCACCCTCAATGATCCAAATATTCTTATTAGGAAAGGCTCTGGAACCCTGAACTTTGAATTTTAGGGCTTTAGATTTGCCAAATAGACTTAAAATCCTCGATAGGAAAATTATATATCTGAAATAATTTTGTTCTGAAAGATGAAAGGCGGGTCTATTGATTACTAGATTCTTAATTCCCATTAGTGTTAAGCGACTTCCACCGTCAACTCAACCTCAACAGGTGAGTTAAGCGGAAGTTCAGCAACACCAAGTGCGCTACGTGCAGCGATTCCTGCATCTGCCCAAATATGCATGAAGAGCTCTGATGCACCATTTGCAACAGCAGGTTGAGATGTGAATCCAGGTGCGCCATTCACGTAACAAACAACTCGAACAACTTTTACTATTGAATCAACTGGGGCAACCAGTTCAACTGCAGCCAAAGCGTTTAGCGCACAGATTTCAGCGAGCGCTTTTGCTTCATCAACGGTGAGATCTGAACCAACTTTGCCCTCTTTAACTATCTTTCCGTCAACCAGCGGCAATTGCCCTGCTGTAAAAACCAAGTTACCGGTACGTGTTGCTGGCACATAGGCGGCCAATGGCTTGGAGGTGACAGGAAGTACTAGCCCTTTTTCTGCGAGTTTGGCTCGGACATCAACTGACATTACTTAACCTCGCGCTTCATATAGGCCACTAATTGTTCTCCGCCTGGAGCTGGAATCACCGTGACAAGTTCCCAACCATCGGATCCCCAAGTATCAAGAATCTGCTTTGTTGCGTGAGAAAGCAGCGGCACCGTTGCGTATTCAAACTTCATGGTTTTCCTTTCGGGCTCTTACTTTGTAAGAGCAGCCTTTACGAGTGATGAAACGAGCGCTCCATCAGCTTTTCCTGCAATCTTTGGCTTGATAGCTCCCATGACCTTGCCCATATCTGCAGGTCCCGCAGCTCCGGTTGAAGTTACTGCCTCTGAAATTAACTGCTTAATCTCTTCTTCAGAAAGTTGTGCAGGTAAGTACTTAGCAATGACATCGCCTTCGGCTTTTTCATCAGCTGCCTTATCAGTGCGACCTGCCTTAGCAAATTCCTCTGCAGCTTCACGGCGTTTTTTGGCTTCGCGTGAAAGGACAGTGATGATTTCATCATCTGTTAATACGCGGGCCTCTTTTCCTGAAACTTCTTCATTCGTGATGGCTGTTAGCACCATGCGGATAGTTCCTGAAACAACTTTGTCGCTACTGCGAATAGCCTCTGTGAGGTCTGCCTTGAGAGTCTCTTTTAGTCCCATGTGCTCATCTTCTCACAGCACTGTATGTTGATGCACATGAGTTATGTACTTCGCGAGGCAGAGATGCCCATCTTGCCCCCCGGGCACGAAGATATTCGCATCTTGCATTTTTCAGACCTACATCTGACCCCAGCGCGAAAGAAAGAGATTGCTGATATCAAATCATTTATCTCTCTAAAGCCAGATCTTGTCATCAGCACAGGTGACTTTCTAGCTCATAAGAAAGCTGTTCCGGTAGTTCTCGATGCTCTTGACGATCTCTTGGATATACCTGGGCTATATGTATTTGGTTCCAATGATTACTACGAACCGGTACCCAAGAATCCCTTGAAATATCTTCTACCGAACCATGGAAAAAGAGTTCATGGCCCTGAACTACCATGGAAGGATTTAGATAAAGGTCTCCAATCTCGCGGTTGGAAAAATCTCAATACTTCACGTGAAACGTTAACAATAAAAGGCACAGTTATTGAGGCGCGCGGAACTGATGATGCGCACCTTGAGTTGGACAATTACTCTCTCGTTGCCGGAGATGCAGGTAAATGCGATATCGCAATCGGAGTTACTCATGCACCGTATCTGCGAATTCTTGATGGCATGACGAGAGATAACTTGGATGCAATCTTTGCTGGCCACACACACGGAGGTCAGGTGCGTCTTCCTTGGCCCGGTGGATCAAAAGCGCTGACTACAAATTGCGATCTGCCTACTTGGCGCGCTCGTGGATTAACAGTTGTGAAAGGCGAACCGCTTTTACACGTCTCTGCTGGAATGGGTACAGGGCCATTTTCGCGAATCAGAGTTGCTAGCCCACCAGAGGCTTCTTTGGTAACACTTACTGCAGCTTTTTAAGTTACTGATTTAGAGCAGCGATATCAGCATCAACCATCAGTTGTGCAAGCTCTTTCCAATGAGTCTTTGCCTTCCAGCCAAGTGCTTTCTCTGCCTTTGAAGGATCGCCAATTAAGGCATCGACCTCAGTTGGGCGAATGTACTTCTTATCTGTCTCAACGTGATCTTGCCAATTAAGCCCTGCATGTGAAAATGCTGCTTCAGCAAAATCTCTCACGGTGGCACCAACGCCAGTAGCGACTACATAATCAGAGGGTTTATCTTGCTGCAGCATCAGCCACATCGATTCAACATATTCCTTGGCGTAACCCCAGTCACGTACTGCATCTAGATTTCCCAAGAATAACTTCTCTTGCTTTCCAGCTTTAATCGCAGCAACTGCGCGAGTGATTTTACGCGTAACGAATGTTTCACCACGTCGTGGCGACTCGTGATTAAAGAGAATGCCGTTGGTCGCGTGTAATCCATAACCATCTCGATAATTAACAGTGCACCAGTACGCCATCAATTTAGCGGCTGCATATGGAGACTGTGGTCGAAATACTGATGTTTCATTCTGTGGGGGTGGAGTTGAACCGTAAAGCTCTGAAGTTGATGCTTGGTAGAAACGAATACCTAAATCTGCAGAACGAATCGCTTCGAGTAGGCCAACTGCACCAACGGCATCAACTTGACCTGTGTATTGCGGCATCGTGAAGGAAACCTGCACGTGTGACTGTGCGCCTAGGTTATAAACCTCTGTTGGCTTAATTTCACGAATCAGGTTGGTAAGACCTACACCATCAATGAGATCTCCGTAGTGCAAGAAGAGCTTGGGGTTTTTGTCGTGTGGATCTTGGTAGATATGGTCAATGCGTGATGTATTAAAGGTTGACGAACGACGTATCAAGCCATGTACTTCATAACCTTTAGATAGCAAGAGCTCTGCAAGATATGAACCATCTTGCCCAGTGACACCTGTAATCAGAGCGACATTTTTAGTCATCGTCTTGCTACTCCCTTTGCTGTTGCATCCTTGTACCAAGCGATGGTTGATGCGATTCCATCACGCAGAGAAATCTTTGGTGCCCAACCTAGCGATTTAGCCTTTGAAACATCAAGAACTTTACGCGGTGTTCCATCGGGTTTGGTTGAATCCCAGGCAATTTCACCTGCAAATCCTGCTAATTGAGCCACCATTTCGGCAAGTTCCTTAATTGTGAGATCTTCGCCAGATCCGATATTGAGGTGAAGAGATGAATCGTAAGTAGAACCTAAATGCACCACTGCAGCAGCCAAATCATCGACGTGAAGGAATTCGCGCTTGGGAGAACCTGTGCCCCAAAGAGTTTCAATGGCTACCTTTTTTTCAGCGGCTTCTACAAATCGGCGAATAAATGCAGGAAGTACATGGGAACCTTGTAGTTCAAAATTGTCATTAGGTCCATACAAATTGGTTGGCATCAATGAAATCCACGAACGTCCATACTCTTTTCTAAAAGATTTAATAAGCTCAATGCCAGCAATCTTGGCGACTGCATAAGCAGAGTTCGTTTCTTCAAGTGGTCCGGTGAGTAAATACTCTTCTTTAATTGGCTGAGCGCAATCACGCGGGTAGATACAACTTGATCCAAGAAAGATAAATTTTTCAACATCTGCAGCATGCGCTGCTTCCATAAGATTGCTCTGAATACGAACATTGTCGGAGAGAAATTCAACAGGATAGGCGTTATTTGCCCCGATGCCCCCAACTTTTGCCGCGGCATCAACCACAATTGCAGGCTTGGTCTTCTTAAGAAAAGCTGTGGTTGCATCCCGATCTAACAGATCTACGACTGATCTGTTGACTGCAATGACGTCGGCACCTGATGCTTGGTAGGCGCGCACAATTGCAGAGCCCGCGAGCCCAGTTCCGCCCGCGACCACGATTGTCATGGTTGCAGTCTAGTTGGTGAATTCAGCAGCAACGAGTTCTGCGATTTGCGCAGTATTGAGAGCCGCACCTTTACGCAAGTTATCGCCACATACAAAGAGGTCAATCGCCTTTGGATTATCCAAAGATTGACGCACACGACCGACCCATGTTGGGTCAGTTCCTACTACATCTGCAGGTGTTGGAAATTCTTTCTTCTCAGGGTTGTCATAAAGCATGACACCTTCTGCCTTCTTGAGCGCATTTTGTGCTGCTTTTCGCGAAACTTCTTTAGCAAAGACGGCATGCACTGTAAGTGAGTGAGTTGTAATCACTGGAACGCGAACACATGTTGCTGACACTTTAAGTTTTGGCATCCCAAGAATTTTTCTAGATTCGTTGCGCACCTTCAACTCTTCAGAGGTATAGCCCTCTTCTTTGAGTGAACCTGCCCATGGCACAACATTCATGGCAAGTGGTGCAGGGAAAGGACCGAGATCTGTAATCACTCCGCGAACATCCTTTGCCACAGAACCCAAATTCTTTCCGGCTACCTTTGAAATCTGATCATGCAAGGCATCGATACCTGGTTGTCCGGCACCTGAGGCTGCTTGGTAAGAAGAGACAACTAGCTCCTTTAAGCCAAATTTCTTATCTAGTGCACCCATTGCAACAATCATGGAGAGCGTCGTGCAATTTGGATTTGAAATGATTCCTTTAGGGCGCTTTTTGATGTCTTTTGGATTAACTTCTGGAACTACTAGAGGGACTTTTTTATCCATGCGGAATGCACCGGAGTTATCAACAACAACTGCACCACGCTTTGCAGCTATTGGTGCCCACTCTGCAGAAATCTCATCAGGAACATCGAACATCGCAATGTCTATGCCATCAAAAGCTTCAGGTGATAGCGCAACCACAGTAAGTTCTTCACCGCGGCACATCAATTTCTTACCTGCGCTACGAGCTGATGCAATCAGACGGATTTCGCCATAGACATTCTTGCGCTTGCTAAGGATGTCGAGCATTACTGTTCCGACAGCTCCAGTAGCACCGACAACTGCTAGCGAAGGAAGTTTCTTCTTACTCATCGTCCAGTGCCTCCGTAAACAACAGCTTCAATTTGATCTGCATCAAGACCAAAGGCGGTATGTGCAGCCTTAGCAGCGCGCTCGAGATCAGCTTCGCGCACGATGACAGAGATGCGAATTTCAGAGGTTGAAATCATCTCAATATTGACTCCGGCTTCGGCCATTGATGCAAAGAATGTTGCTGTTACGCCTGGATGGGAACGCATTCCTGCACCGATTAGCGAGAGCTTGCCGATGGTGTCATCGTAGAGAAGTGAAGCAAAACCAACCTCACCTTGAATACGTTGCAAGATTTGTGTGGCTTTCTGTCCCTCAGTCTTTGGAAGTGTAAAAGAGATATCTGTGAGTCCTGTTGCAGCTGCAGATACGTTTTGAACAATCATGTCAACGTTGATGTCGTTATCTGCAATCGCTTGAAAGATACGTGCTGCAATACCCGTACGATCTGGGACACCAACGATGGTGATCTTGGCTTCTGACTTGTCGTGTGCCACGCCAGAGATGATTGCTTGCTCCATGGTGCCTCCTTCAGGGTGGTTTTCAACTACCCAGGTTCCTTCGTTAGGTGAAAAAGATGATCGGACGTGAATCGGTAAATTAAATCGGCGTGCGTATTCAACGCAACGTAAGTGAAGAACCTTTGCTCCTGCTGCTGCAAGTTCGAGCATCTCTTCATATGTAACGGTCTTAAGTTTGCGCGCTGCTGGAACAACACGTGGGTCGGCGCTAAAGACGCCATCAACATCTGTATAGATTTCACATACATCGGCATCAAGGGCTGCAGCGAGCGCCACTGCAGTGGTATCTGATCCACCGCGACCTAGAGTTGTGATGTCTTTTGTATCTTGCGAGATTCCTTGGAAGCCAGCAACAATTGCAATTGCACCAGAATCAATCGCTTCGCGAATGCGTCCTGGTGTCACATCAATAATGCGCGCCTTGCCATGAACTGAATCTGTAATTACGCCAGCTTGTGATCCAGTAAATGAGAGCGCTTCGAACCCAAGATTGTTAATTGCCATCGCCAGCAACGCCATAGAAATTCGCTCGCCTGCTGTTAACAACATATCGAGTTCGCGACCCTGCGGAATGGGGGTGACGGCATTGGCTAAATCGATCAGTTCATCGGTGGTATCGCCCATGGCGCTCACGACAACCACCACCTGGTGTCCCGCCTTCTTAGTTGCGACGATGCGGGCGGCAACGCGCTTCATACCCTCGGCATCAGCGACTGAGGAGCCACCAAACTTTTGAACGATAAGACCCATGGGGTAAGTGTGAAGGAGTAGAAAAGATGGCGCTACCTGATTAGCCAAATTTCTTAATATATGAGACGGCTTGCTGTCCAAATATTAAGACTAAAGGGTAGTTCTTCCCTCGAAAGCTCGGCCAAGGGTAACTTCGTCGGCATATTCAAGATCGCCACCCACTGGCAGACCCGAGGCTAAGCGCGAGACGTTAAGCCCCATCGGCTTGATCAACCGGGCGAGATAGGTGGCTGTGGCCTCTCCCTCAAGATTGGGATCGGTAGCAAGGATGATTTCAGTAATTGAGGAATCAGAGAGGCGCTGCATTAATTCACGGATACGAAGTTGATCTGGACCGATTCCATCAATCGGACTGATCGCGCCACCAAGCACATGATACTTACCGCGAAATTCGCGAGTACGTTCAATAGCGATGACATCTTTGCTCTCTTCAACAACGCAAATCTTTGTGCCGTCGCGGCGAGGATCGCGACAGATTCGACATTCGGTTTCTTCAGAGACATTTCCGCATAGCGAACAGAATTTCACTCGCTCTTTTACAGTCCGTACCGCCTCAACCAAATTTGCGGCAATCTCGGAGTCAGATTGCAGTATATGAAAGGCAATTCGTTGCGCAGATTTTGGTCCAATGCCGGGTAGCCGACCGAGTGCATCAATTAAATCTTGGATTGCGCCTTCGTACATTCCCGTAGACATTATTCGTGGCTCGTTTCGCTAATCACCGTTGCTCCTAACTCGGCTGCCAGTAGAGCAGCGCCAGATAACTGAGTGGGGTCGTTAGGAGATTCAGATGTTCGCACCGCGCGAGCCTCTGGAGTTGAGTTTGTGTCAATGCTGGGATCAACCGTGCACTCAATCTTGCGATCAATTCCAACTACTTCGATAAATGCTTGACGCAAGATTTCATCAGATTCGCTTCGAATAAATGAATCGCGCGCACCCGCATTAACGATTCCAATCGTGATGTTCTTATCATCTACACCTAAAATCTGGGCACTCGCGCTAAGGAGTGACCACGTTAAACGGCGGCGTTTTTTTACATTCTCGATGACCTCTGGCCAAAGTCTGCGCAGACCTGCAACATCCATGGTTCGTTCAACGGGTTGATTGGTTACGTTTTTTACTTCTGGTACAGACTCAACTACTTCAGCTGTTTTGGCTTTCTTAACTGGTGCTGCGCTTTGTGAATCAGAATTCCGAGCCGGCGAAGCAATATTTTCTACGCGCTCGAGTCGTTCAATGCGAGCAAGTAAACCTGCTTCTGAGTTATCACCCATAGGCAACAAGATCCGGCCACAGATGAGTTCAAGCATTAGGCGAGGAGCTGTTGCGCCCCGCATCTGCGTCAAACCTTCGGCTGCGATATCAGCTGCGCGAGAAATAGATGCCTGCCCAATTTTCTGTGCCTGAACTCGCATACGTTCTAACTGATCATCAGGTAGTTCACGTAAAACGCTCTTTGCATTAGTTGAATCAAGCGCATCCACAATCATCAAGTCGCGCAAACGTTCGAGTAAATCTTGTGTAAAGCGTCGTGGGTCATGTCCAGATTCAATGACGCGATCGACAGTCTTAAATAACGTTGCACCATCTCGCGCCGCAATTGCATCGATTGCATCATCTAGAAGAGCACCGTCAGTGAATCCCAGTAATTGGATTGCGATTTCGTAGCTAACTCCATTTTTATCTGCACCAGCCAACAACTGTCCCAATACCGATAGCGCATCGCGAACAGAGCCTCCAGAGGCGCGAACAACAAGTGGAATAACGCCCTTAGCCACTTTAATTCCTTCGGATGCGCAGACTTTCTCGAGGTGTTCTCCCAAGATTCCTGGTGGAACTAATCGGAATGGATAGTGATGTGTACGTGATCGAATAGTTGAAATCAATTTTTCTGGTTCAGTTGTCGCAAAGATAAAGATGACGTGAGCTGGAGGTTCTTCTACAACTTTTAAGAGCGCATTGGCGGCGCCAGGACCGAGCTGATGTGCCTCGTCAATAATGTAAATCTTGTATTTACTCTGCACTGGAGCAAAGAAAGCTTTGTCGCGTAAATCGCGCGCATCATCAACCAATCCATGAGTTGCAGCATCTAATTCGATAACGTCAATTGAGCCAGGTCCATTAGCTACTAGATCCGTACATGATTGACAGGTGCCGCAAGGAGTTGGTGATGGTCCCTTTTCGCAGTTAAGCGAGCGCGCCATGATGCGAGCGCTGGAAGTTTTTCCGCAGCCACGAGGCCCACTGAAGAGATAGGCGTGGTGAGTTTTGCCTGATTCAAGAGCATTAGAGAGAGGAATGGTGACGTGTTCCTGCCCGATAACATCTGCAAATACAGAGGGGCGATACTTTCGATATAACGCTAACGACATTTCATCTGCTCTCTCGTAGTCGCGATTCAATTCACTTCTAATTGGCCGCGAGGATCTACATATTTACTTGGGACCTCCGGTGCACCCGCCAGAGCGCACCTACCCTTGCTGTATTCCTACCCTGGGGGAGTTCAGCACGATGTCGTCGCACCGGAGATCTGCGCCAATCTTATGTGTCGTAGGGCTCTTGCAGCACCGCTACCCTTGGGCAGTTGGTTGCTCTTGCGAGCGCCCAGCGCTGGAGGATTCGCATAGCGGCCGAGTGCGCACGCTTGGAAAGCGTGTATAGGGAAACCTATCGAGGGTTCAAATCCCTCATCCTCCGCTCCTGAGAATTATTTTTTGCAAAGTAGAGTGCGCTCGGAGGATTCGCATAGCGGCCGAGTGCGCGCGTCTCGAACACGCGTAGACGAAAGTCTCGAGGGTTCAAATCCCTCATCCTCCGCCAGATTGACTGTGGATAACCCGATTCAGAATCTCTGAGATTTTGAAATTCTCGGTCATGAATATATCCCAAAGGTTTCTAGCCATGGCAACATCAATAGCCCTTCTAATTGTTGGATTGCCACAATCATCAGATGCAGTCGAGCCATCCAATAAACCTAAGCCTCCCTGTCGTATTCAAATTAGCCGTGCTCACATCTCCGATTGGATTCTCAAGCACAGAGGATTTCGCGCAGTGAAGGTTGATGCATTTTCCAGGTGCAACGTTCCACAAAGCAGAGTCACGCTCACAGTAGAGATTTGGAAGAACGGCACATTTGGGAAAATTAAAGTTGCCCGTTCCGTCGTGAAAAATCCCGGTGTGACTTTTCCTGGAAGAGATGTCGAAAATTTTGGAACTTGGAGGCGCTGTAAATCACTTAAGATGACTAATTACTACGGTGTTGCATATGCCAAAGCATTCATACAAGGCAAGTGGCAAATTGCAAGCGATACATACTCTCTAGAAATTAAGCCTCTGGCTTGTGGCACATGAGATAGCCTTTATTCATGGAAAGACAAGACGAATTTGAATTGACTCCTGAACAAAAGAATAGAGAGCAAGAAGTCTTTGTGCATTTTTCGCGTCTTATGGAAACTCAAAGATCTAGATATGAGGCTCAGGCAAAGAATTTGATTGAACAGAAAAAGCTTGAGACAAATTTGGGTGGATTCAGACTTACTTATCTCGTTAAAGCAAATAGCTATCTTTGCATGCTGAACAATTTAGATAAATCTGGGAAAAGTTACGAAATTGAGTTCCCAATTCCAGAATCCGATTTTGAAAAATTGGAGACCCTTATTGAGTTATTTGCGCAATGCGAAGCGGGAAGAATTAGCTGAAATAATTAATAGGCTTCGAATAATCGCTACGTATCGTTACTCAGTGTAACGAAAACTACTGCGAGTAATCTACCTTTTTCGCTAAGTTGTCTGGATGAAAATATTCAAACGAAAGAAAATAGAAGCTCCGCACCAACTTCTTGATGAATATGGTTGGGGCACGTACGATGATATTCCTGACGATTTCGATCCAGAATCTTGGATTCCGCAAGATACACATCTTTTCGAATCACCAAGTTTTAGACAAAGGATTGCAAGAAATGGACAAGAGAGACTAAATAGATTTTGGTTTAAAAAACTGGTGAGTAATTTTGCTCGAAGCGTTTTTGATATCGGCTACGGTGATTTTGGTACTTTTGTTGAAGAGAGAAGGTACAAACCTAGGGCTGATTACCTCCTTAATAACAATTGGGTGCTAATTCAATTTGGCATCTACTTAGTTGAATACACAATTGTGGATGGGGTTGCCTATAGTCACTATTCACTCAATTATGGGCTGAAATATGTAATTCATATGGAAACACAACTAGTAAAGAAGCAAGAAACGAATCAACTAATCCTGATTGATTTATTTCGAGAGACCGAACAGTTCCTTTTTAATACATTATCCGACAGAACTGCACCATATTCACCTAACTTTTTATTTAGATGATTTTCGCCCGTAATTCTCTAAATCTCAACGCCGATGTATTTGGTCTGCAAAAATTCATGAACGCCATCAAATC
>VFQT010004491.1_pt1 | contig 11544 bp, 8 predicted proteins | sample 3512381 | NCBI WGS metagenome assembly VFQT01 (sample SAMN10412376, study PRJNA504923) | tailings metagenome | isolation source: Relicate 2 Philex TSF3 active mining site | place: Philippines: Tuba, Benguet | collected 2017-08-29 | reverse complement strand
GAGCGTCATGCTGCGCAGGGCCTTCCTCTTCTGGTCGAGCTTCGCGGTCGGCGAAAGCTGGAAAAGGGCCACGCACGCGTTGACGAGTGTCAACGTCTCCATGGGAAATCGGCGCTCCATCCGGTCGATGAGGTCAAGAACCATGTCGTTCGCGAGGAAGTCGAAGTCCTCGAACGACTCGAGCTGCGCAAAGTTTGTCGGACGCATGGGGCCTCTCGATGTGGACTCGGCGGGCGCATTCAAGAACCCGAGCCCGTAGACACCTCGTCGCGCGAGTCCATAGGTTTCGGTCGCTTTTCTCCGATTTCGACGCAGGCGTTGCGCCGCGCCGGCTTGGGCGCGCTCGGCGGGGGAATCACGACCGCATGGGGACGCGTTGTCTGCGATTGTCTCCCGCGGCTTCGGGTGTTACTCCTCTGCCGCTCGCTCCGGCCCAGGTCCGTCGAGCCCTCCCAGTCCCAAAGGTGCATCGCTTCTCGCCATGGGGTTCACCAGACGCCAGTTCCTCCTCGGCTCCCTCGCCATGGGCGGGCTCTTCGCGCTCGCGAAACCGTCGAGGCGGGCCCTCGCCATCGGTCCCGGTCAGCGCGTCACCGCCCTTCGCATCCGCCATGGTGGCGGCTTCGACGTCAATCCCGGGGCGCTCGACACCCTCCTCGAGGAGACACGCCTCCGCACCTCGACCGACACGAGCCAGATCGAACGTGCCGTGAGCCCCCTCGACAAGGAGCTCTACGACTCGATGTTCGCGGTCGTCGCAGGCCAGGGGCCTTTCTCCTTCACCGACGAGGAGCGGCAGCGCCTCGGTCGCTGGCTCGGTCTCGGCGGCTTCCTTCTCTTCGATAACGCTGGCCGCACGGCCCCCGACAAGGCCTTTGACCAGTCTGTTCGCACCGAGATGAAGAAGATCCTGCCCGAGGCCCCCCTCGAGCGCGTCTCCCCCGAGCACGTCATCTATCGGACGTTCTACCGGCTCGACTACCCCGCGGGCCGCGCCATCCACCAGTCCTACATCGAGGGTGCGCGCCTCGGCTCTCGCATCGCGGTCGTGCTGAACTCGAACGACCTGCTTGGCGCCCTCGCCCGCAGACCGGACCAGAGCTTCATCGAGACCCCCGTCCCCGGCGGCGAGTCCCAGCGCGAGATGGCGATGCGCTTCGGCGTGAACCTCCTCATGTATGCGGCCTGCCTTCACTACAAGGACGACCAGGTCCACATCGATTTCCTGCTCCACAAGCGCAAGTGGAAGATCGAGCCGCCGCGATGACCCTTGCCCTGCCGCTCACCGAGGCCCTCGCGGCCTCCGCGCCCATCACCTCGACCGAGCGCACCCTCGTCTTCCTCGGTGGCGGCGAGTGGTGGTTGCAAGTCGGCGTCTGGCTGCTCGGCGCCCTCGTCGTCTGGCTTACGGTAAAAAACCACCGCCGCCTCGAGCCTCGCTCACGGCGCCGGATGATGGTCTCGCTGCGCGCCCTTCTCGTCCTGCTCCTCGTCCTTTTCTTCTACCAGCCAGCCTGTCTGGAAGAACGGGTCGCGACCAATCGCAACGCGGTCGTCGTGTTGACGGACGAGTCCCAGAGCATGTCCCTGCCCCACGCGGGCTCGACTCGCGAAGGTCTCGCCAAGACCTGGCTCTCCGACCACGCCGACTTCTTCACCTCGCTCTCCGAGAGCCGCGACGTCCATCGCTTCGCCTTCGCCGAGCTCCTCGAAGAGCGCGAGGCCTCGGACCCAAAAGACACCCGGATACTAGGCCGCGAGACCCGCATCCTCGACGCGCTGAAGGCCCTCCGCGACCGCTTCCGCAATCAGGACATCGGCGGCGTCGTCCTGCTGACCGATGGCATCGACACGACCTCGGAAGGCCGCCGCACGGCCATCTCTCCCGAGCTCGAGGCGGTCCTCCGCGACCTCGACGCGCCCGTGACCTCGCTCACCACCGCGGGCGACCCGACCGTCCGCGACCTCGCCATCACCCACCTCGCGTCGAACAACTTCGCCTTCCTGCTCAACGCGACGTCGCTCGAGGCGACCGTCGAGATCCACGGCTACCCTCAGGGCCAATTCGTCATCCACCTGCTCGAGAACGGCGTCGAAATCGCGACCAGCCCTCTCGCGACCCGGCCAGGCGAGACCACCTACAAGGTCAAGTTCGACTTCGTCCCGAAGAAGCTCGGTAAGCATGTCTACACCGTGAACATCGATCCCCTCCCCGACGAGGTCTACGGGAAGAACAATCAGAAGCCGACCATCATCAACGTGGTCCGCGACAAGATCCGCGTCGTCCAAATCGTCGGCCAGCCGAGCTGGGACGAGCGCCACCTGCGAAACCTCCTGAAAGAGAACCCCAACGTCGACCTCGTGAGCTTCTTCATCCTCGTCAATCGGATGAACTTCCGCCCCCTGTCCTCGCGCGAGACCTCCCTCATCCCGTTTCCCGCGAAGGAGCTCTTCGAGGACGAGCTCGGCGGCTTCGATCTCCTCATCTTCCAGAACTTCAACTACGGCCCCTTCCAGACCCGCGAATACCTCCCGAACATCGCCCAGTTCGTCCGCAACGGTGGCGCCTTCGTCATGGTCGGCGGCCCGCTGAGCCTCTCTGCTGGCGGTTACTACGGCACCGAGATCATGGACGTCCTGCCCGTCGACATCCCGAGCTCCTTCGGGGCGGAGAACTCGACCGACGAGTCTGAGTTCGCCCCGAAACTCACCGAGAGCGGCGGCTTTCACCCCATCACGCGGCTCGCCCTCGACCCCGCCCAGAACAAGCGCATCTGGAGCGACATCCACCCCCTCGAGGGACTTAATTTCTCGACCCGCGTGAAAGATGACGCCGTGGTCCTCGTCGAGCACCCCGACCTCAAGACCTCGGACGGCAAGGCGATGCCTGTCGTCGCGGTCACCGAGGTCGGTGAGGGCCGCTCGATGGTCGTCTCGACCGACTCGACCTGGTTCTGGAACTTCAAGGCCGGCGGCAAAGGCGAAGACTCCCACCACTATCAGGCCTTCTGGGACAACGCGATCCGCTGGCTCATCAAGGATCCCGAGCTCGACCTCCTCAAGGTCCGGGCCCTGCGTGAGTCGGTCCCCGTCGGTGAGCAGGCCGACATCATCGTCACCGCGCTCGAGGCCGACTATCGCCCGGCCGCCTCGCAGAAGGTCGAGGTCACTGTCCGTCGCCGCGGCGCAGGCGATGACCGTGGCCAGGGCGAGGTCGTCTCGACCCAGACCGAGCTCTCGACGGATGGCCAGGGCGAACTCCGACTTCAGGTCCCGGTCATGAGCCCTGGCATTTACGAGGTCGAGGCCCGCGCGAACATCGTCAAGGGGCGCACCACGACAGCCTTCGATCTCTTCGTCGGTATCGACCAGAACCCCGAGCTCGAGCGGGTCGTCGGCGATGATCGTCTCGTCGGCGGCATCGCGAAGCGCTCAGGCGGTGTCGTCCTGCCGATGACCGCGAAGCCTAGCGACATCCCTCTCGAAGAACCGACTGTCATGCGGGTGAAGAGCCGCACCCATCAGGAGCTCTGGAGCGCGCCGTGGGCGCTCCTCCTCGCGACGCTCCTCTTCGCCCTCGAGTGGTGGCTTCGTCGCCGTTTCGGCTACCTTTGAAAGCGGCTCAAGCTCGCGGGCCTGCTGCAAATCCAGCTCGAATCTCTCGACTCTGATCGGCCTGGGTTTTCATCTCAGAAAGAGCACGGCACAATCCCGGTCGACCACCTTTCCGGGGTTTGCGATGTACCGATGCCTCTGCCTCTCTTTGTCCGCAGCGCTGGTTTTCGACATCTTCGGCTGTTCAGATGCCCCGCTCTTGGTGGCCTCCGACACCGGCCTCTTGGAGGTCGAAACTGCCCCCGACCTCGAAGGTCCCGATACGCGCGAACCCGCCGACACCCCTGCCGACACGGGGCCCCTCCTCGATACGTCTACCGCCGACGCCTCGGACGGGGAAATCTCGCCCGACCTCAGGGACGCGAACGAACCTGCTTATCCACCGCTACCCGAACCCCGACGCGAGGGGTTCATTCGCAAGGTGTCTCCCGAACTCTGGCAGCACATGGACGACTTCCTGCTGCGTCTCGTGAAACCCACGGGCATCAAGGTCTATGCAGCACTCCTCGACGCGAACCACTATCGGATCGAACAGCACAGGGCCAGAGGCCAGGACCTCATCCGCCATCCCCAGAGCTTTCTCGACAATGCCGTCGCCCCCTTTGTCTCCCGCTATAAAGACGTGCTGTGGGCCGTTGACTGCATGAACGAACCCGAGGCGATGACCGCGGGCGCGGACGCTGGCTACGAGGACTGGGGCGTCTCGTGGGACGAGATGCGCGGCTATCTGCGCGCTTGCGCCGATACCGTCCATGCGGCGAGCGGAGGAAAGGTCCTCGCATCTGCCGGCTCGGGTTGGCATGGGGCGGACAACCTGAAGGCCGGTCGCTACAATGGTTTGAATTTCGATTTTCTCGATTTTCATGCGTATTCTGATTCTTTCGATCTCCCTCGCGCGAGCACGGTCGGTTTCGGCCTGCCGGTCATCATCGGCGAGTGCGGTCACAAGACCGAGGGCTGGGACGATGCGCGCCAGCTCGCAGCGGTGAAAAGCTGCATCACCGACGCCGCGGCCAAAGGCTATATGGCGGCCCTGAGCTGGTATTACGGAGGGCAGGGCAGCACGGATGCCTACTCCTTCATCGCCCCGGACGGCGCCTTTCGTCCGGTCATCGAGGCCCTCACGAGTCCTCCTGCCCAGCGCGATATCGAGGCCGGCTTGAACCTCGCGTGGATCGGCGGCGCCTACGACCATGACTTTGCAAATAATCCCCTCCACCCCGAATGGGGACAGAGCTACGATCCCTCTGAATCCGAGCGCGTCGTCGCAGACTACGTCGAAGCTGCCATTCCTCTCATGCGCCTCTGGGTTTTCGAGGGACAGGAAGGCCTGCCGTTTTCGAGCGTGTATTCCGACTTCGAGGACGACGACGATCACTGGCTCGAGCTCGAGCCCTTCGATACCCTCGCCTTCCTCCTCGATGACCTCGGCCTCGAAGGAGAGGGGGGGCTCGTCCTCGATGTCGACGCCGGCGTGAGCGGCTGGCAGGGCCTTGTTCGCGTGCAACCCGAGCACGTCCCACTCGACTTGTCGGTCGCGCGCGAGTGGGTCTTCATCGCTCGTAACGACCTCGACGTTCCGGTCGGTATCAACCTCGCATTCACGACAGAGCACGATGGTCTCACTCGCACCTACCAGACGCGACCCACCGATCATGCCCAGCTCTGGCTCGAACCCGGGGCCTCGACCGAGCACGTCGTGAGCCTCGAGGCCTCCGGATTTTCCTCCCGATGGGCCCTCGACAGCGCCCCTGAGGTGGGGGTCGAGAGGCCACCTGCCGACGTCCTCAGAACCGTCAGAAGTCTACAGATTCGGACCTACCTCGACGGGCGTGCAGGTGCGGGCTCGCTGAGCCTCGATGCCATTCGCATTCGATAGTCGGCAATCTGCCGAAATCTGGGCTTCCCATGAGCGCCGTGAGCGTCGATGATGGAGCCCGAATCGACACGAGAGGTGTGATGTCCGAGCCCAACGATGACGAAGGCACCCTGGCCGAACACGAGCGAGGCCCCTCAAAATCTCGAGACCGCCTGCCAAAGCCAGGCGAGTCGGGACACGCCGAGGCCGAGGCCGTCGCGCGCTGGGTCGAGGGCGCGGTCATCGGTCTGAGGCTCTGCCCCTTTGCCCTGAGCCCCTGGAAGGCGGGTGAGGTACGCATCGTCATCAGCACGGCGACCGACGAGGACATGGCCATCCGGCAAGCCCTCGACGAGGCCCTCCACCTGATGGAGGTCTCCGAGGACGAGGTCGGGACGACGCTCGTCGTCTTCCCCTCCGTTCTCTCGAATTTCGAGACATTCCTCGACGCCGAGGCGACGCTCTCCCACATCCTCAGCCAGGCGGGCGCCGATGGTATCCTCCAGGTCGCGAGCTTTCACCCCGACTACGCCTTCGAGGACGAGGACGAGAACTCGGTCTCGCACTGGACGAACCGCAGCCCCTATCCAATTCTGCATCTCCTTCGGGAACAGCAGGTGACCGCCGCGGTCGACGCGCACCCCGACCCGGAGTCGATCCCGTCGGACAACGTCCACCGACTCGAAGGTCTCGGACGAGAGCATCTCATCGCCCTCTGGCAGAGCTTTCGGGCGCTTGGCTGAGCCATGAGCGAACCCGAGAGCCGCCACCCCGAGTGGCTCGCCCACACCCTCGAGACCGCCCCGCGTAAGCCTGGCTGCTACCTGATGAAGGACCGGACGGGCGAGGTCTGCTACGTCGGCAAGGCGCAGGACCTGAAGGCCCGCCTGAGCCAGTATTTCCAGCCGTCGACCTCGGACACGCGCTTCTTCGTCGGGCTCCTCGACAAGGTGCTGAGCGCCATCGAGGTCATCATCGCGCAGAACAGCAAGGAAGCCCTCATCCTCGAGAACGAGCTGATCAAGCGCTATCAGCCGCGCTTCAACGTGAAGCTCAAGGACGACAAGAACTTCCTCAATATCCGCGTCGGTCGCGAGCACGCCTTCCCGCGGCTTCAGGTCGTCCGCCGCCGGAAAAAAGACGGCGCCGACTACTTCGGGCCCTATCATTCGGCGTCTGCCATCCGCGCGACGTTGAAGGTCGTCAACCGCCACTTCCAGCTTCGGACCTGCCGCGACTCGGAGTTCTCGCAGAGGACCCGCCCCTGCCTCGAACATCAGATCGGTCGTTGCCCCGCGCCTTGTGTCCTCGATATCGACAAGGCCGAATACGCGCGGCACGTCGACGAGGTGAAGCTCTTCCTCTCTGGCCGCTCCGATGCGCTTATCGCGAGGCTCCAGGCCAAGATGGAAGCTGCCGCCGAAGCGCTCGAGTTCGAGCTCGCGGCCCGTTATCGGGACCAGATGAGCGCCATCGAACGCTCTCTGACGCCCCAGAAGGTGGTCCTCGACGAGGCGGTCGACATCGATGTCATCGGCCATTTCCGTGAAGGCGAGCGCACCCTCATCCAGGTCATGAGGCTCAACCGGGGCGTGCTGATCGGCTCACAGAGCTATCCCCTCAAGCGTTCGCTGCTGCCCGACGACGAGCTCATCGACGGCTTCATCTCGGCCTATTATGACGGCTCGAGGCCCATCCCCGAGCTCATCCTCCTGCCTCTCGAGCTGCCGGCCTCCGAGACCTGGGGAGAGCTCTTCAGCGAAGCGAAGGGCCGAAAGGTGAAGCTCCTGTGCCCCCAACGCGGCGACAAGAAGAAGCTCCTCGACCTCGCCCTCGAGAATGCTCAGACTGCCTTCCGCCAACGCGACAAGTCCGAGACCGACCGCGAGGACACCCTCTTACGCCTCAAAGAACGGCTTCATCTCGCCAAGCTCCCTCGCCGCATCGAGTGCTACGATATCTCCAACATCTCGGGAACGAACCCGGTCGGTTCGATGGTCGTCGCCCTCGATGGGGAGATCGCCAAGCGCGAATATCGCACTTACAAGATTCGCCTTCCCGAGACCCCGAACGACTTCGCGATGATGCTCGAGGTGCTGACGCGCCGCTTCAAGCAGGTCAAAGAAGGCGGTGCACCGCCCGACCTCATCGTCGTCGATGGTGGCAAGGGGCAGCTCGGCATGGCCGAGGAGGCGCTGAAACTCATCGGCGTCGAGGGGGTCGAGCTCGCTTCACTCGCGAAGTCCCGCGTCCTTGACGAGGCGGGACACGTCGCCAAGGGCAAGGTCAAGGCGCGCCCCTCGTCTGACGACATCGAGCGCTCCCCAGAGCGGGTCTTCCGCCCAGGTCAGAAGAACCCCATCGTGCTCAAGCAGAACTCGAACGAGCTCTTCCTCCTCGAGCGCCTCCGCGACGAAGCCCACCGCTTCGCCATCACGTTCCATCGGAAGCTCCGCGACAGGCGGACGCGCCGCTCGGTCCTCGACGACATCGAGGGGATTGGACCGACGCGCAAGAAGGCGCTGCTCCGTCATTTCGGGAGCCTCGACAAGCTCAAGCTGGCGACAGCGGACGAGCTCACTGCGGTCAAGGGCATCTCCCTCCCTCTCGCAGAGAAGATCGTCGAGGCTCTCAGGCAACCCGCTTGAATATCGATCATCCCGAAGATCGAGATGCTCGACTTTCGAAAGGATGAGTTTTCGAGACACTCGGTAAACGAGAGTCTCGAAAATCGAGAATTTTCAGCGCTTGCGCTTCAGCGCCTTCACCCGGTCGGCGCGGGCCTTGCGGCGGTCGGCGGGCGAGAGGTTGAGTCCCACGCGGATCCCTCCAAAGGGCTTCGCGAGCGCACCAAATGCCGGGGTGAGCGAGAAGGTCTGGCCCTCTTCGACATAGTCGGAGAGCCCATCGACGAGGGCCGAGGCGAGCCTCATCGTGTCGGACTCGTCCGCGTATTTCGGCTCGACCTCGAAGAGCTCGGTCTCGGTCATTGGGAAGGTGTCGTCGTCGGCGACCCCGACGAGGTTCACGTGGTGCGGGTCCTCCTCGTGGAAGACGACGACGGCGCGGACCGCGAAGCGATGGGTCGGGCCGGTCAACTCGCCGATATCGAAGCAGGCGAGGCCCTCAGAGAGCGCCGTCCGGCTCTCCTCGTCGAGGTCTCCGTGATGCTCGTCGAGCCAGGTCTTGAGGGTCTCGATGGAGCGCTCGGGTCCGCCCGCGCTCGCCGCATCAGGCAAGAGCTCGGCGAGCTCGAGGGCGGTGTCGGTGTCGAAGAGGTCTTCCCAGGTGAGGTCTTCGTCGGACTCAGGGAGCAGCGGCCGGATGAGGGCATCGATCTGGCGCAGCGTCTCGTGCTGCCTCTCAGAAAGGGTCGGGTCGACGAGCAGGACGTCGACCGTCTCGCACAGCAGCGCGAGCTCGCCCTCGAGGTTCTCGGGCGGGGTGTGCGACACGTCGAGCTTCAGCGCGAGCTCGTAGGCGCGCCAGGTCGCGAGCATCTCAGGCGAGGCGTCAGCAGGGGGCGGCGGAAGCAGGCGACGGTTCGACAGATGCGACGCGTAGTGCATGCCGAGGAGGTCGAGCAGCTCGGTCGGGGTCGTCTCGCGGGCATCTGCGGGTTCGGCGTGGGCGTCGTTCTGGGGCTTGTTCGCAGTCGTCATGGTCACCTCGGGAGGGCAGGAAGAGACGTTTTCGGCGTGGCCCCTATGCGACCGCGCGCGCGAAAGCGCAAGACCGAAGGGCAGCGACCGACCGCTCTCAGAAGCGAAGGACCCCACCGAGGAGTGCTGCGCTCGGGGAGAGGGACATGGTGGGGACGAAGGTCGTCGAAGTCGACCCAGAGGTCGGCGTGTCCTCATGGGTGAGGATGAGATAGACGCCAGTCCCGATGAGGGCCGCGCTCGTGATACCAGTGACGATAGCCGCTGTCTCCCAGGTGTAGGCCCGGTCGAGGAGTCGGTTTTGGACCGTTGGGTCGGGGTCGTTCTTGTGCGAGTTGGACTCGCGCTCGAGTGGGAGAGCCTTACCGAATTGAAAGATGACGGCGGTGATGCCTGTCGCGACCCCGACCCCGCCGAGGGTCCAACCCACCCAGGGGATGGAGGCGCCATCCTCGTCTGTGGCCACACTCGAGGCCGCCTCGAGAGCCACGTTTACGGTCGTGACCTGGTCGGCGACGATGGTCACGGTCTGAGTCTCGGTCCTGTAGCCCTCACGTGTGACCTCGAGGGTGTAGGTGCCCGCGTTCCATAGTTGGGGGCCGAGCGGGCTCTTCCCGACGGGCTGACCCGAGAGGCTGATGTGGGCATCTGGTTGCGAGACCGTGACCTCGATGAAGCCTCGTTTGGAGATGGGCTTGAGCACCATGTCGAGGTCCGTGACGCTGCCAGCGTCGAGCTCGCGTCGTTCGGTCAACGATTCGAACTTCGGATTCGAGGCGCTGACCTCGAGCGTGCCTGCAGGGGCCCAGGTCTCGAGCGGCGTCGACGTGTGGGTCTCTTCAGTCCCGTCGGCGAAGTGAAGGACGAGGCGCACCTGGCTCGGGGTCGCAGTCACCCTCACCCACGCGTGGTTCTTGCGCAGGATTTCCTCGATCGCCGCGAGCCGCTTTCGACCGTCGTCCGCGAAGGTATAGTCCTGTTCGAGAGCCTTCGAGAAGTGGGTGTAGGCCTGCTTGTACTCCTTCAGCTCTTCGTAGGCGCGGGCGAGGTTGTGCTCGATCTCCGGCCGCGGATAGAGCTTGAAGGCCGCCTCGAACTTCGAGACCGCGTCGCGATAACGACCTGCGCGCGCGTCGACCAGCCCGTTCTGGACGAGCTTTTCGGCCTGTGCTCGATCCTCGTCGGGACCTGCATAGGTCGCCTGTGAAGTGATGATGAGGCAGACGAGGGTCAGGACCCGAAGGAGGTGGCGCATGGGTCTACCCTATTCGAGTGGGGCACAGATGACCGAGATTTGATCGATCATCATCGCGCCACGTCCGCGGATCCCGGTCGCGACATGTCCCGGTGGGCACTGCAGCGTAAACTCCTGACCACCGCCACCGCCGGCCGTGTCGGTGTAGCGAAGGACCGTGCCGACCTTGGCCTTCGAGCCGCCCGAGGCCGCTCCCTGGGTCGTCTTCGTGACGAGGGCCTTCAGGTCCGCCGCGGTCATGCCGCCGATCGAGTCAGCCGTGTCGGCTCGCTTGGCGCGTTCGGCCTCCTGAGCGAAGCCCGCCGTATCGGCATAGGTCCCCTTTGCAGGTTGAGGTGGTGCGCCGACCGTCGGGTCAGAAGGTGGTTTGGCGGGGGCCGCGCCCACGACCTCCGCAGCGTCGGAAAGAGGCTCCCGCAGGATTTCACTGCCTCCTGTGATCGAGACTCCGAGCCAGGTCTGCGCTGCGTCGAGTCCCTTCGGCAGAGGCTTCTTGCGACCGAGCTCGACCGCGTAGACTCCGTTGTCGACCGCAACGAACTGAGATTCGGACCAGACCGCGCGACCGCCTTTCTCTGCCTTGTAGAACGAGAACGTCAGCGGGTAGACGCCGCCTATGGGCCGGCCTTTCGCATTCTGGAGGCTGCCCGAGTAGACGACGCGCGTCGGGTCGTTGGCAAAGGCCGCCTGTGGCGAGGCTAGCTGCAGGCCCGCAATCAGTAGGGCGAGCGCGAGGACGCGCGGGGGAAATAAGATGGCTTGGTTCATGGGACCTCGTAGGGGGTTCTGCGCCATTCGACGGGCACCCCTGCACCAGAGGACGAGTTATCCACCCCCGTGGGACGTGTCAACCTGGGCTGCAACTTGCCGAGCTCTGCTCAGGTCTCGCGGGTGCGGAGCGAAACGCTCGGGAGCGTTTCAAGATGTTGTTTTGATTGAATATCGTCGGATTGGCTCACGGTAGTATCCGCCATGCCTCGAGGGCCCGAGACGATGTTTCATTCCCTATGCAGCGTCGCTTTTTTGCGCCCTGAGACCGATCGGTCGACTTTGTGCGTACCCAGGGCCCGAATTCGCCGCCTCGGATCGCGCAGCTCGAACGGACGATTTGAGGCGGTCGAGAATTGACCCGCAGCCTCCTGACACCTAGATTC
>VFQT010004490.1_pt1 | contig 11547 bp, 9 predicted proteins | sample 3512381 | NCBI WGS metagenome assembly VFQT01 (sample SAMN10412376, study PRJNA504923) | tailings metagenome | isolation source: Relicate 2 Philex TSF3 active mining site | place: Philippines: Tuba, Benguet | collected 2017-08-29 | reverse complement strand
GCGACGAGCGTGATGGCGATCGGTTCCACGATGCAAGGCTAGCGCAGGCCTGCAAGAATGCCCCCATGCTGCCGCGACCTGATCCAGGTGCTCCGTCGCCCCGGCGCCCCATTCGCCCGGGCAACGCGTTCGACTGCGGACCGCGCGCGTGGATCGATCCGGCAGGACTGGACTTCTCGTTCAGCCGCAGTGGCGGTCCGGGCGGGCAGAACGTCAACAAGGTGCACTCGCGGGCGGAACTCATGGTGAAGCTCGCCTCCATCCATGGGCTCGACGAGCGCGCCCTCGAGCGCCTGCGCGATGCGGCGGGGTCGCATCTGGTGCACGGCGACACGCTGCGGTTCACGGCCGAGGAGCATCGATCGCAGAAGGCCAACAAGGATGCCTGCCTTGAGCGGCTGCGCGAGTTGGTGCTTCGGGCGAGCATCCCGCCGAAGGTGCGACGCAAGACCAAGCCCACGCGCGGCTCGATCGAGCGCCGGCTGGAGTCCAAGAAGCGCGAGGGCGAGAAGAAGCGCCAGCGCCGCTGGGACGGCGCGTGAACCAGCCCACTCAGTCCTTCCAGCGCACCTCGCCCGTGCCCTTCTCGATCGAACCGATGACCGAGGGCTTCTCGCCCATGCGCTTGAGCTTCGTGACGACGGCCTTCGCGAAGTCGGGCCGCACGAACAGCACGTAGCCAATGCCCATGTTGAAGACGCGGAACATCTCCTCGTCCTCGATGCCCCCATGCTTCTGCAAGAACGGGAAGATCGGATTCGGCGTCCAGGCCGATCGATCGATCACGCAGTCGAGGTGGCTCGGCAGCGCACGGCACGCGTTGCCCGGCAGGCCGCCGCCGGTGATGTGCGCCATGCCGCTCACGACCATCTTGCGCCGGTAGCCGGCCAGCAGCTTCACGATGGGTTTCGCATAGATGCGAGTGGGCTCGAGCAGCACGTTCCAGAGCGGCTTGCGACCGAGCTCGGGATACACGCGGTCCATGTCCAGGCGCGCGTCCTTCACGATGCGGCGCACGAGGGAGTAGCCATTGCTGTGCACACCGCTGGCGGCCAGGCCGATGACCACGTCGCCCTTGCGCACGAGCTTGCTCGTGATGATCCGCTTGTGGTCGACCACGCCCACGCAGAAGCCCGCGATGTCGAAGTCACCCTGCCGATAGATGTCGGGCATCTCGGCGCACTCGCCACCGATGAGCGCGCAGCCCGCCTGCTCGCAGCCCTTCGCCACGCCCTCGATCATGGCGGCCGTGTCCTTCGGCGCGATGCGCGAGAGCCCGAGGTAATCGAGGAAGAAGAGCGGTTCGGCCCCCTGCACGATGAGGTCGTTCACGTTCATCGCCACGCAATCGATGCCCACGGTGTCGTACACCTTGCGCTCGGCGGCGATCATGACCTTGGTGCCCACGCCATCGGTGCAGCCAACGAGCACGGGATCGCGGTACTGCTTGCGGAAGAGGCCCTCGCCGAAGAGGCGGAACATGCCGGCGAAGCTGCCGTGCTGGCCAAGCACGCGCGGCGAATAGGTGCGCCGCACGATCGGCTTGATCAGGTCGACGACCTCGTCGCCAGCATCGATGTCGACACCGGCGTCCTTGTACGTGAGCGGCTTCTTGGTGGCCATGGAGCGCGGCATTACAGCGGATCCGGCGGGTTCCTGCGCGGCCGCGGCGGGCCCGTCGTTGCTATCCTCCTCCTCCCATGTCCATCCTGATCGACGGCAACACTCGGGTCATCTGCCAGGGCATCACCGGCTCGGCGGGCGCATTCCACACCAAGGGCTGCTTCGAGTACGGCACGCGCATGGTCGGCGGGACCACGCCCGGCAAGGGCGGCCAGAAGGACGCCAACGGACTCCCGATCTTCGACACCGTCGACCAGGCCGTTCGCGGCACGGGCGCGACCGCGAGCATGATCTTCGTGCCGCCGCCGTTCGCGGCCGATGCAATCCTCGAGGCCGCCGATGCCGGGATCAAGACGATCATCGCGATCACCGAGGGCGTGCCGGTGCAGGACATGGTCCGCGCTCGTGCACGGCTCGCGGGCTACCCCGGCACGATCCTCGTTGGCCCCAACTGCCCCGGCGTGATCACGCCCGGCTACCGGGTCGGCGACCGCTTCGAGGGCGGATGCAAGATCGGCATCATGCCCGGCTACATCCACACCCACCGGCGCGACGCGAAGACGGGCAAGGCCGTCGGCATCGTGAGCCGCAGCGGCACCCTGACCTATGAAGCCGTGTGGCAGTGCTCGGTCCGCGGCATCGGCCAGTCCACATGCGTGGGCATCGGCGGCGACCCGGTCAAGGGTCTCGACTTCCTCGACGTGCTCGAGATGTTCAACGCCGACCCGCAGACCGACGGCGTGATCATGATCGGCGAGATCGGCGGCAGCGCCGAAGTCGAGGCCGCACGCTGGATCAAGGACAACATGACCAAGCCGATCGCTGGCTTCATCGCCGGCCGCACGGCACCCAAGGGCAAGCGCATGGGCCATGCCGGCGCGATCATCGGCGGCGCCGATGACACGGCCGAAGCCAAGCTCAAGGTCATGGCCGAGTGCGGCATCCGCGTGAGCATGAGCCCGGCCGACCTCGGCCAGACGATGGCCAGCGCGCTGGGCTTGGGCTGAGTGCGCACGCTCCGCGCGTCGAGAGCGTCGGCGCCAACAGATCAGCCCGCTGCCGCGGCATGCCGCATGCGTAGGATGGCGATGTGTTCATGAGCCCATCGCATCCCTGGTTCCCACGCACGCTCTGCTGGAGCGCGTGCCTGGCCGTCGTCATGGTCGGGGCTGCATCCGCGCGCACGCTGCGTGCCGACGGGCAGCCCGCCCCCGCCGCGGCCACCCTTGCGGCGGACTCTGCTTCCGCACCATTCAATCCATCGGTCACCAAACGCATCGCCGTCATCGGGGCAAGCGCCAGCGATGGATTCGGCGTGGCCGTCAGCAACGGCAGCGCCACCCCGTTCAAGGCCGAACTGGTCGACATGCGTGATGTGCTGCTCGCCGCGGCCAAGCCCGGTACGACCGAACTCGTCGCGCACTACGCCACCGGCATGTTCTTCAGCGACCCCGTGGTACGCGGCGAGGACGCCATCACGCGTGCGCTCGAGACGAAGCCGACCCTCGTCCTCGGCGCTGACTTTCTCTTCTGGTACGCGTACGGCGGCGGTGGCATCGGCAAGACCCCGATCGCTTCGGAGGATGATCGTGCATCGCTCTTCGAGCTCGGCCTCACCCAGCTTGATCGGGTCGTCACCGCCGGCATCCCCCTGGTCATCGGCAACTTGCCAGACATGCGTGCCTCGAAGGGTCGCATGATGGCCGCGATGCAACTGCCCGAGGAATCCACGCTCAACGCCTTGAATGAGCGGCTCGCGGCCTGGGCCAAGGGCAAGCCGCTCGTGCGATTGCTCAGCCTGTCCAGCGTGACGAATGAGACACGCTCCGGCGAACCCATTCGCGTCGGCTCCGTGCAGTGGGATCCTGTGAAGCAGGGCCCGGTCATGCAACGCGATCGACTGCACCCGGCGTTCCCCGGACTGGTCGCGCTCACCGAGCGCACGGTGGAATGCGCGATCGGCGACGATGCCTGCCGTGAGCGGTTCGACTTCACTCCACAGGACGTGAAGGCGCGGATCCTCGACGGCCTGCCGAAGTGACCTCGGCCGCCGTGTCGAGCCCGGTCCGCTTGCGGCTCACTTCAGGTTCTCAAGCACGCCCGCACGCTCGTCCGCATCGAGCGAGAGCAGCACGGCCCGGTTCATGGCGACGTAGGCATCGTTGCCCATGACTCGGATCGCGTTGGCCCGCACGGTCGCCATGTCATGCCACGCACGCGGCACGCGCGGATGGCGCACGAGCGTCTCGATGGTGGCGCGATTGGCGACCTGACCGGCCTCGAGCGGCGCGGCCGCGAGGGTCCACATGAGATCGAGCTGACTGAGCGAAGGTTGCTCGATGAGTTCGATCGCCTGGGCCACGGCGTCAAGGTTGCGCCAGAGGAAGAGCGGCATCAGCGCGGTGGGCGCGGACTCCTTCGCAATCCCGGCCTTCATGGCGCTCGCCCAGACCGTGCCCACGAAGTCAGGGCGGCCCAGGCGGCTCACGCACCGCATCGCTGCAAGCCCGCTGGCACCCGTCGGCGCGGCGTTCATCGCCTTGATCGCCTCGATGGCGGCCGACTTGAGATCGTCGAGGCCGTCGCGCGCCTGCGCTGGTAGAAGCTGACCGCGCAGCACGCCGGGCGACGGCGTCCACAGCGGGTCGCCGATCGTCTGCACGCGCCAGCACCGGTCGCCCTCGCCCTCGAGCCATCGCCCCGCGACCAGCAGCGGCACGCCGACCGCGATGCGCTGGGCCACAAGCGCAGGCGGCACGAACGCGTTCAGCATCGGCTCGTGCACCGAGCCCACATACGCGAACACGCCATGATCCAGCCATCGTGCGCCCACGCAGATCGGCAACTCGGGCGCCGCAAGGCTGAACGAGTGGATCATGTGCAGGCCCATCGGCCGGCCGATCGCGGGAATCTCGCGGACACCCGTGTCCTGATCCTTCAGGATCGTGAACGTATCCAGGTTGCCCATCGAGTTGATGAACTCAAGGTCGGGCGACCATCCTGCCGCAGCCCGCTGCCGCCACGACGCGATGCCGCCGGGAGAGAAGCGGATCGTCTCGGCGGCAAAGCCGGACTTGGCCAGCAGGCTCGTGGCTTCGACCACCTCGTACTGTCGCGTGCCAGCATTCGATGGATACGCCACGCAGTCGTTCAGCCACGCGGTCTTCTGAACCAAGAAGAGCGAGCACATCGCGGCGTAGGCGCTGCGGACCTCGGATCCGAAGATCCAACCGGCGATCGCCCACCGACGCGGCGTGCGTGCATCGGCGATGCGGCAGAGCGCATCGGTCGTGGCGATGGGTTCGTTGCGTCGCGCCGGCCCGAACGGCGACGCGAATTCGATGCGCTCACCCGGCGTGCCCTTGCCTGCCATCGACCGGCAGATCGTGACGGCGTCGACGTCGTCACCGAGTCCATTCCATGCCAAGCCCGTGCTTGCCACCGCATCGCGCACGGCATCGCACAACGCCGTCGTGCGATCGGGATCAAGCTGATCGTTGGGCGCGCCCCAGTTCCCAGTGAGCGGCGCGAGCACCTGGCCACGACCCGCCGCAAGCGCGAGCGCAGCAGGCCATGCCGCATCTGCCGGGTCATAGAGCACTACCCCGACGGACGGCACCCCGCGCCCTGCCAGCGCTTCCTTCATCGAGGCCGCACCCGGCAGCCATGCATGCACCGCGGCGCCCTCGATCGCTGCAGCTCGTGCCTCGACGGCCGGCACCGCGCCGACCGACGCGCGACGGAACACGCGCTCGGGCGCGAACGACTGCAGGAAGAGCGGCGTGAAGTGATCGTCCTCGATCAGCACGGGCCAGCGGCGATCGATCGTCCACTGCCGGAGCTCATCAAGGAACGTTGCGCCATCCGGCACCAGGACGACTTGGTTCAGCACGCCCTGTTTCTTGGCGAGCCATTCGCTGCGAGCGCCAAATCGCAGCGGGAACGGCAGCTGCTGCTGGACCTCGGCTGCTGGCACTGAAACCGGCGCTGATTCTTGAGGTGCTGATCCTGATGGCGGCGCCATGGGCGGCGCTTGCATCAGCGCAGGCACAACCATCAACAGGCCGTGCACCGAACTCTTGAAGCGCTGCATGATCATCCCCCGACGGGCGCGACGGCCTCGAAGATCGCCACCGCCACCAACGCACCAGCGACCGAACCCGCAACCGGGATCCAGGCATAGCCCCAATCGCTCGGCCCTTTGCCGGGAATCGGCAGCAGCGCATGCATGACGCGCGGGGCGAGGTCGCGGGCAGGGTTCACGGCGTAGCCGGTCGGCCCGCCGAGGCAGATGCCGACCGCGAAGACGAGGAGCCCCACCGGCAGCGCACCCATCGCCCCGAAATCCAACGAGATCACCCGCCCATCATCCATCGTGCCTTGCGCTTCCTTCAGGCAGAGGATCCCGAACATGAGCACCGCGGCGGCGATCACCTCGACCAGCAGGTTGCTCGCGGGTGCACGCACGGCGGGCGCGTTGCAGAACGCCGCGAGCTTCGTGCGCGGATCCTCCGTCAGGCGCCAGTGCGGCAGGTAGAGCAGCCACACGAGGAACGCACCGAACATGCCACCGGTCATCTGCGCCAGGCACAGCCGCACGCAGTCATCGCGCGCCACCATGCCCATCGCCGACATGCCGATGCTCACCGCTGGGTTCAGGTGCGCCGGCCCGCCCAGGAACGCGGTGCAGTAAGCGGCCACGAACACCGCGAGCCCCCAACCCACCGTGATGATGAAGAAGCCCCCGGCATGCGTCGGGAGCACGTGCCCCTTCGTCCGCGAGAGGATCACGTTGCCGACCACGCCGTTGCCCAGGAGCACCAGCAGAGCCGTACCCAGGAATTCCGCCGCCAGATTCATGGCCGAAGGCTACATCCCGTAGCGCCCGCGCTCCACATCACGGATCGGGCGCAGCGTGGAGTCAGGAAGCAACGATTCGGGCACGACGCGGCGCAGCCGTTCGGCGCATCGGCGCTCGACCTCATCGCGCTGCCACCAGACCCACAGCGTGGCGTGCGCGCGAGCCGATCGATCGACCCATTCCTCCGCCTTGAGCCGGTCGCCGACGAGCGCGTCCATCGACTCGATGAGCCGCTCCTCGGCGCGCCGAAGCTCAGGCTCAAGGTCATCCTTCAAGCCGAGCACATCGGCGCGAGCGCCGCCAGGCAGCCCAGGCTCGGCAAGCAGTGCATCGAGCACCGGCATGATCCGGTGGCGTTCGCGGAATCCGTTCGGCGCCGCCTGCGCCGCAAGCGCCCGGCGGAACGGCCAGGGATCCTTCGCGCCGACGATGCGCCCGACCTCGAGCGCAAGCGATGCGCGCAGTGCATCCCGGCGTTGCATGGACCTCCTGTATCGATCCATCAGCTCGACTTGACGCGCGCGACTGGCCTCGCCAAAGGACGCGCGCTCCTCATCGCTCACATCAGCCCGCGTCCGCCACAGCAGCGATCCACGCAGCCAATCGACACTCATGCTGGTCTGCACGTCGACCGTCTCAGAGCGGGACGCGGACTCCGATGCCTCGGCTGCAGCGGCGGCGGCGAGCACCAAACGTCGCTGCTCGTCGTCGGCCGCACATCCAAGCGCCACGCGCACGGGATCAGCGGGCAGCGGGCTCGTCACGACCGCCCACTCAAGATCCGTCGGTGCAAGACCTGCACTGACCTGCATGGCCGGGGCAAAGTCGGGCGCAGCCTCGCCCGCAAGTTCGCCAAGCGCGGTCCAGAACGCCTCATCGGCGTCAAGGATCCTGGCTTCCGCTGACCGGGCGTGTGCGGCATACGTTTCAACGGCTGCCATGGCCTCGCCAAGCGTCATGGTCTTGACGCGCTCCATCAGGTCGACCTGCTCCTGGCCACGAACCGCCGCAAGCTCACCCTCGGCGATCGCCGACACGATCGACTCGTGCGTGGCGAGCAACGCACGCATGCCCTCGGCCTGCGACTCGGGAATCATGCACACTTCGATGAATCGATCGAGCAGCGACAGCACGGGGCGCGCCCGCTTCGGCGTGCCGATCGCATCGACCGAGTCCGCGGGTACATCGTCGACCTCCGGCGCCTCCGGATCCTCGCCAAGGACCAGCTCGACCTCCTGCCCCTCGGCCGCGGTCTGTTCAATCGTCGCCATGGCGGCGCCCACGGCCTCATCGCCTACCTGTGCCGCGACCATCGCCTGAAGTTCATCCCGCGCGCGGCTGGCGCGCTCTTCCCGCAAGGCCGAGCCCTCCATGAAGGCGCGCGATGCCGGCGACTGCTCCTCGGTGCCGAACTGCCAGAGGTGCTGCTCGGCCATGCGTTCGCCCGCGGTCCGGAACATGGCCTCTTGCGTCGCACCATCCTCGTCTGCCCAACGCGAGAGCGCTGCGAGCATCCGCTCGCGCAGGGGCTGGTCCACTCCCGGCGCCCGAAGCAAGGCAAGCGCGAACTGTTCAACGCCGTACCCACGATCGGTCGCCACGCTGAGTTCGCTGGCCACGCTTCGTCGCCACGACATGCGCTGCAGCGGCGTCAACCTCGGTGCGAGCAGGAAATACAGGGCGACCTCATGATCCACCGCACTCGCGATCCCCTTGGTCACGGACTGCCAGCACTCGTTGTGCAGGGCCGACGCGCGCTCCAGCACCGCGCGCTGCTCACCTCCCAGCGCCATCAGCGACGCTTCGAGGTCGACCTCCCCCGGATCATTCGAACCCCCTTCCATTGCCGCTGCGGGCGGAGGCTCGACCGGAGCCGACTCCGATCCCGCGGCTCGCCGCTCCACGTCACGCTCAAGGTCCGCGATCCGGTCTGCGAGCTCCCGGTATTCGTTCCAGATCGCCTCTTGCGCCGCCGCATGGCGATCGCTGCAGTCCAGTGCATCGCCCATGCTTCGCAGAACGCGTCGCACAAGATCACGCCGGGCCAGTCGATGACGATCGACGTCCGGCTTCAGTTCGGCCCAGCGGCCTGCATCATCCCGAAGCGCCCGCTGCAGCGACGTGCCGGCATCGACGGCCGTGACCTGGCCGAGCCACCCGCTCATGCGTTCCGCCACGGCCAGCTCGCGGCGCACACGCACGCGCTCGATGCCCGCAGCGGCCTCCGCCGGCATCAACGCAGCAATGGCCGCGAACAGCGTGCCATCGAGGTCCTGCTGCGCCAACTGCAGCTCGATCGACGGGCCGCGCTGTCGTTCGGTGTTGCCCTCGGAAGTCCGAATGACCTTGCACGCGCGCTCGACCAGCGGCCCATGGCGCGCGACATAGTCCACATGCGCTCGCTCGAACGCATCCCAGTCGGCAGGCTCGGCACCGCACTCCTCGCGCAGCATGCGGGCAAGCGCGCTGATGTCGATCGGCTCGACGGACAGGTTCGCGTACTGCGCGAACGCCGCCATCGGCAGGATCAGCGCCGCCACCCACGCCAGAAGCGCGAGCCACGCGGCGCGCTGCGTCACATCGCGCTCCCGAGTCCCATCACGCGGCGCCACGCGCTGATCTGGCCCAGATGCATCATCTGGTGGTTGTTGCAGAGGAACAGCACCGCCTGCCCCAGCACGGGGAAGCGTTCCTTGAACACACCCTCCGCGAGATTCGGCCCGGCCAGTACCGAGTCATCCAGCTCGGTCAGCAGTTCCGCCACCTTCTGGTGACCGGCCATGTAGTGCGCCATCAGCGCATCCTTCGATGGATACGTCCCGGCATCCACGCACGGCGCGCCGGCCTTGAAGAGATCCTCCCAGCCCGCGGGGTTCGAGATCGCGCCCTCGTGGCCGATCAACGTCGCCATGCGTGCGGGATAGATGCTCAGGTGGCCGATGTTGAACGCCGCGCTGTTCATGTCCTTGAACGGCATGCGTGCGAACGACTCCGCAGGGATCCCCTGGCAGAGCTTGTCGGCGTAGCCGACGGTGGCGAGGCAGTCGTGAGCGATGCAGCTGGCGAAAAGTCCCATGGTCGGCGGATCGTACAGACCGCCGAAACCATCAACCGCCGAGAATGCGCGCGCAGACCGATGCAGCGATCGCCGGATCGCTGGTGCCATGCACGACCGCTCTGCCATCCTCGAACACCGTGAGCTCAAGCGTCAGTCCGCCCGACAGCGAAGGATCGATCGAACCCCGGACCAAACCCTGACCCGCCGCAAACGAACCGGCGTGGGCCAATCTCGCCAGCCACCCCGCTTCATCCAGCGTCGACTCGACCGCCGGCCGGATCTGCACGGCGTTGCGCCCGCACAAGACCGCGGCTCCCGATCCAGCGTCGCCGTGGAGCCAATCGAATCGGCCGATGCCGCAGCACGGGCACGCTGGATCCCGCGCCACCGCGATCGTTCGCCATGCACCGGCAGCGGTGTCGACGCTGACCAGCGTTGGCGCATTCGGCTCGGCACCGGCCAGAATCGGCAACCCCAGCGCCACACTCGCTCCTGCCGCGATGGCGACCGTCGAGCCAAGCACTCCTGCGGTGTCGCACGTGCCCAGCGCGCCGGTCGGCGGCGCGTCGGGCCACACGCACCGAAGACAAGGCCCACCGCACCGCACCAGCATGGCGCGCGCTTGCGTGGCGATCGCCGCGCAATACACCCACGGAACACGGTCGCGTACGCACACGTCGTTCAACAGGTATCGCGGCTCCATCGCATCGAAGCCGTCGAACGCCAGATCGATGCCGTCGACATAGTCCTCGATCGACTCGCGATCGATCGAGTCGACCCACGCCTCGACGCGCACCGAAGGATCGATGGCCTCGAGCCGGGACTTCGCCGCGAGCGCCTTCGGCACGCCCACGTCGGCCGTCGCGAACAGCATCTGCCGCTGCAGGTTGCTCGGCTCGACCACGTCGCGGTCGACGATCACCACGCGCCCGACGCCCGCACGCACCAGCTGGTCCGCGATCTGGCAGCCCAGTGCACCGCACCCCGCAACCAGCGCGCTCGAGGCATGCAGTCGCTCCTGAGCCGCGCCGCCGAAGCCGGCCACGAGGCGCTGCCGTGCATGCCGCTGATCGTGATCAGCCACCGGTGCCCCCCCGCCGCACGGCAGCCGCGGTGGCCGCGATCGCTCGCCCGCCGGCAAAGAACAGGGCGGGCCGAGTGGCCCGCCCTTGGGGTGTGTTCGTGAAACCGTGCATGGCCCTGGCCGTCATCCCGCGCGCGCGGGACCGGATCACCACGCGAAGTGGGCGAACGCCTTGTTGGCGTCGGCCATCTTGTGCGTGTTCTCGCGGGTCTGCACCGACTTGCCCTCGTTGCGGGCCGAATCCATGATTTCCTTGCTCAGTCGCTGGGCGATCGGCTTGCCCTTCTCCTCGCGCGCCGAACCGATGATCCAGCGGAAGGCCAGGCTCTGCGCACGGCGCTTGGAGAGCTGCATCGGCACCTGGTAGTTCGCACCACCGACGCGCTTGGAGCGCACTTCGACCGACGGGCGCACGTTCTCGAGGGCGAGATGGAAGACCTCGATTGCGGTCTTCGGCATGTTCTCCGACTTGTCCTTGTCCAGACGAGCCTGGATCGCATCGAAGGCGTCGTAGACCACGCGCATGGCGGTGGCCTTCTTGCCGTCTTCCATGATGCAGTTGATGAACTTGGCCACGACCAGGTCCTGGTAGCGGGGATCGGGCTTGAGCTGCTTCTCGCTGGCGGTGAAACGTGCCATCTCTGGGGTCCTCTGGGCCACTGGCCCGGTGGTGTTCACGATGCTCGGGCGTTGGACATGCCCGGACTGGGGAGCACCGTTACTGGGGTTGTCGCAGGCGACCGGCCTGCGCGGCCCGGGATGATCCCGGGACTGATCCCGCGGTCGCCCGCGGGTGTTCCATCATCGCAGCGCGATCACTTCTTCGCGGCTGCGGCCTTCTTCTTCACGCCGTAGCACGAACGGCTCTTCTTGCGGCCATCGACGCCGAGGCAGTCGAGTGCACCGCGGACGACGTGGTAG
>VFQT010004488.1_pt1 | contig 11555 bp, 5 predicted proteins | sample 3512381 | NCBI WGS metagenome assembly VFQT01 (sample SAMN10412376, study PRJNA504923) | tailings metagenome | isolation source: Relicate 2 Philex TSF3 active mining site | place: Philippines: Tuba, Benguet | collected 2017-08-29 | reverse complement strand
ACCATCGCCGGACGTTCTCATTTCTGCACATCAACCTGATCGTCGTTTCATGGCCAGTTCGGACATCGTTATTCGCGGAGCTCGGGAGCACAATCTTCGCAATGTCAGCCTCTCGCTTCCTCGCAACAAACTGATCGTGATGACGGGTGTCAGCGGGTCCGGCAAAAGCTCGCTGGCCTTTGACACACTCTACGCGGAAGGTCAGAGACGCTATGTGGAATCGCTCTCCACGTACGCGCGGCAGTTCCTGGGTCAGATGCCCAAACCGGATGTCGATTCCATCTCCGGGCTGGCGCCGTCGATCTCTATTCAGCAAAAGTCCACCAGCCGAAATCCTCGCAGCACGGTCGGCACGATCACGGAAATCTACGACTACCTGCGAGTCCTGTTCGCGCGAGTCGGGCAGGGGTACTGCTACGTTTCCGGGAAGCCCATCCGCGCTCAGTCGACCGATCAGATTATTGACAGCCTGATGAGTCAGCCCGATGGGACGCGGTTCCAGATTCTGGCGCCGATTGTGCAGAATCAAAAGGGCGAGTTTCGTGATCTGTTCGAAGACCTGCTGAAGAAAGGTTATCTCCGCGCGAGGGTCGACGGGGAAATCATCCAGCTGGCCGACGCACCCGTTCTTCGCAAGCACCACAAGCATAACATTGACGTGGTCATCGACCGACTTGTGGCCAGCGCCAACCAGCGGACTCGCGTGGCGGAAGCCGTCGAACAGGCTCTGAAACTGGCCGATGGAAAACTGATCTGCAGCGTCGAGCCGGAGAAGGCAGACTCTTCCCGACGCAAGCCTTCCCGCGCGTCCATGATCGACGAAGGCCCCGACGACCGCGCGCTGCGAGTGGCGGAACCGTCGATGGTTGCTGAAGATGATGAAGACTTCGCGCCGCCTGCGATGGCTCCTGGCGACCGTCTCTACAGTGCTCATTATGCATGCCCGGAAAGCGGGATGAGCTACGAGCCGCCAACGCCGCAGCTCTTCAGTTTCAACAGTCCTCTCGGTATGTGCCTCGACTGTAACGGGCTCGGCATGATGCACGGCTTCCCCATGCATCAGCTGATCGTGGACCCGGGAAAGTCCATCCAGAAGGGCGCGCTGCTGTTGCTGGACTGGTCGAAGATGGGACGCTGGCCAAAGCATCTGATCGTCGGTGCGGTCAATGCCATCGAAGAAGACTGCGGACTGCCGGCCGACTCGATGCTCAAGGCACCATGGTCCAGTCTGCCCGAAGAAGCCAAGCAGAAATTCCTTTTCGGCACGGGCGATCGCCACATCACGTTCACATGGAAAAGCCGCGGCGGTGGCTGGAAGCATGGCGGCACGTGGGAAGGCTGGTCCAACAACCTGCTGGCATCGTTTCGCACGGGCGGAAATCCGATGCGACGCCGACAGCTCGAAAAGTACATGGAAGTCGTCACGTGTCCCAGTTGCAGCGGCGAACGTCTCAACCGCCAGGCGCGCAACGTTAGGCTGAAGACGGCCAGTAAGTCGTTCGTTTCGAAGCAGAAAAAGTCCGAACTGAGTTTGCCTGAGGTGTGCGCGCTGTCGGTCGAAGACGCGGCCGAGTTCTTCGATGCGCTCGTTCTCGATCCGGTTCAGCAGCTGATCGCGGAAGAAGCGATCAAGGAAATTCGAGGACGTCTGGGCTTCCTGCTTCAGTGCGGGCTCAACTATCTGACGCTCGAGCGTTCAGCTCCGACGCTCTCCGGCGGTGAATCTCAGCGTATTCGTCTGGCAGGGCAGATTGGCTGTGGTCTTGTCGGAGTCGTCTACATTCTGGATGAACCGTCGATCGGCCTTCATCCTCGGGACAATACGATGCTGCTGCAAAGCCTTGAACGTCTGCGAGACCAGGGCAACACGGTGATTGTGGTCGAACACGACGAAGAGACCATGCGCGCGGCGGATCACGTCGTGGACTTCGGACCAGGCCCCGGCATTCTGGGCGGCGAAGTCGTGGCTCAGGGGACTGTCGATGATGTTCTGAAGTCCGAACGCAGTGTGACGGGACAGTTTTTGTCCGGCCGACAAACGATCGACATTCCCAAAATCCGTCGCGCGCCGGATCGAGGATCGATCGTTGTCCATAACGCGACTCACAACAATCTAAAGGGCATCACGGCCGAATTTCCATTGGGGCGGCTGATCTGCATCACGGGCGTCAGTGGCTCCGGCAAAAGTTCCCTGGTGAATGACATCCTCTGGCAGGTCGTGAATCGTGATGTCAACAAGGGCGTCGGCGAACCGGGGGCTCATGAACGCATAACCGGCCTGGAGCTGATCGACAAGGCGATCGACATCGATCAGTCTCCGATCGGCCGAACGCCGCGTTCCAATCCCGCGACGTACGTCAAAGTGTTCGACGAAATCCGCAAGCTGTTTACTCAGCTGCCCCAGTCGAAACTGCGAGGCTACAAAGAGGGGCGTTTCAGCTTCAACGTCGAAGGTGGTCGCTGCGAAGCGTGTGAAGGCCACGGCGCGACGAAGCTGGAAATGGACTTTCTGGCGGACATCTGGATTCCCTGCAACGTCTGCGAAGGTCGCCGCTTCAATCGCGAAACGCTGGAAGTGAAGTTCCACGACAAGAGCATCGCGGATGTGCTAAACCTGGAAATTCGCGATGCCATCAAGCTGTTCGAAAGCTTCCCAAAGATCACTCAGTTCCTGACGACGCTGCGTGACGTGGGTCTGGACTACATGCAGCTTGGCCAGGCGTCTCCCACGCTGTCCGGCGGAGAAGCTCAGCGCATCAAGCTGGCGCGCGAACTGGGCAAACGGTCCACCGGCAAGACGCTTTATCTGCTCGACGAACCAACCACCGGTCTGCACTTCGCCGACGTGAAGAAGCTGATCGAAGTGATGCAGGGATTCGTCGATCGAGGCAACACGGTCATCGTCATTGAACACAACCTGGATGTGGTCAAGACGTCTGACTGGATCATCGACATCGGCCCGGAAGGCGGTTCCGGCGGCGGACGCATCGTGGCTCAGGGCACGCCCGAAGAGATTGCTCGCTGCGACGAGTCGCACACTGGTGCCTCTCTGCGAACTGTGCTGCCGGGATTTCGGAAGAAGACCAAAGCCGGCACCGGGAAGGCTGCACGCTCCAAGGCCGACCCGTTCATCCTCAGCCAGAAGATTCGAATCTCCGGAGCAGGCCAGCACAATCTTCAGAAGGTCAGCCTGGAAGTTCCCCGCGAACAGATGAGCGTCTTTTGCGGCCCCAGCGGCAGCGGCAAGACTTCACTCGCGATGGACACGCTCTATGCCGAAGGTCAGCGACGATACGTGGAAAGCCTCTCCGCGTATGCTCGACAGTTTCTGGGACAAATGCCGAAGCCGAAAGTCGAGAGCATTCAGGGCCTGAGTCCGGCGATCGCGATCGAACAGAAGACCGTCGGAGCCACTCCGCGTTCCACCGTTGGCACGGTCACGGAAATTTACGACTACCTGCGAGTCCTCTTCGCGCGGCTTGGTCAGATCCACTGCCCGGAATGCGAAGTTCCGGCCGTGCAGCAGACGACCGATCAGATTGTCGATGGCATTCTCAGTCATCCGGCGGGAACGCGATTGCTGCTGCTGGCTCCGGTGGAAATTGATCGCTCGGTACCGTTCGCAAAGGTCTGGGATCGTCTTCGAGCCAGCGGGTTTGCTCGAGTGCGCGTCGATGGAACGACCTACAACCTGGACGAAGTGCCGGAGATGGATCATCGTCGGCAACACACGGTCTCTGTCGTGGTCGACCGCATCACGGTGGATCCGAAGCAGAGGACTCGCATCGCGGATTCCGTGGAATCGGCTCTCGACCTGGGCAAAGGCGTGATCAACGCGGCAATTGCTGATCCCGCGAAGGAAGAACCGAAATGGAAGACTCAACGGTTCAGCCTGCATCTGTCCTGCAGCAAGTGTCAGCGATCGTTCGAACATCAGGCGCCGCAGAAGTTCTCCTTCAACAGTCCGCTGGGCTGGTGCAAAGTCTGTGAAGGTCTCGGAACCGAATTCGGTGCCAACCAGGCGCTGTTGGTGACAAGTCCTGAGCGTTCTCTGATGGACGGTGCGATCGGCGCATGGCCCGATCCGAGGAAGAACGACACGTTCCGAATGATGTTGGAGGCGATGGCCGAGGCGTTTGAAATTCCCCTCGATCAGCCGTGGTACCTTCTCTCGCCTCAGCAACAGCACATCATTCTGTACGGCGACGAAAAGCGATGGGTGTCTGTGCAGCCGAACGGCAATCGCGCGGAAGCGAAGGCCGGTGGCACCAGGGCGCCGGCGAAAAGCCCAGGCTCGTCCATTGCGCCGTTTCGCTTTCGATACAAAGGGATTTATCCAGCGATCGAAGAAGCGTCGCGACTGTCTTATGCGCATCGCAAGTCGCTGATCGACATGGCCGGTGAACGTGACTGCTCCGTGTGCCACGGCAGTCGACTGGAGGCCGAAGCCGCCGCCGTTCGACTGCGCTCTGTGACGCTGCCGCAGCTATGTCGCATGCCGCTCGTGGATGCTCTGAACTTCCTGAAGACGATGAAGCTGTCGAAGGATGAAAAGAAGATCGCCGGCGACCTGATGAACGAAGCGACTCACCGACTGGGCTTCCTCGTCGAAGTCGGTCTCGACTATCTGACGCTCGATCGATCCATGCCCACGCTCTCCGGCGGTGAATCTCAGCGCATTCGTCTGGCGGGTCAGGCCGGTCGTTCGCTGACCGGTGTTTTGTATGTGCTCGATGAACCCACAATCGGACTTCATCCGCGCGACAATGGTCGGCTGCTGACGGCTTTGAAGCGTCTGCGTGATCTTGGCAACACCGTTCTGCTCGTCGAACATGATCGCGAAGTTCTGGACGCGGCAGACCGCCTGTACGACTTCGGTCCAGGAGCCGGTCGACTCGGCGGAACCGTTGTGGCACAGGGAACTCCGGCGGAACTGAAGAGGAATAAGAACTCGCTCACCGGCGGATATCTCGGCGGAACTCGTGGCATTCCCGTTCCCGTACACCGACGCACATCGCCTGTTCCTCCCGCTGCAAATGAGGCCACTGCGACCGCTGATGCTCCTGCGGCTGAACCGAAAAAAGGCAAGGGGCGCAAGAAGGCGCCGGTGCCCGTTGCACCTGCTCCGGTACAGACCGAACAGACGTTTCTCGAACTGCTGGGAGCATCGCAGCACAACCTGCAAAGTGTGGATCTGAAGATTCCGCTGAAGACGCTGACGTGCATCACGGGAGTCAGCGGATCCGGCAAAAGTTCGCTCATGATGAACACGCTGGCGCCGGCCGTCGCGCGAAAGCTGAACATCGCGTCGAATGCTCCCGGTGCGCATCGCGAGCTTCATGGCGTGGAGCATCTCAGCAAGATCGTGATCGTGGATCAGAATCCGATCGGCACAACACCGGCGTCGAATCCTGCGACGTACACGGGTGTGTTCGATGAGATTCGTGAGCTGTTCTGCCGGATGCCGGATGCCAAGGTGCGAGGATACCGGCCGGCTCGCTTCAGTTTTAATCGGCCCGGCGGTCGCTGCGAAGACTGCGAAGGCATGGGACAGAAGAAGATCGAAATGCACTTCCTGCCGGACGTCTGGGTCGAATGCCCGACGTGCCGAGGACGTCGGTTCAATGCGGAAACTCTGAGCGTCAAGTTTAACGACTGCAGCATTGCCGATGTGCTCGAGATGTCGATCAGCAGAGCTCTGGAACTGTTCGGCAACGTCCCCAAAATCCGCGCCCCCCTGGCGACTCTGGAAGCCATCGGGCTTGGTTATCTGACGCTCGGTCAGTCCGCTCCGACACTCAGCGGCGGTGAAGCTCAGCGCATCAAACTGGCCGCGGAGCTGTGTCGGCCCAATCGAGGACGCACGCTGTACCTGCTGGATGAACCGACCACGGGCTTGCACTTCGATGACATTCTGAAGCTGCTGGGTGTCCTGAACAGCCTCGTCGAACAGGGCAACACGGTGGTCGTCATTGAGCACAATCTGGATGTCATCAAGACGGCCGACTGGATTATCGACCTCGGCCCCGAAGCTGGTGCCGGCGGCGGACGCATCGTGACTCAGGGCACGCCCGAAGATGTCGTCGCCTACGCGATCGAGGCTCAAAAGGCCGCGAAGTCTTCACGCAACAAGGACTCACTGCCGCTCCGATCGTGGACCGGTGAGCTGCTGGCTCCGGTGCTTGCGGAATCCACAATAGGCACCATCGAAACGTTCGACGCGGCATCAGTTGCGGCGAAGAAGAAGGGTGACGTCAGCGTCGAAGAGCTTGGCAAGAATGCGAAGCTGCCCTGGGAAGTCGATGGGCGCAAATGGCATACTCAGGATCGAATTTCTCATGCCGGCACGCCGTGCAAATGGGATGCTCAGGCCCTGCTGCATGTGCTGGACCGGCTGATCGTTCACGACGACATCGCCGCCATCAACTGGAACGACCGTTCGACTGTCGAAGTGAAAGCCGACAAGGGACTGGGCTGGTTTTTGCATGCTCGCACCGCCGGCGAGTGGCTTCTGTCGCTGTGCTTTCGAGTCCGCAAAGACACGTTCGAGACGGAAGCTCTCGATGCCGCCCTGGGCCTGAGGAGACTCGACGACATCCGCGAGATTCCCGTCTACGGCCGCGAACCACGAGTCACCGCGAGGAACCTGAAAACGGCGTGGCAGGAAGTCACGGTCAAGGTCTGGAAGAAGGACGAAGTCGCAACACCGGCGTTTCACAAGTTCCTTGACCAGGCACTGCAGTCCTACCTGAAACAGGCTCTGGCTGAAGCCGCAAACCCTGATGATCTGATGCCCTGGAAAAAACTGGGCCGCAAATGGCACCTTATGCGCAAAGCACTCCCGAACAACGGCCGTATTCCCTGGGACTTCGCGCTTCTGGAAGTATTGCTACCGAAAGTCGAAGCCGTTCTGAGCGACTTCACACCGGACTATGCCATCCGCAGCAAGATCAACTGGAACGACCCAAAGACCGGAACGCTTGTCGCCGAACTGCAAACCAAACGCAGCGACGGCGCCGACCTGTGTCTTTATTGCAAACCCGGCCTCATCACCATCGGCTCCATCGCAACCCTCGGCACCAGCCAGGAAATCACCCCTGTCCGCGACACCGACTGCGTCAAAATCCGCTTCACAAAAGTCGCAGAAGCAAACAGCAAAGACGTGGAGAAGTTTTTGAAGGATGCGATTCAGAAAAGAGTGTAAAACGATTGTCCTCAATCGTTCCCTCGGTCAGTGTTCCGACTTTAGTGTTCAGTTTTCAGTTTGCACATTGAAGTGTTCGCTGCTGTGTACTCAACACCAGCAAAACACTCCGTCATCCCCGCGAAGGCGGGGACCCAGCAACTACACCAAAAACCTCCCCACCCAAACCCCCGTTTGGGAAGGGTCCAGCGAGCGCCAGCAAGCTCGGGGGCGGGCCACGCATGTTCTGCTTTCAATGTTCAGCTTTCGGTGTTCACAGTTCGCAGCTCAACACCCAGGAGAGAATGGAGACCTGAGGCTTGAGGCTTCAGCCTGCAGTCTCAAGCCTGCTGCCTGCAAAAACCCGTCATCCCCGTGCAGCCGGGGACCCAGCACCCACCATTGCGACTCAAGCCCAGTGGGCTGACACAACCCCTGCGTGAGTGCCACCGGAAACGAAGCAGTAGAAATCCAAGGCCGATACTTTGTTGGGTAAGGTCCCGATGATGATTCACCGGAGGGCTTGCGCCCTTCCGCTACTTTTGCTGCGATTCGTCAGGGAAAAACTGGCTGTAGTGCAGAGACCTTTGGCCACCGGGGTGAACCCGGTGGGGCAGGTTTTTTTCCCGCGTCGGAGACACGGGGCACTTTGGGTCATGCCAGTTCGGTGCGGACTTGCATGAGGATTCGGCCGAGCCAGTTGCGGCCCTGGGTGCCGCAGACGCCCCAGAAGCGGTCGTTCCAGGTGTTGCCTTCGATGAGCTCGGCTTCGCCGGTGTCGATGAGTTTCACGCGCAGGTCTTCGTGCGTTTCAAACTTGAGTCGCACGAGTTTCTTCATCACCTCGACTTTGATGGATTCCCAGTCCGCGCGCAGCTTGACTCGACGGCCCATGGATTTCGCTCGCGCGGGCGGGCCGCATTGAGCAATCGTGAGTCGTTCGGGTTTGTCCAGAGATTTGCACGCCTGAAATGCATGCTCGACAGTCGGATACTGAATGCCGTCGTATCGAATCAATGACGGATAGAAGTTCGACAAAAAGGCATACTCACAGCGAAACGCATCTATACGATGAACGTGGGTCATGAGGATTCTCCTTTCTGGCGTGGTCTCTGAATGAACGATTGGGCTGGATGAGACGCCGTGGCCGCTCGAAAGGTTCGTGGGTTGTTGGGGAAAATGTGTGCGGGGTTCATGAGGGATGCTCCCCACCCAAACGAAGTTTGCCGCACGAGGTGCGGGTGGGGAGGTTCGGGGGATCGCTGCCGCGGGTGTTCGGTGGTGGTGATGCTGGGAAGAGCTTACTGTTCGCTTCCGGTTGATGGAGATTCAGGGCTCTTTTTGTCTTGGGACTTGTCGTGGGAAACGATGTGGAATGATTGTGGGACTGGGGACGGACATCGTTGAGATCTCGCGGATTCGCGAAATGGTCGAGCGGCATGGGGACCATTTCGTGGAACGGTGCTTTACGCCGGGTGAGATTGAGTATGCTCGGCGGCATCGCGATTCGGCAGTGCGGTTTGCGGGTCGGTGGGCGGCGAAGGAAGCGGTGGTCAAGGTTCTGGGAACCGGCTTCGTCCAGGGCATCACGTTTCATGATGTCGAAATCGTGTCTCTTCATACCGGGCAGCCAACGGTTCGGCTCAGTGGTGAAGCCGGAGCCATCGCGGCTCAGCTGGGCATCACGGAAGTGAAGCTGACCATTTCGCATGCTCGCGAGTATGCCACGGCGACGGCGATTGGAGTGAAGCAGTAAGGGATCGTCGTAAATCAGACGCACCGAGAGCGCACTTAGTAGCGGAACGGCGCAAGCCGTCCGGTGAAGTCACGACGCACACTTATCGACGCACACTTACCGGAGGGCTTGCGCCCTTCCGCTACTTACACAACGCTTCGCTGTGATTTTGTAGTGGATCTCGCCAGAGATCCTGTGACTTCCGTTGTTGATGGGAACTCGGGCGAGTTCCACTACGGCTTGGGGCGTTTGAAATTCGTGGGATGAAGGTGGATGGGAGACGGACGAGGGCGTCCATCCTACGGGTATTTGGCCACGACCTGGGCCACTTGATACGACTATTCCGGTCGTGGGTCTGGCTTGTGTTCGACTTTGTGCTGAACGCTGCTGGCGCGGCGGAGGGAGGATGTGCCGAAGCGGTTGCGAATCTGGTCGGCGACTTGATCAAGCCGTGTGTCCTTCTGGTCGTGTTCTTCGGCAAACAGCGTTTTCTGAGTCGCCGTCTGCGGTTGCAGATTCGACACACCCATTCCCAGAAGTCGAACGACCAGAGGACGCTCGGGCAACGATGACGTCAGCATCTGAAGAACGGCGGGCCAGAGCTGGCTGGTGCTGTTGGTGGCTGCTGAGAGGCTCTTTGACCGAGTATACGTTTCGAAGTTGCTGTAGCGGATCTTCAGGTGCGCCGTTCGACCGTGAAGGCTGTGGCTTCGCAGACGACGAGCCACGTGTTCCGTGAGTTCCATCAGCCAGGCTCGCAGGATATCAATGTCCGTGATGTCTTCTGCAAACGTCGTTTCGTGAGAGATCGACTTGGCTTCTCGATCAGAGACCACCGTTCGATTGTCGATGCCGCGGGCTAGTTCCCAGAAGTGTGCTCCGTGCTGCCCGAACTCGGCCTGCAGCTGCTGCACGCTGAGTGCTCTGAGCTGTCCGATCGTGCGGACGCCGAGCTTTTCAAATCGCTGATTCGTCACCTTGCCAACTCCCCAGATGCGTCCGACCGGCAAAGGATCGAGAATGCTCTGGATCGAATCCGGCGGGATCACTGTGAAGCCGTCTGGCTTGTTCATGTCGCTGGCCAGTTTCGCCAGAAACTTGTTGGGGGCGACGCCGACGGAAGCCACAAGGTTCAGCTCGTTGCGGATGTCCGCCTTGATGGCTCGCCCGATTGTTTCCACCGACCCGAACAGCAGCTCACTTCCCGTTGCGTCCAGAAACGCTTCATCCAGCGAGAGCGGTTCGACGATCGGCGTGTACCGATGCAGGATCTCGCGGATCTGAGCGGAGATTTCGGCGTAGTAGTCCATTCGCGGGCGAATGACGATCGCATTGGGGCAGAGCTGCAGTGCCTTCGCCGTCGCCATGGCACTGTGCACGCCATACTTGCGAACAACATAATTCGCCGCCGCTACGACGCCTCGACCTTCCGGAGTACCGCCCACGATCACCGGCTTTCCGCGCAGACTCGGATCGTCCCGTTCTTCAACGGACGCATAAAACGCATCCATGTCCACGTGCAGAATCATCGGGCTTCCTGTGAGCGGTGATGGTAGGCGTGGGGATGATAACGAATTGGGATAGACAGTGTAGAACGGCTGTCCTCAGCCGTTTTGCAGCCCCCGTCTGCGATTCCATGCTCGCATATGACAGTGCGGACCGAGCAGTTGAGGACAACTGCTCTACACTGATGGCGGACAACGACTGGGGACAGTCGTTTTACACTGGGGCTTTCCTGTTAGAGCAGCCATTCGGTGCGTACGCCGCGGACGTCCATTTCGTACTCGATCTCTTCGATCGGTGGTCGGGAATAGAACCAGCTGATTCCATGTCGTGAGGCGAGGTCGGTTTGAGGTTCCAGGACTTCGGTCACGATGCGATCCATGGGATGGACGGTGTAGACGTTGGTCCGAGTGACAGCAGACCAGCTGGCTCCCAGGAGCCGAAGCCGAGTGCTCATCAGGTTCATCACAAACCGGGCTTTCTCGACAAGACCGTCTCCCGACACGTCACCCAGTCGATGGATGCTCTCTCGCTTCAAAATGCCTTCCGGTAATTCGCCCGCGCCGGCGACGACAAAGGTGGGCGGCTGGATCGCTGAACAGGGTCGAGTGAAGGCGAAGCCATAGAGGGATGGTGTTTCCGGCGGTCGAGTTTCCGGAACAATGTTCGTTCGTGCAATCGGGTTGGCTCCGTCCACGAACACGCCCCACTCCTTCAACACGGCGGCGTATTCCGAGTTGAAGGCGGCGAACCCGTCAAAGGTGAACGGGACGGGAGACCGCAGCGACACGGCACACAGCGCCGTTCGCGGGCGATTCTCCTGCTTGAGCAAGTCCTCGATCGCGTCAAATCCGGTCCGCCAGTCGGTCATCGTCCTGAGCGTCACGTGAACGATCTCGAAACCCGGCTGCGAGATGACTCCGCAGGAATACGGGGCGATGCCTGGAACGAACGAGTAATGACCGTGCGGGTGGTGGATCATAGCGAGTTCTTTTGAGGGGGAGGAAGGATTCAGGTGCCATGCACTTGTGTGTGAGTTTTCTTCCACGTTGTCAATGGAGACTCTTGCTCATCGAATGGGCGCTGGTCGCGGCGGGGCCGCGAAGTGCCGCTCGGCAAGCGGCACCTACACTG
>VFQT010004471.1_pt1 | contig 11558 bp, 15 predicted proteins | sample 3512381 | NCBI WGS metagenome assembly VFQT01 (sample SAMN10412376, study PRJNA504923) | tailings metagenome | isolation source: Relicate 2 Philex TSF3 active mining site | place: Philippines: Tuba, Benguet | collected 2017-08-29 | reverse complement strand
GCCATCGTGGACGACGTGGCGCTGTACGAGACCGTGGCCGTGCGACCCCCCGACGACGTGGTGGAGGCCGCGCTCGACGCGGACATCATCACCTTCACGTCGTCGTCCACCGTCACCAACACCCTCGACGTGCTGGATGACCGGCAGCGCGCGCGCCTGGTGAACGGGCCGCTGGTGGCGTCCATCGGGCCCATCACGTCGCAGACCGCACGCGACAGCGGCCTGGAGGTGGGGGTGGAGGCCGGTACCAGCGACATCCCCGGCCTCATCGAGGCCGTCATCCGGGCCGCGGCCGCCTCGCGCGCATGACCCGCCCGCTCGGGTTCCTCACCGACTACGGGCCCGGCACCGAGCACGTGGGCGCGCTGCATGCCGTGGCCGCCAGCATCGCGCCCGGCTCCGACCGCGTGGACCTGGCGCATGACGTGCCGCCCGGCGACGTGCGCTGGGGATCGATACTTGTGGAGCGCCTGGTGCGCCTGATGCCCCGGCAGTCGGTGACCACCTGCGTGGTCGACCCGGGCGTGGGCACCGGCCGCCGGGCCGTGGCCCTGGAGCTGGAGTGGGGCAAGGTGGTGGTGGGGCCCGACAACGGCCTGCTGGGGCTCGCCGCCGAGCACCTGGGGCCCGTGCGCGCGGTGGAGATCACCTCCCCCGACCACATGCGCCAGCCGGTGTCGGCCACCTTCCACGGGCGCGACGTGTTCGCGCCCGCTGCGGCCCACCTGGCCGAGGGGGTGCCGCTGGACGCCCTGGGTGCGCCGGTGGACCCGGCCGCCATCCTGCGACCGCAACTGCCCGAGCCAGAGGCCATGCCGGGGGCGCTGGACGCGCTGGTGGCCGGGGTGGATCGCTTCGGCAACCTGGCGCTGTGGGCCACGGCCGAGCACCTGATGGCCGCCGGGCTGGTGGAGGGCAACCGCGTGTGGGTGGCATCGGCCGAGGGCGGCCGGTCGCAGGCCACGGTGGGCCGCACGTTCGCCGATGTTCCCCGCGGCGCGCTGCTGGCCTATGTGGACTCGCACGGCCTGGTGTCGGTGGCCCTGCACGGCGGCAGCGCCGAGGACCGCCTGCGCGCCACCTCAGGCGAGGTGGTGGCCCTGATGCGTCAGGAGTAGGCGCCCCGCCAGGCGTTCATCCGGATGCGCCAGATGTCCTCGATGAACGGCGGCAGGTGCTTGGCCACGTCGAACGTGGAGTCGCCCCGGAACTCCACGGTCACCGGCATCTCGGCGATGGTGGCGCCCATGCGCCGGGCCAGGTACAGCACCTCGATGTCGAACGCGAACGAGGTGATGGTGGCCTTCTCGAACACCTTCTGCGCCCACGCGGCGGTGAACCCCTTGAATCCCGCCTGGGTGTCGGTGATGACCGGCAGCACCAGGATGCGGCGCGTCACCTGCACGGCCGCCCCCGCGGCCAGGCGCGCGGGGCTGTTCTCGGTCTCCGCGTAGCCCTTGAGGCTGCGCTTGCCGGTGACCACGTCGGCCACGCCGCCGCGCAGCAGGCCCAGCGCGGCGTCCACGTGGAAGGGCGCGATGTTCAGGTCGGCGTCCACGTAGAACCGGTAGTCGCCGGTGGCGGCCAGCATCCCTGAGCGCACCGCCCCGCCCTTGCCCTGGTTCTCGGGCAGGCGGTTCAGCCGGATGCGGCCGTCGGTGGCCGCGGCGCGCTCCACCAGCGCGGCCGTGCCGTCGGTGCTGCCGTCGTCGCTCACCACCACCTCGGCGGTGCCGGGGAAGCCGTCCATCCACGCCGCCCAGCCATCGAGCGTGGGCTGCAGGCGGCGCTCCTCGTTGTAGGCGGGCACGACGATCGAGACGTCCATCGCGCTGCATGGTCGCATGCCCCGAACGCACGCGCGCCGCGATCCGTTTCGGGAGCGCGGCGCGCGGTGATGGCGAGACCCGGACTCGAACCGGGGACACCACGATTTTCAGTCGTGTGCTCTACCAGCTGAGCTATCTCGCCCGGCCGGGGAACGCTAGGGGCGCATCCACGGCGATGCAACCCGCATCCAGCGGTACCATCGCCCCGTGGCCACCGGCGGGCATATCCTCGCAGTCGAAGACGAGCGGTCCATCCGCAAGCTGCTGCGGCTGTACCTGGACGAGGCCGGCTACACGGTGACCGAGGCCGCCGACGGGGCCGAGGCGCTGGCCAAGATGCGCACCGGCGGCATCGACCTGGTGCTGCTGGACCTCATGATCCCCGAGATCGATGGCCTGGAGGTGTGCCGGCGCATCCGCGCGGACCACCCGTCCATCCCCATCATCATGCTCACCGCGCGAGATGACGAGGCCAGCCGCGTGACCGGCCTTGAGATGGGCGCCGACGACTACGTGACCAAGCCCTTCTCGCCGCGCGAGCTGGTGGCGCGGGTGAAGGCCGTGCTGCGCCGGGTGCAGGGCGAGCAGGAGCTCACCGGGCCGCTGCGCGCCGGGCGCGTGGAGATGGACCCCGTCAGCCGCACCTGCCGCCTGGACGGTGACGACGTGGAGCTCACCCGACTGGAGTTCGACCTCCTGGCAGAGCTTGCCGCGCACCCCAACGTGGTGTTCACGCGCGAGCGGCTGCTGGAGCGGGTGTGGGGCTACCAGTCGGGCGTGGGCGGCAAGACCGTCGACGTGCACGTGGCCAACCTGCGCCGCAAGCTGGGCAAGGACCTGCCCATCGTGGCCGTGCGGGGCGTGGGGTACCGGCTGGATCCGTCGGTGGCGTGAGCAGCCTGCTGCCGGCGTCGTTCCGCGGCCGCATCGCCCTGGCCATCGTGGCCGCGCTGGTGGTGGCCGTGGTGGGCGCCCAGCTGCTGGTGGGGCTGGTGGTGGGCACCAAGGTGCAGCAGGAGGTCACCGACCAGCTCCGCCAGCAGGGAGAGCAGATCGCCCAGGTGGCGCGCGCCGATGGCTACGCGGGCGTGGCCGAGGCCAAGCGGTACCTCCCGGGCACGCGCGTGGTGGTGCGCCAGGGCGGTGAGGTGGTGTACTGGAGCGACCCGGTGCAGGTGCTGGAGGCCCGCGCGGTGGTGACCGACGGCGACATCGAGGTCACCATGGAGCGGCAGGCCGACGCCGGGGTGTGGGGCGAGTGGGCCATCCCCGTGGTGTCGGCCCTGGTCATCGTGCTCATCGGCGGGGTGGCCTGGTGGCTGGCCGGGCTGGCCAGCCGCAGGCTGCGGCGCGACGCCTCGGCGCTGGCGGGGCAGGCCGAGCGCGTGGCGGGCGGCGACCTGGGCGCGCGGGTGGAGGTGGAGGACGACGAGCTCTCGCGCGTGGCCACCTCGCTCAACCAGATGACCGAGCAGCTGGCCACCACCGACCGCCGCCAGCGCGAGTTCCTGGCCGATGTCGCGCATGAGCTTCGCACGCCCATCACGGCCATCGACGGGTTCGCGACGGCCCTGGTGGACGGCGCCACGCGCACCGACGAGGACCGTCGCGAGGCCGCCGAGATCATCAAGGGCGAGTCGGAGCGCCTGTGTGACCTGGTGGCCGACCTGCAGGCGCTCACCCTGGCCGACCTCGACCAGGAGGTGCCCCGTGAGCCGGTGGACGTGGCCGACTGCTGCCGTGAGGTGGTGCAGCGACTGGAGAAGGCCGCGGCCGAGAAGGGCGTGCTGCTGCGGGGCCCGGCGGACGGGCAGGAGCCCGTGATGGCGGTGACGAATGCCGTGCACGTGGAGACGATCCTGTCCAACCTCACCACCAACGCCATCCGCGCCACGCCCGCCGGGGGCACCGTGCGCGTCACCAGCCGGGCCGACGGTGACCACGTGGTGGCCGAGGTGACCGACACCGGGGTGGGCATCGCCCCCGAGCACCTGCCACGCATCTTCGACCGCATGTACCGCGTGGACAGCGCGCGCGACCGCGACTCCGGCGGCACGGGGCTGGGGCTGGCCATCGTGAAGGGACTCTCCGACGCCCTGGGCGGCGAGGTGCAGGTGGAGAGCCGGCCGGGGTCGGGCAGTACCTTCCGGCTGCTGCTCCCCGCGCAGGCGCAGGCCGCGTCCGCGTGATGCGCGCGGCCATCGCGCTCGGTGCCGCGTCCGCCCTGCTGGTGGCCGGCACGGCGTCGGCCGCGCCGCAGCTGCGCATCACCGCGTTCCGGGTGCTGAAGGCCGATGGCCGCACGCCCGCGGCCCAGCCCCTGGCCCGCGGGGTGCCGTACACCTATCGGCTGGACTACCGCATCGGCGGGCGCACGGTGGTGCGCGTGCGCCGGGCCGGCACGTTCTGGTCGCCGTACCGCGACCGGCTCATCGAGATCGTCCCCCGTCCGCAGCTGTCGGACCCCGGCCGGCACTTCGCGTCGGGGCGCATCCTGGTGAAGCGCGCCGACAGCCCGGGGGAGTACCGGCTCACCTACGCGGTGACCGCGCGCGATTCATCGGGCGCCACCACGCGCCGGGCCGAGTTGCGCATGCGCTTCAGGTAGCGGCGTAGAGTCCACGGGGCCGCCGACGCAAAGGAGTCTCCCCGTGGCACAGCACCGCTACCTGCTCCCCGAAGACCGCATCCCGGACCGCTGGTACAACATCGCGGCCGACCTGCCGGCCATGCCGCCGCCGCCGCTCAATCCCGGCACGGGCGAGCCCATCGGACCCGAGGCCCTCGCGGCCATCTTCCCCATGGCGCTCATCGAGCAGGAGGTCTCGACCGAGCGGTACATCCCCATCCCGGACCCGGTGCGCGAGATCTACGCCATGTGGCGCCCCACGCCGCTGTATCGCGCGGTGGGCCTGGAGCAGGCCTTGGGCACCAACTGCAAGATCTTCTACAAGTACGAGGGCGTCTCCCCGGCGGGAAGCCACAAGCCCAACACCTCGGTGCCGCAGGCCTTCTACAACAAGGAGGCCGGGGTCACGAAGCTCAGCACCGAGACCGGCGCCGGCCAGTGGGGGTCGTCGCTGTCGTTCGCCTGCCAGCTGTTCGGCATGGAGTGCGAGGTCTTCATGGTGCGGGTGTCGTACGACTCCAAGCCGTACCGCCGCATGATGATGGAGACCTGGGGCGGCACCTGCATCGCCAGCCCGTCCGACCGCACCAACGCGGGGCGCGCCATCCTGGCCGACAACCCCGACTCATCGGGCAGCCTGGGCATCGCCATCAGCGAGGCCGTGGAGGTGGCGGCCACCAACGACGACACCAACTACGCGCTGGGGTCGGTGCTGAACCACGTGCTGCTGCACCAGACCGTGGTGGGCGAGGAGGCCAAGGAGCAGCTCGAGATGGCGGGGGCATACCCCGACGTGGTCATCGGCTGCGTGGGCGGCGGCTCCAACTTCGCCGGCCTTGCCTTCCCGTTCCTCCAGGACAAGATCGCGGGGCGCGAGATGCGCATCGTGGCCGTGGAGCCGGCGTCATGCCCCACGCTCACGCGCGGCACCTACGGCTATGACTTCGGCGACACCGCGCAGATGACCCCGCTCCTGCCCATGCACTCGCTGGGCCATGGGTTCATCCCGCCGTCCATCCACTCGGGTGGCCTGCGCTACCACGGCATGGCGCCGCTGGTGAGCCACGTGGTGCACGAGGGCCTGGTGGAGGCCACCTCCTACTCGCAGGTGGAGTGCTTCACCGAGGCCGTGCGCTTCGCCCGGGCCGAGGGCATCATCCCTGCCCCCGAGCCGTCGCACGCCATCCGCCAGGTGGTCACCGAGGTCGAGCGCGCCCGCGAGGAGGGGGTGGAGAAGACCATCCTCTTCAACCTCTGCGGCCACGGCCACTTCGACATGGCGGCCTACGCCGACTTCCTCAGCGGCAACATGAAGGACCTCGACGTGGACGAGGCCGAGCTGGCCCGCGCCACCGAGGCGCTGGCCGCCCTGCCGGGGATCGCCTGACGCCCACCCCGGTGCCAGGCACTTAACCGTTTCCCCGCGCGCCCGATCCCGCATGGCCGCTGGCGCCGGACGGTTAAGTGCCTGGCACCGGGGTCTGGCGCCTACTCCACGCTGGGGGTGGACTCACCCTCGTTCTCGGCTGCGGCGGCGTCCTCGGCCGCCTTCTTGGCCGCGCTCTTGCCCAGGCGCCACGCGCCGTAACAGAGCAGCAGGCCGATCACCAGGTAGGGCAGGCCGAACAGCAGGTTGTTGTCGCCCAGGAAGAACAGGAACACCACGCCGCCCACCACGAAGATCAGGCCGAGGAGCCAGGTGAAGAACACGCCGCTCGCGGTGTTCACGATGCGCCCTCGCCGAAGTGGTCAAGGATGGCCTGCTCCACCTTGGGGCCCAGGTCGCTCCAGTCGGCCCCGTCCGCCTTGGTGACGCTCACGAAGTTGGCCGTGGCGAACACGTTGGTCACGTCGCCCAGCGCGAAGATGCTCGCCCCCAGCGGCGATGCCGCGGGGTCGGAGCCCTCCTTGAACGTCTCGGCGCCGCCGCCGGTGGACGGGCGATCGAGCGTGAACTTGATGGCGTTGGGATTGGGAGTGGGCTCGGGAGAGACCTGCACCGCATGCACCTTCCGGGGTCGGTTTACGCCCCAAGACTAGGCGGGTCGGACCCCCGTGTGATTGGTACGGTGCCGCCCCATGAGCACAGATGCCGAACGCCAGCGCCTTGCCCAGCTTCTCTCCGAGCGCGCCCTCTTCCGCGAGTCGGTGGTGCTGGCCTCGGGCCGGCGCTCCGACTACTACCTGGACGTGCGGCAGGTGCTGCTCGACCCCGAGGGGGCACATCTGTCGGGGCGCCTGTCCTACCCGCTGCTGGCGCCCGCCCAGCCGCAGGCCGTGGGTGGCCTCACGCTGGGCGCCGACCCCCTGGTGTGCGCCGTGAGCGCCGCCGCCTACGCCGACGGCACCCGCTGGACGGGCTTCTTCGTGCGCAAGGAGGCCAAGAAGCACGGCCTGCAGCACTGGATCGAGGGCCCGTTCATCGAGGAGGGCACCCCGGTGGCCATCGTGGACGACGTGCTCACCAGCGGGGGCTCCATGCTCACCGCCCTCGAGCGCGCCCGCGCCGCCGGCGCCCGGGTGGTGGCCGCCCTGGTGGTGGTGGACCGCGAGGAGGACGGCGGGCGCGAGAAGGTGGAGGAGCAGCTTGACGGCGCTCCGCTGCACGCACTGTTCACCGCGAAGGAGCTGCTCGCCCTCTGACCTCCGCCGCCCCGCTCGTGGTGCGCGTGGCCGGCCCGCTCGCCGAGGTCGATGACGGCACGGGAGTGCGGGAGGTGCGGCTGGCCCCGCGGCTCCCCGGTGGGCCGCCGGTGGCGGGTGACCGGGTGCGGGTGGACGACTCGGGGTCGCAGGGGATCGTGCGCGAGGTGCTGCCGCGCCGCACGGTGCTGGAGCGCATCGGCAGCGGGGGCCGCGTGCGCGCCGTGGTGGCCAACGCCGACCTCCTGCTGGTGGTGGCCGCCGTGGCCGAGCCCGCCCTGCAGCCGCGGCTGATCGACCGATACGCCGTGGCCGCGGTGGCCGGCGGGCTGGACATGGCGGTGGTGCTCACCAAGGACGACCTCCCGCACGATGCCCTGCTGGTGGAGCAGGTCACCGCCCGCCAGCGGGCGGCGGGGCACACGGTCATCATCGGCTCCGCGCTGGATGCCGGGATGGTGGAGCAGGTGCGGCAGGTGATCGATGGGCGCCTGGCGGTGCTGGCGGGGCATTCGGGCGTGGGCAAGTCCACGCTCACCAGCGCGCTCACCGGAGTGGAGCGCGCCACGGGGCAGGTGTCGGAGCGCCTCCGCAGCGGCCGGCACACCACCACCGACCCCCGGCTCATCCCCATGCCCGGCGGAGGAGCCGTGGTGGACACCGCCGGCGTGCGCTCCTTCTGGCTGCCGCCCATGGACCCCAAGGACATCGCCGCGGGCTTCCCCGACATCGTGGATGCCGCCACCCGGTGCCGGTTCCCCGACTGCCGGCACATGGGCGATGCCGGCTGCGCGGCGGCCGACGAGGTGGATCCCGAGCGCCTGGCGTCATACCGCGCGCTCGTGGAGGCGGCGGAGTCGGCATCCCGGTTTGCACGCGGTCACGGTTAGTTACGTATGATGCAAAGCGTCGCCCAGAAGGGCGCCGGAATCCCCAACCGCGACGCCGCGCAGAGGTATGAGATGAGCACCAAGAAGACCGGCTGGGAAGCCCTGGAGAAGCACGTCGCCAGCGATGGCGGCGGCAGCGCCGCCCCCGAGGCCGGCACCAAGAAGACCGGCTGGGAAGCACTGGACAAGCACGTCGCCAGCGATGGCGGCGGCAGCGCCGCCCCCGAGGCCGGCGCCAAGAAGACCGGCTGGGAGGCGCTCGACCAACACATCTCCAGTGGCGGCGGCGCGGCCCCCGCAGGCGGCAAGACCGGCTGGGAGGCCCTCGACAAGTGGGTCGGTCCGGATGGCGCGCCCACCGAGCCCGGCGCGGCCGGCAGCAGCACGCCCTCCGGGTCGGGCGCATCGTCCGGCGGCGGGTTCATGGGCTGGCTCAAGCGCCTCTTCGGCGGCAAGTAGTCCCAACGCCATGCGGGTAGCATCCCCCGGGTAAGCCACCAGGGGGATACCGCATGGCGTCCGGCGACGCGTCCATCAGGGAGATCGAGAAGGTCCTCGGCAAGGACGCCAAGGGCCTCCTCGAGCACCGCTGCAAGACCATCCCGGCATCGCGGCTCAGCCAGCCGGGCCCGGACTTCATCGATCGCGTCGTCAGTAGCAGCGACCGGCCCATCCCGGTGCTGCGCTCCCTCCAGCAGATGTTCGACCACGGTCGCCTGGGCGGCACCGGCTACCTGTCCATCCTCCCCGTGGACCAGGGCATCGAGCACTCGGCCGGCGCGTCGTTCGCCAAGAACCCGCTCTACTTCGACCCCGCCAACATCGTGGAGCTGGCCATCGAGGGCGGGTGCAACGCCGTGGCCACCACCTTCGGCGTGCTGGGATCGGTGGCGCGCAAGTACGCCCACAAGATCCCCTTCATGCTGAAGATCAACCACAACGAGTTCCTCACCTACCCCAACGGCTACGACCAGATCATGTTCGCGTCGGTGGAGCAGGCGCGCGAGATGGGCTGCGTGGCGGTGGGCGCCACCATCTACTTCGGGTCGGACGAGAGCAAGCGCCAGATCCAGGAGGTGGCGCAGGCCTTCGAGATGGCGCATGAGCTGGGCATGGCCACCGTGCTCTGGTGCTACCTGCGCAACTCCGCCTTCAAGACCGCCGACGAGGACTTCCACACGGCCACCGACCTCACCGGCCAGGCCAACCACCTGGGCGTCACCATCGAGGCGGACATCATCAAGCAGAAGGCGCCCGAGACCGCCGCAGCGGGCTTCGACACCCTCAAGTTCGGCAAGTCCGACCCGCGCATGTACTCCAAGCTCATGACCGAGCACCCCATCGACATGACCCGCTACCAGGTGGCGCACTGCTACATGGGGCGCATCCCGCTCATCAACTCGGGCGGCGCATCCGGCGCCAACGACCTCCATGACGCCGTGTACACCGCGGTGGTCAACAAGCGCGCGGGTGGCGCCGGGCTCATCAGCGGGCGCAAGGCATTCCAGCGGCCCATGAAGGAGGGCGTGGCCCTCCTCAACGCCATCCAGGACGTCTACCTGTGTGACGAGATCGGGCTCGCGTAGCCCGGATCACTTGGTGGGCGCCGGGCGTGCGGGTATGGTCGGCGCATGGCACGGGTGCGGCATGAGCGATCGGCAGGCGGTGTCCTGCTGGTTCCGATCGGGGATCACCTGCTGGTCCCGCTCATCACCGTGCCCGGCACCGAGGTGGTGGGCCTTCCCAAGGGGCGCCTCGAGCGCGGGGAGGACGCGGTCGAGGCCGCCGTGCGCGAGATGCGGGAGGAGGCCGGGCTCACCGGGGCAGTCCTCGAGCCGCTCGGCACCATCTCGTACCGGTTCTGGGCGCAGGCCGAGCGCAGCCGGGTGAACAAGAGCGTGGACTTCTTCCTCATGCTCTACCGCGCGGGCTCTCCGGCGCGGTACCGGCCCGACGAGGTGGAGAACGTGCGCCTGGTGCCGCTTGCCGAGGCCGAGGGGCTCATCACCCACGACGGCGAGAAGGCCATCATCCGCGCCGCCCGCCGCCGGGTGCGCGACCTCAGCGCGGACGGCTTCCTCGCGGTGCGCGACCCCAGCACGCGCGAGCGCCTCATGGCAGTGGTGGCGTAGCCCGCGTGTACGCGCTCAACTTCTACTCCCCGCTGTTCATCGAGCAGCTTCGCAAGGGGCGGAAGACCGCCACCATCCGCCTGGGCGACAAGCGCCGCAAGTACGACCGCGGCCAGTTGGTGTGGGTCACCGTGGGGCACCGCCATGGTCCGCGGCAGCGCCTGTTCACGGCGATCATCGACGAGGTCACGGTGAAGCGCGTGGGTGACCTCACCCAGCGCGAGATCGAGCGCGACAACCCCGAGTTCCGCCTGGTCGAGGACATCGTGCAGTTCCTCAGCCACATCTACTCGCGCGACATCACCGAGGACGACGAGGTCACGGTGGTGCACTTCAGCGAGGTCATCGAGTTCCCGCCGCTCGACTGACGCGCGTCGTCCTGCATGCGGACTGGAGCATGCACCCCGGCAAGCGATGGGTGGTCCGGGCAGATCAGCAGGCCGGCCGCTGGACGCTCCACGCGCCCCGGCCCTGGGACCCCGGCGAGCATCTTGCCCTCATCCTCCAGCCGGGCCCCGCCGCGGTGCTGGCGGCGTTCGACCTGCCCATCGGCGTACCCGCCGCCTGGGCCCGGGTGGCGGGGGTGTCGTCATTCCGGCAGGTCCTCCAGCGGATGGACGACGGATCGTGGCCCGAGTTCCACCTGCCCGCCGAGCATGCGGGGCAGATCCGTCCCGAGCGGCCGTTCTACCCCCGGCGCCCGGGCGGCACCAGTCGACAGCAGTTGGTTGACGCCCTGGGCCTGCAGTCGGCCGACCAACTGCGTCGCGCCTGCGACCAGGCGATCCCCGGCGCCATCGGCACTGCGGCCCCCGTCTTCTGGCTGGTCGGTGCCCAGCAGGTGGGCAAGGGCGCCCTCAGCGCATGGCGCGAGGTCCTCATCCCCGCCCTCGGCTCGCCGCACGTGCGCCTGTGGCCCATGGACGGCGCGCTCCCCGACCTCATGGCGCCCGGCACCACGGTCATCGCCGAGTCCTATCCCCGCGCCGCCTACACATGGCCGCTCGCCTTCCCCCGATCGGGATGGAGCAAGCGCCGCCAGGCCGACCGCCGCGCCCGCGCCCGCACCGCCCGTGCATGGATCACCAATAGCGGCATCCCCATCCGGATCGCCCCCGACATGGATGCCGCCCTCCGCACGGGCTTCGGCCCCGCCGCATCGGGCGAGGACCCCTTCGACGCCGCAATGGGTGCGATCCAGGCCATCGCCGTGCTCGAGGGCGCCGTGCCCGACATCCCCGATGCCCTTCCCGAGGAAGTGCGCGACATCGAGGGCTGGATCCTCGGCCGCCCCGCCGGCTAGGGGGTGGTGCCGAGGATCGCTACCGAGAGGGTCGGGCTAACGATCTGGATGGTCTCCGTGCTGCAGGCTGCACCCTGAACGATTCGGGCGCGCACGTCATAGAGCCCCGCAGGAAGGTCAAAGGGCTTTTTT
>VFQT010004487.1_pt1 | contig 11563 bp, 1 predicted proteins | sample 3512381 | NCBI WGS metagenome assembly VFQT01 (sample SAMN10412376, study PRJNA504923) | tailings metagenome | isolation source: Relicate 2 Philex TSF3 active mining site | place: Philippines: Tuba, Benguet | collected 2017-08-29 | reverse complement strand
CGGTGCCATTGAAGGGTATTTGGATCTGCAATTGTTGGGCTTGACATTCAGCCCCTCTATGTCTGATACCGTTTGCTCTGGTTCGGAATACACCGTCAATGTGAAGATTCGCAACTTATTCATAGACACGGCCGCAGATATACCCTTGGCCTTCAATGTGAACGGTAAAGTGACTATGGCCACTGCCAAAGTGAGCATTGCTCCCCAAGATTCGGCTTCTTACACCTTGCAAACAAAGTTGAAATTGAATCAGTGGGGTAAGAATACGGTTGTGGTAAGCCTAGCTGGTGATGATAATCCCAAAAATGATTCATTCACACGCACAGTGTTTGTGAAACCCGCACCCGGTGGTTCGGAATTCAATGCCTCTAGCAAGCCAACTCAGGCTCGTTACTACCGCGGTACTCCTCAAGATTTGACCATTTTGAAAAACAAGGTCATTTACGACGTGAATGCTCCTCGTAATTTCAGTAACAGTGGCTATGGATCTACTTGGACGGCTTCTGCCTATGCCAAAAAGCAATCAGGTGCCGCTGTAAGCGGTGTGACTTTGGTAGCACCAACAGGCGGTAAAGATTTGGAATTGTCGTTTGTGACGACTGACAAATCGTTGGAAGATTCGACCATAACCGTTTGTTTGAAAATCACAGACTTGAAAAATGGTTGCGATACCTTGATTTGCCGCAACGTTTTCATTTACCCCAGCATTGTGCCGAGCTTCAAGTTCCCAGCGAAAATTTGCAACGGTGATGCTGTGTTGTTTGAAAATACCTCTACAGTTCGCAGCGGTGGAATGGAATTCTTCTGGAAATTTGGTACTGGCAACCCAGCCGATACATCAAATGCTCCTGAACCTGTGTTCCAGTTCCCTGCCTCTGGTAAGTACAAAGTTATCTTGACAGCTAAGACGGTTCCCTATGGTTTTGAATTCTATGACACGCAAGAAGTGAATGTCAATGCCATCCCAACGGTAGCTTTCGACAAGAAAAATGCTTGTGAAGGTGAAGCTCTGTCTTTTACCAATAAGACGACTCCCGCTACCGCGAACAGCAAATGGGCCTTTGGGGACGGTTCAACTTCTACCGCCGCTAATCCTACACACTTGTATGCCAAAGCCGGTACTTACAACGTGACCTTGACAGCAGATTTGAACGGTTGCGTGGCTACGTTGACTCAACGCGTCTATCAATTTGATAAACCTAAGGCCAACTGGCGTTTGGTCAGCGGTTCTTGTGATAATGACGAATTCGAATTTGCCAATCAATCAAGCATTGTCAGTGGTTTGGCCGGAAGCTATTGGAATTTCGATGACAATGGTGCCGTTTCTACCGATGACAATCCAACCTACATGTTTGCCTCTGCAGGATCTAAAAATGTCAAGTTGGTAAGCATCTCGGAATTCGGTTGCAAAGATTCAATGACCAAAACCATAGTAGTGAAAGAATCTCCCAGAGTTTCTTACACCGCCAATGCAGCTTGTTCGTTGACTCCCACTACCTTCACCAATACTACTCCAGATGTGGCAGGTACGGTAGCCAATTATTCTTGGGATTTCGGAGACGGTACTAAATCGACAGCCAAGTCACCCACCAAGAATTGGACGACCTTAGGCCCCAAGACGATCAAGTTAACTGTGAGCTTGGATAACGGTTGTTCACAGAGCATTTCTAAAGATGTCAATGTATTGACTCAGCCCAAGGCTAGCTTCACTGCCTCTGATGTTTGCGCAGGCGACGCCGTCATCTTCGTCAACAACACGACTTGGCCTCAAGGGGAGATTAGTTACAGCTGGGACTTCGGTGATAACACCGCGTCTAGCAACAGCGATCCCTCCAAGACTTACAACGTCATTCAAACCACTTCATACAACGTGACTTTGTACGCGTACATTAAAGGTGGTTGTGCAGATTCCATTACTCAGCGTGTAACCATCAATGAAGCTCCCCGCACTTGCGATTTCGTTGCTTCTGCAGATTATGCCTTTGGTTTCCACGGTGTGACGGTGAATCCCGTTGATGGAGGCGGAAACGTGGGTGGTCAAGACAACGTTGATTACACCTGGGTATTTGAAGGCGGTGGTAAATTGACCAGCGCAGACAAAAACGCCACCGTTCAATATGATTTCCAGGACGATGGAACCTATACCATTACCATGCGTGCGAAGGTTCGCCAGACGGGTTGTGAGTGTACCGTGAGCAAAGACTTTGTTATGAACCGTTCAGCGGCTGAAGGACTGGCCAAGAGTGGAGTAGGGGTATACCCCAACCCAACTGAAGGTAAGTTCTTCGTGGCTACCACTGCTGACTTCGGTCAGACCTTCAGCTTGGTGTTAACCAATGTGAATGGACAAGTGGTGTACAGCAATACGGTTGAAAACAACGGTTTGATGGAGATCAATGCAAGCGATTTGAGTTCAGGTGTGTATGTTTTGAGCATTCAAAGCGAAAACAAGCGCGTAACTCAAAAAATTACTAAGACGAACTAAAAAAATATCAGCAATTTTGATTTGCAAAAAGAGGCTCAGCGCTTGCTGGGCCTCTTTTTTTATGAACTTTTATCAATTTTCAGGTCTTCTTTGAAATTATTAAAAACAATAGCAATACTAAATTAAAGTTATTGAATCATAGTTTTTTGTAGTTTATGTCAAATAATCTGTCATATTATTTATTGCTCTGAGGTCATTGTTTTTTATAGTTGGGTAAGTAGATACTTTCGTTAGTATCTGTAAAACTAAACTATGATGAAACATTACTTTACTTCTAAGCTTCGCGCTGCCATTTTGGTGACCGTAGGTCTCTTGAGTGGGAGTGCCATGGCTCAATTGAGTGGAACGGTGACCCTAGGCTCTGGGGGTACTTATTCTACCTGGTCAGCCTTTGCTACAGCCCTGAACAACAATGGGGTGAGCGGAGCCTTAACGGTCAATGTGCTAAGCAACTTGACAGAAACTTCTGCTGTGACCTTCAACGCTATCACAGGAGCGAGTTCCACCAACACCATTACCATCAACGGTGGGGGTTACAAAATCACTTCTAGCAGCAGCTATGAAGTGTTCATTTTGAACGGAACCGATTACATGTCGTTTAACAATTTGAATGTCATCAACACCTCGACGAGTATTTACGGAATTGGTTATCGATTGACCAATGATGCCACATACAATCTTATTAAAGGTGGAAGCATTGAGTTCACGGCACGTACGTCTACCTCTTCTTATGGAGCCTATGTTGCCTTGGCCTCGTCCTATACTGGCCTCATGTCAGCTTCTTCTACCTGGAATGGACGTTACAACCGTGTTAGTGGTGTAACGATGAAGTCTACTGCTTCTGGATCGTATGGCCCGTATTATGGAATTGTCAACAACGGTAACAGCGCCTACTACAGCAGTTCCTCTGTTCAAGGCAAAAACATGTTCGAGAACAATGACATTCAGCAGTCGTATTACTACGGTATTACGATGTACTACTCCAACGGTGACTCGGCGGTAGGAAATACCCTGAAAAACCAGACACACGGTTCCTATTATGGTATTTATGGTTACTACAACTATTATGCTTACATCAAGGGTAATGACATTTCGGGTCACTCAACTTCTTCAACCTTTTACGGCATCGCCCCCTATTACTATTGCTACTATTGGACCGTAGATGGAAATAAAATCGACAACAACAAGTCGAGCAGCACCTTCATCGGTATTTATAATTATTACTACAACTATTACACCACCATCAGCAACAATACCATTGATAAAAACAGCGGTAGCACGTTCTATGGTTTCTATGCTTATTACTATCCTATGTATAGCACTTGGGATAATAACAGCATAAGTGGCAACTCGGCAAGCAGCACCTTCTACGGAATGTATGCTTATTACTATCCGCAGTATTGCACCATTTCGAACAACCACATTGACAACAACAGCACCTCGAGCACATTCTACGGATTGTACAACTACTATTACTTGTCAAACGGTAAATTCATCAAGAATACCATCGATGGTAACAAAGCGGCCAGTACTTTTTATGGTTTGTACGCCTATTACTACGGAATGGACGAAACCATTGAGGAAAACTCGATTTCAGGCAACTCCACTAGCGGTAGCACATTCTATGGTACTTACATCTATTACTATGCGTACCGCACTAGCGTAAGCAAGAACAAGGTGTGCAACAATACGGCGTACTCGACCATGTATTGCATCTATCGCGGTTATTACCACGATTACTACAAGACCAACGATAACTACATCAGAAACAATACCTCACAGGCTTCTTCTCTGTACGGTATCTACAACATCTACGGATATTACAACGTTGAAATCAACCGCAACATCATTCGCAGCAATAACTCTAGTTCAGCCCTTATAGGTATCGCTGGTTATGCTTACCCGACCACAGGTTATGTTATTAACGTGGAGGACAATTCCATTGACTCCAATACAGCGTCCAATTCTTACACCGTAGGTATGTACATTTACTACGGCGATCACAACATTCGACGCAATCACGTTACCAGCAACCGCGGTAACGGTTCTGATGCTGCCGGTATCTTCTCGTACTACGCTATGGGATTGAACTGCGAATCTAACTTGGTAGCCAAGGTAACTTCTGCCTACTACGATGTGTACGCCTTCTATTTGTATAACAGTGCCTATACAGGTGGAAATGGTTGGAACATTCGCCAAAACACCATTTACAACAAAATGGAAAACTACAGTTCTGGCGGTTACATCAATTACGGATTCAACAATGGGTATTGCTTGAGCACCAATCAAAATTGGGCGGGCAACTTGGTATACTGCGAAGGTGGTAATCAAGTGACTCCGCTTTACATGGCCAACAACAATGGTACAGTTACCAATTTTAGCGACAATACTTGGTTTACCAAGCCTGATGCCAATACTTCTGCTTATTCTTGGCAGACTCCTTCAGGTTCCTTCAGCAGTTTTGCGGCCTATAAATCTTCTGGATTTGCTCAGCGTGAATTGTTCCTGGACCCTCGTTTTGAAAATGCCAATAAAGACAAGTTTGCCTCTGGACAATTCAAAAACCAAAACACCGTTTCTTCAGCCAACGCCTCTAAGAAAGACTTGTACAGCGTCAATCGCGCCACCCCCAAATCTGACCGTGGTGCCATCGAAGGGTACTTGGATCTTCAAATGTTGGGCTTAACCTTCAGCCCCGCCTTGAGCGATACGGTATGTTCGGGTTCTGAATTCACCGTTAGTGTGAAAATTGGAAACTTGTTCATTGATACGGCATCTGATATTCCCGTAGTGTTCAACGTAAATGGTAAGGCTACTATGGCCGAAGCTGCCGTTAGCATTGCGCCCGGTGATTCAGCTTCATACACCTTGCAAGCCAAATTGAAATTGAACGAATGGGGCAGCAATAAGGTGATTGTACACTTGGCTGGTGATGATAATCCTAGTAACGACTCGAGCATCGCCACTGTATTTGTGAAGCCCTCTCCTGGTGGTTCAGAATTCACATCTTCAAGCAAGCCTACTCAGGCTCGTTATTTCCGAGGTACTCCTCGCGATTTGACGATCTTGAAAAACCCTGTCATCTATGACATCAATGCTCCTCGTGGCATGAGCAACAGCGGTTACGGTTCTGCATGGACAGCGTCTACGTATGCCATTTCTCAAGGCGGTGTAGCCGTGAGTGGTGCCTCCTTGACCGCCCCTAGCGGTACAACCGATGCAGAGGTAAAGTTTGTCACCTCGAATAGTGCATACGAAGACAGTACTATTACGGTTTTCGTTAAGGTAACTGATTTGCAAAGCGGTTGCGATACACTCATCAGCCGAAATGTATTCATCTACCCCAGCATTACTCCTGGATTCAAATACCCAGCCAAAATCTGTAACGGTGATGCGGTATTGTTTGAAAATACCTCTAGTGTTAAGAGCGGCGGAATGGAGTTTTTCTGGAACTTCGGAACCGGTAATGTTGCCGATACGTCTAATGCTCCTGAGCCTGTATTCCAGTTCCCATCTTCAGGTAAATTCAAGGTTGTGTTGACTGCGAAGACCTTGCCTTATGGATTTGAATTTTACGACACCCAAGAGGTTGTTGTGAATGCCATTCCTACGGTTGCGTTTGATAAGAAAAATGCATGCGAAGGTGAAGCTTTGTCTTTCACAAACAAGACCACTCCAGCGACAGCTTCCAGCAAATGGGCTTTTGGTGATGGTTCTACTTCGACGGTCGCCAATCCTACTCACTTGTACGCCAAGGCTGGTACTTACAATGTAACATTGACAGCCGACCTGAATGGTTGTGTGGCTACTTTGACTCAGCGTGTCTATCAGTTTGATAAACCTAAGGCTAACTGGAATTTGGTTAGCGGAACTTGCGACAATGATAAGTTTGAGTTCGCCAATAAGAGTACAATTAGCAGCGGCTTGGCAGGTAGCTATTGGAACTTTGACGATAACGGAGCGGTTTCAACCGATGACAATCCAACCTATATGTTCGCATCAGCGGGTTCTAAGAAAGTCAAATTGGTGAGCATCAGTGAATTTGGTTGCAAAGACTCCATGACCAAAACGATCGTAGTGAAAGAGTCACCCAAAGTGTCTTATAACGCTACTGCGGCTTGTTCTTTGACTCCAACGTTGTTCACTAATACTACCCCTGATATTGCGGGTACTGTTGCCAACTACTCTTGGAACTTCGGTGATGGTACAACTTCTACCGCTAAGTCACCTTCTAAGAATTGGAGCAATTTGGGTCCCAAAGTGATCACGTTGACCGTGACTTTGGACAACGGTTGTAGCCAGACTATTCAGAAAGATGTCGATGTGTTGACTCAGCCTAAGGCTAGCTTCTCGGCTTCTGATGTTTGTGCCGGTGATGCAGTCATCTTCGTAAATAACACCACTTGGCCTCAGGGCGAGATCAGCTACAATTGGGACTTCGGAGACAATACTGCCTCTAGCAGTTCTGATCCTAGCAAGAGCTACAACGTGATTCAAACCACCTCTTACAACGTAACCTTGTACGCTTACATCAAGGGCGGATGCGCCGACTCTATCACCCAGCGTGTAACAGTCAACGAAGCTCCCCGCACTTGCGACTTTGTGGCTACTCCTGATTATGCGTTTGGATTCTTTGGAGTTTCGGTTGAGCCTGTTGACGGAAGCGGCAACAAAGGTGGCCAGGATAACGTAGATTATACATGGGTATTCGAAGGCGGTGGAAAATTGACCAGTGCCAATAAGAATGCAGCCGTTCAGCACAACTTCCAAGATGACGGAGCTTACACCATTACCATGCGTGCCAAGGTTCGCCAGACGGGTTGTGAGTGTACCGTGAGCAAAGAAGTTGTCATGAATCGCGCAGCCGCTGAAGGTTTGGCTACTGTGGGAATGGGCGTTTATCCAAATCCAACAGAAGGTTTGGTAAACATTGCCTTGAGCAAAGATTTTGGATCTGATGTTCAAGTCTTGGTGCGCAATACCAATGGTCAGGTTGTTCTGGCTCAATCATTCGCCAACAACGGTTTATTGAATATCAATATGGGTGATATGCCTGCTGGAGTATACTACTTGAGCGTTCAAAGCGACAGCTTAAGCGCTTCTCAAAAAGTGACTCTAGTCGACTAAGTCCATCATTAGACTATAGGTTTTATGAACCCCGGCCCTAAAGGCCGGGGTTTTTTTTAGTCTTCCCGTAAAAAATGATGAAAAACTTGTGTAAAGAGATTGAAAATCATAATTTAGCCACAAACTAATTAGTCTATGATGAAACACTACAATCAAATTATTAAAAACAAGAGCTTTATAATGCTTCTTGGAGGATTGTTGTTTATGGGTTCTTCAGGTTCACTGAAAGCAGCCATGAGCGGCAGTTACACTATTGGATCGGGAGGCAATTATTCCTCATTATCAGCTTTTGCTTCAGCGCTGTCGTCAGGAGGCGTGAATGGGGCAGTTACAGCCAAGTTTATCAGCAACTTGAGCTCGTCTTCAACTACAACATTTAATGCCATTAGCGGAGTGAGCTCAACCAATACCATCACTATTGATGGAAATGGTTATTCCTATTCGTATTCCGGTTCTACCGATGCCATCTTATTTTATGGGGCCGATTTTGTAACCATTGATGGTGTGAAGTTATTGCATACTTCCACGTCAACGGGGACCAACATTGTTCGATTCGATAATGAAAGTGAATACAATCGGGTCATCAATTGTGTATTGGAGTACACAAACCGAACAAGTTCGTCATCAACAGGTACATACGTCGCATTTGCCCCTTCCACTACTGGGTACAGTTCGACAACCTATTCGTGGACAGGACGTTTCAACCGCATTGAGAACAACACCATGAAGTCTTCAGGTTCCTATGGGCCGGGTTATGCTTTTGCTATTACTAACAACAGAAGCTACTACTCAAGCAGCACCAATGGCCAAAACGTGATCAAGAACAATAAGGTTGAGAAGTGGTACCAATATGGGGCTTATGTATATTATGCGGCTGGTGATTCTATTATTGACAATGATTTCAGTGGTCAAACAACCCAAGCCACGCGATACGGTATTTACGGTTACTATTCTTATTATGTAACAGCCCATGGCAACAATTTTAGCAAGTTAAATACCAGCACTTTTTATGGCTTGATGCCCTACTACTACTGCTATTATTGGGATTTGCAGAACAACAAATTGGATAATAACAGCGTAAGCGGTTCCATGTATGGAGTTTATGCCTACTACTATCCACGGTATTTAACTATGAGTGGCAACAGCTTCTCAAACAATTCTGTTTCAAGCACATTCTATGGATTGTACAATTACTATTACTTGGAATATGCGGACATCAAAAACAACAAATGGGACAACAATCAAGTAGGTAGTACCTTTTATGGGTTGTATGCCTATTTCTATGCTCAAAATTCCAAGGTGGACAAGAACTCTTGGAGTGGCAACAGCAATAGCAGCACCTTCTATGGTGTTTACATGTACTACTACGCTCACAATACCAGTACGAGTGGGAATACCATAGCCAACAATAAGTCCAGCAGTACGTTTTACGGAATTTACCGCATGTATTACCATGATAACTACGTATCAAATGACAACACCATTGTGTACAATGAATCTACAGGAAGTTCATTCTATGGGATTTACCACTTATATGGATACAATCAAACTTCGGTCAGCGGCAACCGCGTAAGCGGGAATACGAGTAGTGCGGCCTGCATGGGCTTGTATTGCTTTTCGTATCCCTCCAGCGGTTATGTGATAACCGTCGATGACAATGTCATTGACTCCAATACGGCTAAAAACAGTTATGCGGTGGGTATGTACATTTTCTACGGAAATCACCAAATTCGACGCAATCGAGTGAGCTACATTCGCGGTGGCAATTCAGATGCTGCGGGTATCTTCTCTTACTATGCTTATGGATTGGAGAACCAGTCGAACTTGGTTCACAATGTAACTTCTTACCGCTATGATGTTTTTGGAATGTACTTGTATTCGAGCTATAGCACCAGTAATCGCTGGGACATTCGCCAGAATACCATCTACAATAAGATGGATGACTACTCCTCCGGCGGATATTACAACTGGCCCATTTACAACTATTATTCTTACAGTAGCAATCAATACTGGGTAGGTAACTTATTGTATGCTGAGGGTGGTGATCAAATTGAATTCCACGTTCACCAAAACAACAACGGTCAGGTAAAAGAGTACAGCAATAATAGCTATTGGTACAAGCCTGATGCCAATACCACTTCTTACGGTTGGAGAAATACCCAAGGTTCGTATTCGTCTTGGTCGGCCTATGAGGCCTCTGGCCACGAACAGAATGCCAAGTTTGTTGACCCCAAGTTTGCCAATGTAGCCAAGGGTGATTTTTCATCTGGACAGTTTAAAAATCAAAACGGGGTGACCTCAGTCAACTGGGTAACCACTGATGTCAATGGGGATAAGCGCAATCCGGTCAAATCCGATAACGGAGCAGTAGAAGGTTATATGGATATTGCCCTGGATGCCATTTCTTTCAATCCTTCTTTGAGCGATACCGTTTGTTCAGGTTCTGAATTTGAAATTACCGTTCGATTGAAGAATAATTTTAGCGATACGGCATATGATATCCCCGTTGTATTCAATGTCAATGGCGTTGAAACACCGGCTGTGGCCAATGTGTTCATTCCTGCCAATGACACAGCCTCCGTTTCCTTGAGTGCGAAAATCAAGATGAATGAATGGGGCAACAACGACATTATTGTGCATTTGTTAGGGGATGATAATTCATCGAATGATTCTTTCAGCCAATCTGTATTCGTGAAACCTGCTCCAGGCGGGAGTGAAATCAGTAGTGTGGCGACGGGAACCCAGACCAAGTACCAAAAGGGCCGTCCCTTTGATGTAACGGTCATCAACAATCCGGTAATTTTTGATTTGACGGCACCCCGCGGCATGAGCAATTCTGGTTATGGAACCGATTGGACGGCCTCGAGCTTTGCCCTAGATGCCATGGGCAACAATTTGGCGGGCACGACCAGCCTAACAGCCCCTAGTGGAACCTCAGATTTGCAGATGTCTTTCATGACTTCAGATGCTAATTTGGAGGAATCGACCCTTACTTGGTTTGTGAAAATCAGCGATTTGAATAACGGTTGCGATACCTTGATCAAGCGCGATGTATTGATTTATCCTTCTATCAATCCCGACTTTGTGTTCCCCGCCAAAATTTGTGATGGAGAAGCGGTCTTGTTCGAAAACAAAAGCTCAGTGAAGAGTGGCGGCATGGAGTTTTTCTGGAACTTCGGTACCGGTATGGCTGCCGATACCTCTAATGCACCAGAGCCGGTATTCCAGTTTCCAGCTTCTGGAAACTATGATGTGATTTTAACGGCGAAGACAATGCCTTACGGGTTCGTGTTCCACGATACCCAATCGGTTGAAGTGAATGCCATTCCTACGGTTGCGTTTGATAAAAAGAACGCTTGCGAAGGCGAGAATTTGGAATTCACCAACAAGACTACGCCTACAACGGCTACTTGGAAATGGGCGTTCGGTGATGGTGCTACGAGTACGGCCAATAACCCGACCCACAAATACGCCAAGGCGGGTACGTACAATGTGACCTTGACTGCTGATTTGAACGGTTGTGTGGCTAGTTTGACCCAACGCGTATATCAGTTCGATCGCCCCAAAGCCAATTGGACTTTGGTAGAAGGAATTTGTGATAACGAAACCTTTGCTTTTGACAACAAGTCAAGCATCAGCAGCGGTTTGGTCGGAAGCTACTGGGATTTTGACGACAATGGAGCTGTTTCTACAGAAATAGATGCTGCACATAACTTCACTTCGGCTGGAAAGAAAAAGGTAAAATTGGTGGCTACCAGTGAGTTTGGTTGTAAAGATTCTATGGTCAAAGAAATCGAGGTGCGTGAATCTCCAAAGGTTAGTTTCACCCACACCGCCGCTTGTTCTTTGACTCCTACTGAGTTCACCAATACCACCGCTGATATCGGGGGTACAGTTGCCAACTATGCATGGGACTTCGGTGATGGTACTACCTCAACCGCGAAGTCACCC
>VFQT010004485.1_pt1 | contig 11570 bp, 11 predicted proteins | sample 3512381 | NCBI WGS metagenome assembly VFQT01 (sample SAMN10412376, study PRJNA504923) | tailings metagenome | isolation source: Relicate 2 Philex TSF3 active mining site | place: Philippines: Tuba, Benguet | collected 2017-08-29 | reverse complement strand
CCCCCACCTTGGCCCTCGGGCTGATCTTGGGTCTGCAGCGATTGAAGTCGTGGGAGGGCCGCACATGAGGCCCTACAGCCGCGTTTTGCTTTGGCGCGCGATCGCCGGCGCATTGGTTTTTGCGGCACTCATCGGCTTTGCCATGTACTGGCAGCGCACGCAGGTGGCCCAGCCTGACCAGGCGGTGTACCGACCGGCCCCGCGGATCGTGCAGGTGCTGGCGGCCGATCAAGCCTTGCGCCAGAGCGCCACCAACGATTCGGCGGCGTCGCCAACGGTGCTGCCCTGCGAGGGCCGATCACTGGAGGTGCTGCGGGCCCGTCTGGTGGCATCGGGCGTGGTCTCGCCCGATCAGGTGAATCAGCGCATCCGCAGTGCGGCTGCCAGCCCGCAACCCTGGCCGAACTGCGCCAGCTTCGTGCAGGCCTTTGAGTTGGCCCTGGCCATGACCGCTGACCCAAGCGGGGGCGGCAGCTTGTCGGCCCAGAAGGTCGAGCAGGCCTTGAGCGAAGACGTCAGCTGGGCCCGGCGCTTGCCCTGCTTGTTGGCCAAGGATGCGGATACGGTGCGCCTGTTGACCGGATCGCCCCTGGTTTGCGGCGGTGCGGCGCCCACTTTTGATTCGCTGGCCTCCGTCCCGCGTGAGGCGTCTTACCGGCAATTGGCGGCTGGTTTGGCGCGTGGCGTGTCGGTGGCGGCCGTGGCGGGTACTTTGCAGGCAGACACCTTGGGCTGGCTGGCTCTGTCGCCCGGGCTGCAGGCCCTGATGGACCCCTGGGCCCTGTGCCGCAAGGCGGGGCAGTGTCCCCAGCTGACGGCTCTTGCGCTTCAACGCGATGTGTCGGTGGTGGTGATGGACGCCAAGACGGGCTTGATTTTGGCGGCTTGGTGCGATGGGCAGGCCTGCAGCAAGATGGCCAGCGCTGCAAGCGGTGTGTTGCCCGCCACACTGGTGGAGGCGCCGCCCGCATCCACCGTCAAGTTGCTGTTTTCGCTGGAGCTGGCTGCGGCGCAGGCTGTGCAGCCCCTGGTGCTGCAACGGCAGATCAAGACCTCGGGGCAGAACGACGGTCTGGTGGTCAAGCGCAATGAATGGTGGGAGCGGCAGGCCATCTGCGACGGCGGCAGCACCGAGGCGTGCAATGTGCCCGGACAAACCCGCGCTCTGGCCGATGCCCTGGGCTACAACGCCGCCTGCGATCGGGGGGCGTCTGCGTGCGGGCGCTGGGGCCTGGTTGCGCCCGAACTGCGCTCGCTGAGCCCCGGCACGGTGGGGCGTCTGGCCCTGGAGCCGACCGGGGCCAAGCGGGTGCGCATGCTGGACTGGAAGTCCTACGAGGACGTCAGGCAGGGGCGCAAGTCGCCCAAGGGCCTGGTCGGCTATGAGCCTTCATCGCGGGCCATCCAGGCGGTGCTGGGCGCCGGAGATTCACGCACCAGTGCGCTGGGCCTGGCTTTGCTGTCGACGCAGATCTGGCGCATGGCGCAGCGGCTGCCCTTGGCCGCACCGCGGGTGATCGATTTCGGGCCGGTCGATCTGCCCACCGGCTTTAAGGTGGACGCGCGCTGGCAGGCGGCGGCCAGCACGGTGTTGGGCGGGATGCGCAAAGTGGTTGAACCGGCCGAGGCCGGCTGGCAGGGGCCGGGCACGGTGGCCCCCGCGCTGGAGCAGGCCCTGGGCCGGTCTTGCTCGGGCGACTGCGGCGTGTGGGCCAAGACGGGGACCGTCAGCCGTCAGGACAAGGTCTATGGCGGCAACACGGTCTTGACCGCTCTGGTCGACCCCCAGGCCCTGTCGGCCTGGAGTGGCAAGCCGCTGGCCTTGCCGTCCATGCCGCCGATGCTTTCAATTGGTGTGATCGCCATGCCCAAGGGCGGCGCGGCCAGTGGCCATGCGGCCAGCCAGATCGGCATGGGTCTGCTGCGGCAACTGCTGGCCCAGGAGTCCAGGCCATGAAGCAGGACCTGCAGTTCGATACCGACGCGCCGCCTGAGCAGCAACTGCTGGCGGCCAGTTTGGTGTTGCGTAAGCTCTTGCGCAAGCACCCGCTCCTGCGATTGAGCGTGCCGCGCCGGGTCTATGAGGCCGTGCCCGAGACCTTGTTCGGCGTGCTCATCTATGACACCCTTGCTGCCGAGTTCCCTGATCTGGACAATCGATTGCAACTGCGTGTCCATGGCATCGACCATTTTTCGATTTCGACCCCCGAGACTGGAGCACCGACGTGAAATTCAAGGACTTGTTTGGGCGCAAGGGCGCTGAAAGTGGCGTGGAGCACCTCAACACCCGTGGTACCGACTCCTTCGCCAATGGGGCTTTGTTTGAAATCAAGGCGGTGGTCAGCAGTGCGATTGCCCAGGCGCTGCAGGACAAGGAAGGGCGCTACATGCGCAGCATCCTGCAGGAAAGCCATTTTTTGCTGCAAAGCGTGTCGATCCGGGCGCTTGATGGCGAAACCGCTCGCCTGATGGAGGACTTCATTGCGGCCCATGAATCGATTCAGGCCGACTTTCGGCAGCACTTTTTCAGACAGGTGCTTCAGTCGGAATACCGCTCCAGAGGGGGAGCGCGCGTCAAGGTGCCCGCTGATCTGGTGCCGGTGATTGAACTCGACCAGCAGACTTTAGAGCCGCAGACCGAGGACGAGTCCTTCATTTTGTCGCTCAAGGGGCGACGTGTGCGCTTTGAGGCCAGGGCTGTGTTGGAAGGGCCGGTGCGCAGCATCGCCCCGAGTCCGGTCACGGCGCCAGCCAGCGCGCCACCGCCATCGGCAGCATCCACCTTCGGTCGGGCGGCTTCAAGCAGTGCCAGCGTCGCCAGCGCGGCCCGTGCGCCCGGGGCAGCAAGCCCTGCTGGCCCGCGCGCGGGCCATGCCACGATGGTGGAGGTCACGGTGCATGACCGGGGCGGGCGGCGCACCCGGCTGCTGCCGCTACCGGTCTTGATCGGCCGCGATGTCAGCCAAGCGGCGGCCGAAGCGGGCATGGCCGGCGTGGAAGTTGACGCCACTTTTGTGTCGAGGCGCCAGTTGCTGCTGTTTGAGCTGATGGGGCAGGTGTATGGGTTTGTGCCGCGCTCGGCCAGTCTGACGCTGAGCACGGCGGATCAGCAGGTCTGGCGCGCCGATGTGCTGCAGGCCATTCATCCGAGGCAGAGCCTGCGCTTGACGGGGGGCGTTCCGATGGACACCTTGACGCCACCGGCCAGCCGAGAGGCCAGCAGCGACTACCCGGTGATCGAGCTGCAGCTGGGGCAATCTGCACCAGCGCATGAACAGGCCACGCCCCGACCGCGGGCCGTATGAAGCGGCCGACCGTCGTCGCGGGCAGTTGCATCAATCAGGGGCCGCCGGGCGCCCTGGGCTTTGATGCCTTTGTCGGCGACAGCCAGCGAGGGGTGTTTGTCATGTGTGACGGCGCCAACAGCTGCCCTGACAGCGGACAGGCGGCGCAGTGGCTGGCTGAGGCGCTGGCCTTTGATGCGCGGGTGGCTGACCGGCGCTTGGGTTTTGATCCAAGCATCCGGGCCTTGCACCGCGACATGCTCGAGCGCTTTCCGCAGACTGCCGCCACCGTCCTGGCCTTGCGGGTCGATCACGAGGGGCTGACCCTGGCCAGCGTGGGTGACAGCCGCATGACTTTGCTCCGGCCTTCGTGGTGGGGTTGGGGACCTTGGCGTGCGGCTTGGCACATGCCCCAGGACATCAATGCCCAGGGCCACCCCAGTCAGCTGGTGGGCTCCGAGGTGCTCGATCGGGTCCACCTGCGGGAGCTTGCAGCCGAGGGTCGTTGCTTGCTGGCCCTCATGACCGACGGCGCTGCCCATGTCATTGATGACCAGGAGCTGTGCGAGTTGCTGCGGCCGCTGGGCCGCCAGATGCCTTCGGCCGACGATCTCAACTACTGGTGTGAAACCTTGGCCCAGCAGGCGCTGGCGCGCGGATGTCAGGACGACATTTCGGTGGCGCTGGTGATGGTCCGATTTGAGTGAGCGCTGGAGAACCCATGGAAGTCACTTTTCAAAAACGCTTTGCCGACCGCTACAGCCAGTCGCGCGAGCATCAGATTCTGGATTACCTCAATCAACGCGGTGCGGCGGTGCCGCAGGTGATCCTTAGCCACACGGAGCAGAGTTACCTGGAAATGACCCACGCGGGGCAAAGCCTGGCCCAGTGGTTGGACGAGCCCGGCCGTGCCCGGGCTCAGGTCTGGGAGGTGCTGGCTCAGGCCGCCACCGTGCTGGTGCAGGTCAGCCGCCTGGAGGTGTGGCACCTGGACATCGCCCTGCGTAATTTTGTGGTTGGGCCGGCCGATGCGCAGGGTGTCCCGCAAGTGCGATTGATCGATTTCGGTAACGCGGTCAGTGCACTTTTTCCCTTGCAAAAGCCCTTGTGGATGTCACCCGACGCCTCGCAGCACAGCTTGCTCAGGCAGGCTCTGACTCATGACTGGGCAGACTTTTACCGGCGCCATGGCCTGCCGCCACCGGACGACTGGCAGCAAGCCTTCGACGTGCCCGAGGCCTTGTACCGCGAGGACTGGACGCGCCAGCTTCAGGTGGAGGGCCTGACTGCACGGCTTTGCGTGCTGGCCCATGGCCTGGGTCAGATGATGCGCAGCGCCCGGGACCTGGTGCCTTGGCCGCCCACGGCCGGCCAGGATCGGCTGGCGGGTCTGCTGGAGTTGCACGACGATGCGCAGGCGCTTGCGGCCATCGAAGGGCTGATCGCGCAGCTGCACGCCTGGGCGCAGGCCCACCGGCCAACGCCTCGGCCCACGGCGTCGACGTCAGCGCCCGAGCCGATTCAAGCGCAAAAAGATGAGCCGCTCGCCATCAGCCCGGCCAAGGGCCATCAGGTGGCGCGCGGCCGGTTTCCGGCCACGGTGGCGAGCCTCGATGCGGGCGCGCAGACGTCAATCGGCAGTCGAGTCGCTCAGGCTCCCGATCCGCGGCCAGAGCCGGATGGGACCAAGGCCGAGCCGGTGCCAATGGCCCAGCCCGCACCAGTGGCGCCCGTCAGGAAGTCGCGCGCCTGGCTGCCTGCGATCTCGGGGGCGGCGATTGTGGCAACCGGCTGGGTGCTGCTGGACATGATCTATACCGCCGCCGCATCGTCAAAAACTGCGGCATCGGTTCAGCTCACCGTTCTGGGGCTCAGTGGCGTGGGCTTTGCCGTGCTGGTCACAGCCATCTGCCTGGCCGGCTTCTTGTTTGGACAGGCTCGCCTGGTCTGGTGGCGTCGCGGCATTTACGCGAACGCGCTGGGGCAGGGGATGTTGGTGATGGAACTCTGGGTGCAACAAATGCCCGCTCAGGTGCTGTGGTTTGCCGCCGCCTGCCCATTGATTGCCTTGGTCAGCGCCTTTGTGGGGGCCATGGGCGGTCAAAGACCGCCGCCCTGAGGGTCGGGCTCATGCTCGTATGAGGGCGGTCTGACGACGCGACCTTGACGATCGAGTCCGATCGGAGGGGGTCGGCCTGATCCCCGACCACGACGAAGCGGACATACACGGTAAGGTGGCGGCGTTGACGGTGCCGCCAAAGGATGCCCACGACCACAGCAAGCATCGGCATTGAGGGCTTGCCTCGCAGACGGTGCGTCAGCCCACGCAGGTCACAAACAGCGGGGCAGAGCATCGGCCAGGAAGCGGTAGACCGCCCGGATGCGGGCGTTGCCCCGGATCTCGCGGTGTACCGCCAGCCACATCGGGATGGGCGCAATTTTGATCATGGGCAGCAGCGCTGAGACCTGCGGCTCGCTGCGCACCAGGTAGTTGGCCACCACACCAATGCCCAGGCCCGCACGAATGGCCTGCCATTGTGCGATCAGGTCATCGGTTCGCAGTGCGAACTGGGCTTCGCTCGTGGTCATGCCTCGGGCTTGCAAGCCCTTGAGCAGGTCCCTGCTGCGGTCGCCGTCGATCAACTCATGCTGAGCCAGCTCTTCGGGCTGCTTGGGGGTGCCGCGCCGGCGCAGGTAGTCTTGATGGGCGCAGAGGCTCAGGCCGACTTGGCCGACCCGCTTGACGATCAGTGAGGCCTGTTCGGGCGCCACCATGCGCAAGGCGATGTCGGCCTCGCGTCGCAGCAGATTGCTGACTTGGTTGGAAACCAGCAGTTCAATCTGTACGTCAGGCAGGCTTTGCCGCATTTGCACCAATAAGGGCGGTAACAGGTGGCAAGCCACCGGCTGACTGGCCGACAGTCGCACCGTGCCGCCGAGTGCCGTGTCGGAGCCGCTCAGTTGCCGGGCCAATTGCTGGGCTCCCGCGTCCATGGCGCGGGCCGCCTCGGCCAGCCGCAGGGCCATGTCGGTGGGCGCAAGGCCCCGCCCGGTGCGTTCGAACAGCACCACACCCAACTGCTGCTCCAGCTGTGCAATGTGTCGACCGATGGTCGGCTGGCTGGCCTTCATGTGTCGGGCTGCACCCAGCAAGCTGCCATGCTTCAGAGCGGCCAGGAAAGACTGAATGAGTGACCAGTCGAACTGTCCGAGCTTGGGTGAGCTATTCATTTTTGAAATTCAGGTAGAGCAAGTTAGGCCATTGTGTCATTCCTCTTTCGTGCTGAAAATCGTATCCATCCACACGCAGGAGGTCCTCATGAACCGTCGCACATTCATCCGCCTGGCCGGTGGCGGCACCGTGGTGGCGGCCAGCACCCCCATGCTGGCCGGCTGCTCGCTGGGCAGTGCTGTCCCGGCACAGGCTGTCGAGGCCTGGCAGGGGCCGGGCCAGGCCAGTGATCCGCGCCGCTGGGCCTTGGCCTACGCCATCACCGCGCCCAATCCGCACAATCTGCAACCCTGGCTAGCCGACCTGCGCGAGAAGGACGTGATCACGATCCGAACCGACCGCACAAGGGTGCTGCCGCAAACCGACCCTTTCGGCCGGCAGATCCTCATCGGGCATGGCGCCTTCTTGGAACTGCTGGTGATGGCCTTGGCCGAGAGCGGCTTGGGGGCCGAAGTGAGGATGTGGCCTGAGGGTGAGCTCGATGCCAGCTTGAAGAACTGGGACGAGCGCCCAATTGCGCGGCTTCGCCTCCTGCCTGGTGCCAAGGCTGATCCACTTTTCGCACAGATTCTCAAACGCCACACGGCCAAGAGCGATTACGACACAACCCGACCGGTGTCCGGCGATGTTCTGGCTGCGGTGATGGCCAGTGCCGACGCCGAGCGTTTTGGCTTGAAGACAGGCGGCACCGTTGATTCCGCCCGCCTCGATCCGCTGCGTCAGTTGTGCTGGCAGTCGGCGCAGGTCGAATTGCTCACGCCGCGCACCGTGGTGGAAAGCATCGCCCTGACCCGGGTCGGGCCCGCTGAAATTCTTGCCCACCGCGATGGCATCAGCCTCAACGAACTGCCCATCCGAGTGATCAACGCCCTCGGCCTGTTTGATCGCACCCAGCCGCCGGCCAAGGGCAGTCAGGCCGAGAAGGCCATGCTCTCGCGCTACGAGGGGCACAGTCGCACGGCCATGGGTTTTGTCTGGCTGTCTGGTGCCAATCGGCGCAGCGATCAACTTGCTGCCGGTCGGGCCTATGTGCGGCTGCAACTCAAGGCCACCGAGGTGGGGCTAGGGGTACACCCCATGAGCCAGGCCTTGCAGGAGTTTCCTGAAATGGCGCTGCACTATGCCCGCGCCCACCAACTCATGCTGGGCCTGCCGGCACCCGCCAGACCGCACGACGCCACGGTGCAAATGTTCTGCCGCATCGGCTATGCCCAGACGCCAGCCATGCCAACGCCGCGCCGGCCGATGACGGCCTTGGTGCGGACTTGAATCACCGCACCGATGGCCCCGCAGGCGCGCCAGAAGATCAGTGACGAGATCGCCCCTGGTGGCTCATTCGCCAGCGCTCTTGGGATGCTCCTTCAGGGTGCAGGTGTTCAGGCCCAACCATTGATAAGGCATACGCTTCCTTCGGTGGTGAATCGGCTCAGGCCTTGAGCAATGCAGCGCTGACCCAACGCGCCAGATCGGGGGCCGACATGGCCCCAGGCTGTCTGGCTATTTCACGGCCACCGGCAAAAACCGCCAGAGTCGGAATGCTCCGAATGTTGTGGGCCCCGGCCAGGGCTGGCTCGTCTTCGGTGTTGATCTTCACAAATCGGGCCCGGCCGTGCATGTCGTGGCTGACTTTCTCGTAGGCCGGGGCCATCATGCGGCAAGGGCCACACCACGGCGCCCAAAAGTCGACCACCAAAGGCAATTGACTTTTGGCAAGTTGGGCCTTGAAAGCCGCTTCACTCATGTTGTCGGGCTTGGGCGCCAATAAAGTGCCGTGGCACTTGCCGCAGTTCAGCTCAGCTTGCAGTTTGTCAGCCGGCACCCGGTTGGTGGCGTTGCAATCGGGACAGACTAAATGGATGGCGTTCATGGTTTTCTCGCGACAAATTCCACCAGAGCCAACAGGCCGCTGAGGGCCGGGCCCTCGTGGATGGTGGTTCCATCGGTTTCGCAGGCGAGGGCTGTGGATGAGGCATTCCTGGAAACCCGGTTGAGGGTCTGCACACCATACCGCAAAGGGCGCGCCCCTGAAAAGCGGGGCAGTGGGCCAGGATGCAGGGGGGCAGGCTGCCGTGCGGCGCGGCCGGTCGAGGAAGGAATCTTGCGCTTAAGATCTGGCTGGCAGCTTGCCACGCTGTAGACGGATCTGATCGATGAAAGCTGATTTGAACGAACGAATCACCCGCGTGGGGCCCGGTACGCCGGGCGGGCAACTGATGCGTGCCTACTGGCAGCCGGTGGCCTTGCTCGATGAATTCGACCCCACCTGGGACCCGGCCATGGCCCACCGGCCGCTCAAGGCGGTTCGGGTATTGGGTATGGATTTGGTGCTGTTCAGAAACGCCCAAGGGCAATTTGGCTTGCTGGACCGGCCCTGCCCGCACCGGGGTGCCGATCTGGCCTTTGCACGCCATGAGGGCGACGGCCTGCGCTGCCCCTTTCATGGCTGGAAGTTCGATGTCACCGGTCAGTGTGTCGAGACGCCGGCCGAGCCGGCCGGCAGCCGTTTGTGCAGCCGCATTCAGCAGCGCAGCTATCCGGTGCGCGAGTGCAGCGGGGTGTTGATGGCCTGGCTGGGGGAGGGGACTGAGCCTGCGCCCTTGCCCGCGCTCGATTGCTTTGCCGCGCCGGCCAGTCACACCTTTGCCTTCAAGGGACTGTGGCATTGCAATTGGCTGCAAGCCTTTGAAGTGGGCATTGATCCGGCTCACACGTCTTTCCTGCACCGCTTTTTTGAAGACGAATCGCTCGATGCCTCGTATGGTCGGCAATTTCGGGGCGCCAGTGCGGGCGATGTGGCCGGCCAGCGCTGGCCGATGACATGCATCATGCGCGAGTTCGATCGGCCTCAGATTCAGGTTGAGTCCACGGACCATGGCATGCAGCTGACCACTTTGCGGCCCATGAACGAGGAGCTGATGCATGTACGGATCACCCATTCCATCTTCCCGCACACCTTCGTGATCCCCCTTTCGGAGTCGATGACGATCACGCAGATGCATGTGCCTGTGGACGACACCCATACCTACTGGTATTCGATCTTCACCAGCTTCACCGATCCGGTGGACCGCCAGGCCATGCGCGAGCAGCGTCTGCGCGCCGTCAGCTTGCCCGACTACCTGCCCCGCTCAGGCCGGCATAACCAATGGGGTTTTAACGCCGAAGAGCAGCGCACCAGGACCTTTCTGGGCATGGGAGAAGACGACATCAATGTGCACGACCAATGGGCCTGTGAAAGCATGGGCCCGATCCAGGATCGCACACGTGAGCATCTGGCCAGCACCGATGTGGCCATCGCGGCCAACCGCAGGCGTTTGCTGCAAGCCCTTGACGAGGTCGAGGCGGGTCAGTTGCCCCCCGGCTTGGCCCGCGGTGATGTGGCCGCCCGGCGTATCGGCCCCGATACGGTAGACGGCATTGCCCCGGCCAGGCAGTGGCAGGACTGGTGGCGCGACCAGGTCCGCAGGCGTCGTGAAACGGCGCCCTGGCTCAAGGCCGAGGTGTCCTCATGAGCGATCTGGCGCGAGTGATCCAAGGCCTGGAGCAGGTTCGCTTTGTCTGGTGCGACCTGCACGGGCAAACACGCGCCAAGACCTTGAGCGCCGATGCAGCGATTGCCGCCCTGGACAAGGGGCTGTACATGGTGGGCACGGTGGCCCTGAAGGACACGTCGGATCGCACCGCCTTTCGGGTTTTTGAACCTGAGTTCGCAGTGCAGCACCCGGGCTTTGCGGGGGCCAGCAATCTGTGGCTCCGGCCAGTGGAGGCCAGTTTCAAGGTGTTGCCCTGGGCCGAGCGAACCGGCTGGGTTCAGTGCGAAGCGTTGTTCATTGATGGCAGCCCGATGCCGCTCGATGCCCGATGGCAACTGCGCCGTGCGCTCGAGCGACTGTCCGAACACGGGCTGGGCCTGGCCTGTGGCCTGGAGGTCGAGTTTCACATCTACCGCCTGACGCAAGCCCACGGGCAGGACGCTCTGGACCCGGCGCAGGCCGATTGGCCCGGGCCGGCACCGGGCGTCAGCATGCTCCACGCCGGTTATCACCTGCTGTCCGAGGCCAGCCTGGACCAGTCAGACGAGGCCTTGCGCATCGTCCAAAAGTCCGCCCAGGCCCTGGGCCTGCCCTTGAGCTCCATTGAAATCGAGCTCGGGCCCAGCCAGTTCGAAGCGGTGTTTGATGTGACTGACGCCCTGACCGCAGCCGATCAGATGGTGCTGTTTCGCAGTGCCACCCGCCAGGCCTTGCGGCGCGCAGGCTACCACGCCACCTTCATGTGCCGCCCGCCGTTTGCCAACATCATGTCCAGCGGCTGGCACCTGCATCAGTCGCTGGTTGACCGCCGGTCGGGACGCAATGCTTTCATGCGAGAGGCCGCAGCGCCAAGCCTGGCGCCAGGCGATGCGCGGGAGTTCCTGAGCGATCTGGGCGCGCACTATCTGGCTGGCCTGCTGGCCCACGCGCCCGGCATGACCGCACTGTGCACCACCACAGTCAACGGTTTCGGCCGCTTCAGCGCACACGCGATGGCGCCCCAGTCTGTGGTGTGGGGCCGCGACAACCGCGGGGCGATGCTGCGCGTGATCGGAGGGCCGGGCGATCCGGCCACCCGCATCGAGAACCGGCTCGGTGAGCCGGCCGCCAATCCATATCTTTACCTGGCCGCGCAAATTCATGCAGGACTGGACGGCATGGTCAGCAAGCGCCTTCCGGCGCCGGCCAGCAACAGCCCCTATGGTCCGGCCACGCAGAGCCAGCCCATTGCCACTGAGCTTGGCGCCGCCTTGCTGGCCTTGCAGGGCGACGAGGTTCTGAGCACGGGTTTTGGCCGTGAGCTGATCGACGGCTATGCGACGATCAAGCGGCTGGAGCAGCAACGCTTTGACGCAGCCGTCGACAAGCAGGAGTTCATGCGCCGGGAGTATTTCGGGCGCATCTGAAGGGACGCGCTGGGGCCGCCCAGTGCTTGGCCTGAGCTGGCCCATGTCTGAGGAGGCGACTGGGACTTTGGAGCCGCCCGGCGGGATTGTTGGGGCGGCAAGTTACATTCGAGATGCA
>VFQT010004484.1_pt1 | contig 11574 bp, 7 predicted proteins | sample 3512381 | NCBI WGS metagenome assembly VFQT01 (sample SAMN10412376, study PRJNA504923) | tailings metagenome | isolation source: Relicate 2 Philex TSF3 active mining site | place: Philippines: Tuba, Benguet | collected 2017-08-29 | reverse complement strand
GGTGGTGGCGTCGGCGGAGTCGAGGGCGTCGTCGTCGACCTGGTCGAGGATCTCGGCGGCGCCGAGGCTGTCGGCGCGGTGCTCGTCAGTGGCTTCGACGCTGGCGGCGCGGGTGGAGAGTGTGGCTGCTGCGGCGGCGGGTGAGGAGGCCATCGAGCGCAGGAGTGACAGGGCGGACCACCAGCGGACGCGCTGCTGGAGGCGGGTGCCGGAGGTGTCCTTGACCTGGCCGCGGACGTAGGCGAGGACGTCGTCGAACAGGGCCCGGTGCTCGGGTGAGAGCCGGTAGGCGAGTTCCTTGGTCTCCCGGTCTTCGGGGAACTGGGTGTCGGCGCCGAGGTAGTTGCGGATGTCAGCGCGACGGCGTTGGACCATGTGGTCGGCGAGCAGGATGCGGCCCGCGTCGGATGCGAGGTCGACGGTGCGCAGGTCGGGGTTGGTCAGGCCGATCAGGTTGCGGAAGGCGGTGTCGTTGCCGGAGTGCGGGGTGGCGGTGACGAGGATCAGGTGCCGATCGGGATCGGCGGCGAGGTCGCGCATCAGACGGTAGCGCTGGGTGCGACCGGCGTTGCCCTTGCCGGAATCGTCGGAGGCGACCGTGTGGGCCTCGTCAACGATGATCAGGTCCGGTGCGGCCCGCAGGAAGTCGTTGCGTCGGTGTTCGGCCTTGATGAAGTCGGTGGACACGACCGTGATGCGGTGCCGGTTGAAGACGGACTCGTCCTGGGCGAGGCCTCGTTCGAGGCGGCGGATGGTGCCGGGGAGGACAAGTTCGGCCTCGAGTCCGAACTTCTCGGCGAGCTCGGCCTGCCACTGCTCGGCGAGGCTGGGCGGGCACAGCACAGCGAGTCGCTGGGCGGAGCCGGTGGCCAGGAGCTCAGCGGCGATGAGGCCCGCCTCGACGGTCTTACCGATGCCGACGTCGTCCGCGACGACTAGGCGGACGGTGTCCTGCCGGAGGGCGAGCAGGAGCGGGACGAGCTGGTACGGGCGGGGGCTGACGGAGATGCCGGCGAGGGAGCGGAAAGGCCCGCCCGAGGAGCGGAAGCCGATGCGCAGCGCATCGCGAAGCAGGCGGGCGGCGCGGTCGTCACCGAGGTCATCCGGGGATGGCGGCGGGAACGCGGCGAGGGTGACCGTCTCGACGTCGGTGAGGATGCCGGCGGTGTCATCCACTCCCCCGCCGAGTGGGCGGACGATGAGGAGTCGGTCAGTGGAACCGGGCTGGACGACCCATTCACGACCGCGCGCGGAGACCAGGGTGCCGACCTCGAAGGCTTGCGCGCTCATACGAGGGATCCAAAGACGCTCGGATTTGCAGCCACAACCGCCGCCAGGTCATCTTCGGCCCTGATGCGGACCACGTTCCACCCAGCCATGAGCAGGGCCATCGTGTCCGCTGTCTGATCGTCAGAGTCGAGGATGACCGCAGCGTGCCGATCGGGGTAGACAAAATCAACGTGGATGCCTTCGATCATTGTGTCGCGCGTCGCAGGCAGAGATAGGCCAAATCGTTCGAGCGTAGACAGCAGAGCAGAGGCCGTGGGAGACAGTCCATTTCGGTCGATCGGCGAAGTCAGCGCGCTGGCGCTGCTGACCACTTCGACAGCCTGGACCTCAATCGGCTCCGTCCGTGAACGAGCGAGGGCCATAAGCGTGGGCACGGCAATACGGCGGTCGATGCTCTCGTGGTCGGTCTGATTGCCGTACGTGAGTAGGCAGCGGTAGCAGCCGCGGACGCATGCGTCCGCCTGTTCCACTCCCGTCTCGGGGTCGATGTGCATGATACGTAGTGCGTCGGCGGCTGCTCGAGCGAGCGCATCAGGTTCACTGTTGAGGCGACGCAGCACGCCGGCCCCGCCTTCGGCCGCCTCGACCAGGAGCACCCGTCCTCGCTCCTCGGCGTCGGGCAGCAGTTCAGTGAGCAGTTCGGAGTCTTCAAGCTGAAATGCCGCCTCCAAGCCCCGCTCGATCGCGTACTGCAGGGTCACTGCTACCGATGTCGACACTGGGTTACTCCATCGCACGATAGAGATGTTGCGACGGTCTTCGACATAGGGAATGACGCGGTCCTTGGTCTTGACGTCCCCAAGTTCCGCCTCATATCCGTCATCTTCGGCTGGGCGCTCATCCTGGTCCGGCAGCCAGCGTCCCTTGACGAGGTCGAGATTGAATCCAAGTACGTCCTTGTTGGCGCGACCTCGGCGACCAAGGTTCACGACGCGAATCTCGGCCGCGTCGCCATAGGAGATGTCTGCAAGTTCCGTGCCGGTGTCTAGGACTGCGCGGGCGTCCTGGCGTCCAGGGACGGGTCCAAGTGGGCCCGGACGCTCCGGGAACCGGTAGGTGGTGCGCAGTTCGTATCCGACGCGGTTGCGCTCCTCCTCGTCTGCGCTGATGCGCCGTCGCGGTCGCGTGATCACCTGCTGCAACTGCAGCATCGAGCTCCACACAACGGTAAGTGGGTCACCGCAGGATTCACACATGTCCAGACCGACCTGGCGTGGATGGTGATAGCCGCACGATGTGCAGACCTTTACCTCGCTGCGGATTACCTCGCCCGCCGTGTCCCCTTCGCCCCCACGCGGTAGCGCGATGCGCGTGACCTGGTAGCGGGCCCCCTCGTGGTAGATCAGAGCGCCGGGACCGAACTCGCGGATGGCGAGGAATCGTGCGCGCTGCAACCAGCTTGAGTCCTTACCCCGACTGCCGGGAATGAATGCTGCAAGTGGTAGGCGCGGGAACGAATAGCCAGGAAGGAAACCTTCGGAGGCGAGGTACCGGTAGGTGTAGAAGTCGCTCTGCCCGGCGGTATCAGTCTCGTTGAGAAGCAGCTCGATGCGACGTGAAGCCTCGCCGTAACGGCGTCGAGCATCTTCGCGTTCCCGTGGACTCACGGTCGGGTCTGAATTCAGCGCATGCGCCGCGTTCTTCTCCTGCGAAGCGAGCGCGTAGAGATCGCGCCAGCGCTGGCAGGCCGCATCGAACCGGCGAGCGGAATCGGCAACGACTTCCTCGACCCATGTTTCGCTCCACCAGGCAGCTTGAAAGAGGTCGTCACGCATGGGAGCTAGGAGGTCACGCGCCGTGCTCAGTGCGCGCCGTGCTGCATCGGCATCGGTCAGGACCTCCATCAATTCGGCGCGAACGGGCAACGTCGCATCCGTGAGGTCGAGGATCTGGGCGAGCGAGCGGCCAAGCCCCTCCTGCGTCCCCACAAGCGCCTCCGCCAGCCACACGGCATGGACGTGGGAACGTACGAGATCGGCATTTGCAAGATCAAGGCGCGGTGGTTGCACTTGCCCGGCGACCATGAGGTTCGATCGTGCGAAGTAGTAGGAGTCATGAGCGTTGCCTGCCGAGCAGTACGTGACCACGATCGCCTGCTGACCTGAGCGGCCGGCCCGGCCAGAGCGTTGTGCGTAGTTGGCTGGAGTGGGCGGAACGTTGCGCATCGCAACTGCGTTGAGGCTCGCGATGTCGACGCCGAGTTCCATCGTTGGCGAGCAGAACAACAGGGGGAGCTCGCCGCTGCGGAAGTTGCGTTCGCGTTCTTCTCTCTCGATGCTCCCAACCTGCGCCGTGTGCTCGGCAGCATGAAGGTCGCCCACAGCGTCCACGGCGTCGCGATAGAGATCGCGGAAGAACGGAATGACACGTGGCGCTGCGTCTGCTTCAAAGCGTCGGCGCACGGGATCAGGTGCGCCCTTTTCGCCGTCGCCTGGCCGGAGACTCAGTGCGGATGCGTTGAGTCTGAAGCCGGAGTAGTTGCGCTCCTTGACGCGAGTGACCATTCCTTGCCGCTCGAGGACCTCGATCAGGGATGCCAGGACGACGTCCGTCTCCGCACTGGTCACTGTCGGGTCGTCGAGGCGCGACCGCAGCCACCTGCCGAATGCGCCACGTCCGGTCATGCTGAACACGCTCTGGGGTGGGTTCTTGTCCCTCGGTCCAAGGATGATGAGTCCGGGGTCGGGATCGGGCTCTCCGAATGGAAGCGCCCAGAGACCGTCGAGGTTGTCGCGAGAGAGCCGGCGCAGCCGCTCGAAGGACTCGGAGGAGAGGGCGTCAGCTTCGAGCGCCAGGCTGCGACGGAACTCGTCGAGGCAGACCCGAATGACTTCCAAGCGTTGGTCGGGATCCATCTGCTGCAGCAATGGATGCGCCGCGCTCCAGAGGTCCTGACGCTCCGCAAGCGTGGGGGCGAAGGGGTAATCAACGATCAGCAACCCAGTCTGCTCAAGGTTGGGGAGCGTCACACGCCAGCCCTTGCGCAGGTCCATGAGCGCGCGGTATTCGAGTACTCCCCGGAGCGCGCGCTGGGCGTTTCGCAGGTCGGCCGCATCAGGTGCCAGTGCGTACTCGTCGGGATTCAGACGGATCCTCTTGGCGAGCTCGCTGCCAAGGTCGATTGCCTCCAATCCAAATTCGGGGTCCGCATTGCATGCGGCCTCATACAGCGCGCCGCGCAGGCGAACGACCTGAACGAAGTCATTGAGGTGGCCAGACTGCAGCGACGCGTCCTGTCGGTTGTCAACAAAAGTAAGGAGCTTGCGGGCATCAGCAGGTAGCTCCGATGGAGGCATCGCCTTGAGCGTTCGCACAATGCTTGACGCGATCACCGTCATCGCGCTGGAGCGCCCTTCGGTGTCAAGCGTCGCTACCTTTGCCAGTTCGGCAGTGTTGCGGGACTCGTAGCTCACGCCACAGTGCAGGCAGAAGCGCAGCACGCCTGGGATGTAGGCAGCGGTCGTTCCACCCACATGTTGCGCATCGTGCAGGGTCCCGTCAACGTCAATCTGCACCCGCTGCGGGACATCCTTGCGCCGCAGCTGGCGAACGCGGGTGCCGTGCGCGCCCTCCTCGAGCCAAGACCCAGGGAGCCGGCCAGCGGCGAGAGGATCATGGGGCCATTCACTGTCGTCGGAGACAAATAGGTATCCGTCGTCGTCGCCCTGGAGCCGAATTGCATGACGCGCCAGTGCAACTGATCCATCGACGCTCTCGGCGCGGGAGACCATGAGGTACTCCTGACCGCACTCGCGGCAGAAGGCCAGGGGGTACAGCCGTCGCTCGGGCTCGCCAGGCAAGACGACTTGGTAATCCGCCTCGATTGCACGGACGCCGGGGGCCTCGGCTGTGACGAATACGGATCCACCCTTGGAGATGAACTGATGCAGTCGGAATGCGAACAACGGCCGTGTGGTCACCGGATCCTTCGCCCGTGATCCGGCGAGGAGCGTGGCACGGATGGCCGCCGCCGACAGTGCAGGGTCCGTCCCCGTGGTCTGAGCGAGTGCTTCTGCGGCACGAACAACAGTCGTAGGCGCACGACGAACGAGGCGCCCGGTGCTCGGCTCTTCGACAACGCCGAAACGGTCCTCGATCCAGGATGCCAGGGGGTCGCCGGTCAACGCGGCATAGCCAGCGGCAAGCGCGGGGTCATGCGCTTCGGCGGGACCGCGCGCCCGCACGGCCGCCGTGAGGGCATCCGCAGACGGGGTCCTATCCGAGGTTGCGCGAACCAATGTCTCGGTGATGATGTGGCGCGGCTCAACGGGAGTGCCGAAGATGCGAGTCGCTACCTCTGCCACGTCGCGCTTTTGGTCGTCGGTTGAACCCCCGCTCGACATCGTTGCTGACGTCCCGATTGCCTGCATCGACTCGTGGGCACCGCACGCTTCCCGAACGCGGCGCACCAGCATCGCCACGTCGGCGCCCTGGCGTCCTCGATAGGTGTGCAGTTCGTCAAGCACGAGGAACTGCAGACCTTGCGCAGCGCGGATCAGTGCCGATCGCTCGTCGGGCCTGGTCAGGATGAGCTCGAGCATGACGTAGTTCGTCAGGAGAACGTCTGGCGGGTTCGCGAGAATCTCTGCACGCTCAGACTGTGTCTCTTGCCCGGTGTAACGCCGGAACGTGACCGGAGGGCGACCGTTGTAGCCGAACTCAAGAAACTTCTTTAGCTCCTCAACCTGTGAATTCGCCAGCGCGTTCATCGGGTAGACGACGATGGCGCGGACACCCTTGCCGCTTCCTTCCCGGAGAACCCGATCGACGATGGGAATGATGTAGGCAAGCGACTTGCCAGATCCTGTGCCTGTGGTGAGTACATACGAGGCTCGCTCAGCGCCAGCCTCAATTGCCTCGCGCTGGTGGCGGTGAAGAGTCAGATCTTGGGTTCCTGGATCGGTGAGGTTGTGCTTGACGCGGAAGATGCGCTCGCATTCGGGCGCGAGCAGCCCCTCCGAAACCAGATCAGAGATCCGGCCACCGGTTGCGAAACTCGGGTTCAAGCTCAGCCATGGGTCGGGCCACTGGACCCCCTGCGAGGCCTGCTCCGCTATGGCGGCAGCAACATGTGGCTCTCTGGCGCTGACAAATCCCTCTGTGAAGGCTGCGTAGTCGGCAATCAGGTGCCGATGCACCTCAAATGCGTCCATCGCTCTGTCCCCCAGGTTTCCTCCCCAGCATCTGGACTCGACCCTAGCGAGAGGGTCCGACATCTGTCTCGCGGGTGCGCCGTCCCAAGAACCAGCCGACAGAGGTGCTCATGCGAATGGGCCGCCGCTCTGTGACTCACCCGAGCTCCCGTGGCCCAGCGAGCGGATTGCCTCACTCCGGAGTCGCACGGCCCGGCATCCTGAAAACGCGAGGTACCCAGGTACGTGTGCCGTTGACATGGCAGTGATCGCGAGTGGCGCGGTCCTGACCGAAAGGCCAGCGCATGTCTCAGACCCGTCCTTCGAACACCAGCGGCGTGCCTGAGCGCCTGACCCTGTCCAGCCCCGACGCCCTCCTGGCCGCTGTCCCCCACCTGCTCGGGTTCCCGCCCCGGGATTCGGTGGTCCTCGTCGGACTCGAGGTCGACCCGACGGGCCGTGAGTCGATCCGGCTCACCCAGCGGTTCGACCTGCCCCCGGCTGACCTCCGTGGGGAGGACGTTCGGGCCCTGGCGCAGGCCGCCACTGCGCCCATGGTCGCCAGCGGTTCCTCGACGGTCATCGTCACGGTCTTTGGGGACGGAGAGCCGGGTGCGACCGGACTGACGGCCACCACGGAGCTGGTGGACCGGCTCGTCGAGGCTCTGGACGACGAGGGCGTGTGGATCAAGGACGCGCTCTACACCGACGGGGTGTCCCGCTGGTCGTACGGCTGCGAGAACCCCTCGTGCTGCCCGCGCGAGGGCATGCCGATCTCGGACGAACTGCGCACGATGATCGCTGCGGAGTTCACTGGCGTCGGCGCTGCGATGTCCCCGTCACGTCAGGCCGTCATTGACGAGGTCGCCGGCGATCCAGCGCGAATCTCGCAACTCGAACCACTCCTCGACGGCGCCTCCGCGCCCAATGGCGAGCTCGAGACCTGGCGAGACGAGTCGATCGATCAGATCCTCGACACCAGGCAGGTCGCTGCACCCTCCGATGAGCAGACAGCGCGGATCCTTGCCGGCCTTCGGGACGTGCGGGTGCGGGATACGGTGCTGTGGGAACTCGCTCACGACACGAGTGGGCAGGATGCCGTGATCTCGGCCATGACCACCGCACTTCGCGGTGCCCCCACCGGTCACGTCGCCCCGGTCGCCACCTGCCTGGCGATCCAGCACTGGACCCGCGGTGATGGCGTGCGCGCGAACGCCTGCCTGGACCGGGCCATCGAGGATGACCCGGACTACTCCCTGGCCGGCATGGTGAGCACCGCCGTCGGTCGCGGCCTGCCCCCGTCGTCCTGGACCGACGTCATGCGGCAACTCGACCGTGACGCGTGCCGGATGGGCCCGGCCCCCGAGGCGACCGCCCCCGAGGCGACCACCCCGGCCCCTGCCATCGCACGACGCTCAACGGCCCCGAGCCTGGCCAGCTGATCCCCTCAAATCTTCGACGGCGCGGCGCTTCCCCTGCCGCGCGGTCAACCCGCGCCGAAAGGACCACAGATGCACGACGCAGACATCACCGCACTGGAGCACCAGGCGAGTCATCGAGCAACCACCGCGAATCAGGCATGGGCCTGGGCGAAGGCCATCGAGCACCTAGCCCACAACATCAATGACACCAACCTTGCCCCACGCGCCCGCTCCGGCTCACCGCTGGCGTGGCTGGAATGCGAAATGGCCTGGACCTGCGAGGACCTCGAGGATGCCGGGGCCTGGCCGTGCGACCTGAACCTCGTCAGCGATCCCGACCCGCTCGTCGCGGTGCGCGTTGCGGCCCGCTGGCTGAACCGGCTGACAGGCCTGGCTGTCGGTGACCCGGATGTCGGCGCTGCGGTTCACGAGGCTCAGGCGCGTGCTCGAGCGTGCCTGAGGGGTCTGACCGAGGCCACGAGCATCGTCACGGCACCGGCACGTGCCGCATGACCGCCCACCCCGACGATGCTCCGGCCATCACACCGTCACCGCGAACGCACCAGGCACGGCAGGGCGACCTCGCCGCCACGCTGGAACGGCTGCGCGAGGGCGTGCAGTCCCTCAGCACGAGCGAGGGATGGCAGGCGTGGCTGCAGTTCGCGGCGTGCATGCCGACCTACTCGGTGAACAACCAGCTGCTGATCCTCGCGCAGCGGCCAACGGCGTCCGCGGTCGCGAGCTACACCTCGTGGAAGTCCCTAGGTCGACAGGTCGTGCGAGGCGAGAAGGGCATTCGCATCCTCGCCCCGACGAAACGCGCCGTGACCGACCTCGACGACGAGGGCCGCTTGGCGTCACCCGCCGGCGAGCCACTTCGGTCAGGGCACAACGTCCCGCCTCATCGAGTGGTCACCGGGTACCGAACCGTGTCCGTCTTCGATGTCTCCCAGACCACCGGTGCCCCACTCCCAGAGCCCCAGCGGCCGTCCCTGCTGTCCGGAGAGGCTCCCCCGGGCCTGTGGGAAGGGCTGGCGACCCAGGTCCAGCAGGCGGGCTTTCACCTCGAGCGCGTGCCCTCCGCCGCCGCGATCAGGGGCGCCAACGGCGTGACGGACTTCGGCCCCCGCACTGTCCGGGTGCGCTCAGATGTCTCGCCCGCCCAAGCCGCCAAGACCCTCGCCCACGAGCTCGGGCACATCCTGCTGCACGACCCCGCACGCGCTGCCGCGACGACTGGACCGTGCCGGGACGACAAGGAAGTCGAGGCGGAGTCCGTCGCCTTCATCGTCCTTGCCCACGCCGGCGTTGACACGTCGGAATACTCGTTCGGCTACGTCGCCGGCTGGGCCACCGGCGCACAGCCGGACGCCATCCGGGCACACGCCCAGCGGATCCTGGACGCGTCCCGCACCATCATGGCCGCGCTTCCGCGCGACCTGACCGCTGACCCGACGCCCGCTGTCCTCACCAGCCCGGAGCCCACGCTGGATAGTCCCTCGGCTGGGCCTTCCCGCGCGAGCGTGAGCCTGGCGATGTGAATGTCAGACCCATCAGACATGCTGGTGGCGCTCACGAAGTGCGACCACAAGCCCTCCGGCTGGTCGCCTGCCAACCGCCACTGCGGCGGTGGTCCCGGAGGAAGAGCAGCCGCGGGACGGTCCCGCGGAACGCAGCCGAAGGGTCGACTCCATGCCGCGCAAGAACCACACCCAGACGACGGGCAAGCCAATTCGAGACGTTCCGAGCGCGGGTTTCAGTTGCGGCTCGTACCTCGGCGGGCACAACGTCCACTACATCCCCGCGCTGAAGCTCTCTGCCGACCGTGCGGCTGTCGATGCACGGTTGACGTGGGACGACGACGAACTGCACTTGACCATCGACGGGGACGTGGTCCGCGTGCAGAACCACAACCCTGACGGTGTTCGTCTCCTGCTAGACGACCTCAGCACGGCATGCCTGTGGTACCCGAGCCTGCGATACGCATGCTGGCCCGGCGCAACCGTCCGTCATTGGGTGAGCCTCGCGCTCAACGACCTTCCTCCCTGCTTCTCCATCGAGCGCGCCCGCATCGCAGAGGCGGAGTTGTGGGCATGATGAGTGAGGACTGGGGTGACGCAGGCACGGAGGAGTTCGGGGGAACGCGCATGAACGGGTGGCAGCAGTACTACGGCGCAGCGGGGTACGTGGCTCCCGCTGACCCGGCCGAATGGACTGACGCGATCCTCGCCAGGCACCTCGGTGTCGAGCCACGCGACCTCGCCGACGCCGGCATCGGGACGACGTTCCTCCGCGTTCGGGGCGTCCAGGCGTCCTTCGAGGCGACCGACACCCTTAGCGACCTGGATACGTGGTTCGCGCACGGAGACCCGTGGCATGTCCTCATCGGAATAGGCCCCTCACGCATCGTGGTGGGGTCTGTCGACATGTTTGAGGGCGGCTATGCCGGACCGCCGACCCTAACTTGCCGCAATCCGACGTCATTCCCGCGCGCCGGCGCCGAAGTTGGTGCAATTGCCGACGCCGTGCTGCGTTCACGGCGGGCCACCGCCCGCCGCATCAGGCGCTGCCCGCTGTGCGACAGCCCCAGGTATGGCTCGGGCTGTCGATGCGATGACCTCGCCTACGGCATCATCTACGACTAAGGGGGTTGGCATGGCGAAGGCGATCACTGACGAAAACTTTGGGGCATGGGTCATCAAGTGCCATCCCGATGTGTGGGACGTCATGACGTTCCTCGAACTCGGCCATGACCACATCGACAGCTGGTCCATCCGCAAGTCGTATCGCACCGACCTGATGAAGCCCGGGCAACCGGTCGTGTTCTGGGTCTCCGGACCGCGCGACGGAGACGTGGTATTCCGTGGGGTCTGGGGAATCGGCACGCTCACCACTCACGCCGAGGACTTCCCCGGCATGAGTGCACGCGAAGCCAAGGCAAGCCTGTGGCGGGACGCATTTCGGGCCACGGAGCCGGGCTGGGGCGTGGGCACCGACATCACGTTGATGGATGATCCGATTCCTGCCGCCGTCGTGCAGGACGAATCCGTCTTGCGGAACTGCGAGATCTTCCGCGCCCCGCAGATGAGCAACCCGGCGTTCCTCACTCGAGCCGAATTCAAGGCCCTGCGCAAACTGCACGACGGATGGCTGCGAGGAACCGTTGCCCGCGAGAGAGAGGACGACGGCCCTGCTGTCCTGACGGGCCGAGGGGCAGGCTTCGGAACCCCGGAGCAGAACAAGAAGGTCGAGGACGCCGCCATGGGCGAAGTCGCTCGCGAGCTGCGCGCTCAGGGGTTCGAGGTCGAGGATGTCTCCGCGAGAAAGCTGGGGTGGGACCTCACCGCGATCCCACGCACCACTGACGAGGACCTCAGACTCATCGAGGTCAAGGGAGTGTCAGGCAACCGGCCACGGATCCTGCTGACTCGCCGCGAGCACGCCACGGCTGCCGGTGATGAACGGTGGGAGCTGGCGGTCGTCACGAATGCCCTCGGCACCCCACAGACGCGCTGGTTCACCGGGCGACAGGCACTGACAGCAGCAGAGCCATTCGTCTTCCAGGTCACCTTGCGCTGACGTGACGCGTCACGTCCACGAGATCGACGACGGACGCTGGGACGTGCCTGGGGCGCTCGCATCCATCCCCTGGCCTCGCGCCAGATCAAGTTCCGGCTCGAGGTCGGCGGCATAGTCGTCCAGGCCTCGATCTCGAGCGATGGCCTCCAACG
>VFQT010004483.1_pt1 | contig 11576 bp, 9 predicted proteins | sample 3512381 | NCBI WGS metagenome assembly VFQT01 (sample SAMN10412376, study PRJNA504923) | tailings metagenome | isolation source: Relicate 2 Philex TSF3 active mining site | place: Philippines: Tuba, Benguet | collected 2017-08-29 | reverse complement strand
TCGCAGTGGGCGGTGCGCCACGGCCGCGACTGGCGCGAGGGCGAGAGGTGGATGCGCCGCCGGCTGCTCGACGGATCGCGCGCGGCCAATGCGCTTGGCTGGCAGTGGACCGCCGGGCTGGCCACGGGCAAGCGGTACGGCTTCGCGCGCGGCCAGGTGGAGCGCCGCGCCCCCGGCACGTGCGAGGGATGCGCCCTCCGGCGCGCGTGCCCCATCGAGCGCTGGCCCGATGACGATGCCGCGATCCGCGTGGACGCCCATCCGCTGCTGCGCGCGGATCCCGATCCTTCCGGCACCGCGGGGCCCGTCGCACCCGAGGGGCAGGGTTCCCCGGAGGCCGTGTGGATCACCGCCGAGTCGCTGGGCGATGACGATCCGGCCCTGGCCGCCCATCCGCACCTGCCCGCGGTGTTCGTGTTCGACCAGGGCTACCTGCAGCGCCTCCGGCCCGCGATGAAGCGGCTGGTGTTCATCGCGGAGTGCCTGGCCGACCTGGCCACCCGCCGGCCGGTGGAGGTGCACCTGGGGCTGCCCGACCAGGTGCTGGCCGGGCGTCCCGTGGCGTGCACCTTCACGCCGGTGCCCGGATGGCGCACGCGGGCACGCACCATCCAGCCCGTGGTGGTGCATCCGTGGCCGTGGCTTCGCAGGCCCGGCGCCGGCAGCGTGGCGTCGTTCAGCGCGTGGCGCGGGGGCGCATCCCGGCCCCGGCGAGGAAGGCCGCGATCTCGCGGCTGAGGCTGCCGCCGCGCCACGCCAGCGGGCTCTGCCCCTCGTCCTCCACCACCAGCACGGCCCCGGGGATCAACTGCGCCCAGCGCTCGGCGATGCGCAGCGGGTGCTCCGGGTCCAGCCGGTCGCGGCTGCCCACCACCAGCGTGGGGCAGGCGATGCCCTCGAGCGCGTTCTCGCCGTCGAATGCGGCGCCCGCGGGGGTGGCGCGAAGCGCGGCGGCCACGGCCCGCGGATGCTCATGCCGGGCCATCCGCTGGCGCATCACCGTGCGGATGAGCTCCAGGCTCTCGGTCGGCACCCCGGGGTCACCGTAGGCCTGCACGAAGCCCTCCGGGCCGTCATGCTCCAACCCCGCGGCAAGGCGCTCCCACCGGCCGGGATCGCGCGTGGGCGTGCCCAGGTGCGCCGGCGTGATGGCCACCAGGGCACGCACGCGCTCCGGGTGCGCTAGCGCCACCGCGGCGGCCACGGCCGAGCCCATCGACATCCCCACCAGGGCCGCATGCTCCACCCCGCGGTCGTCCAGCACGCGCACGGCATCGGCCACCAGCTGGTCGTACCGGTAGTCGGCGGGGGAGGGAGCCGGGGAGGATTCCCCGTGCCCGCGGGAGTCGTAGGAGATCACCCGGAACCCGTCGCGCACCAGGGCGGTGGACCCGTGCAGCACGTAGCGGCGCGTGGCGGAGAGGCCATGCAGCACCAGCACCGCGGGGCCCTGGCCGTCGTCATCGCCCGCCAGCACCACGCCCTGGTCCCGCAGGGTGAACTGGCTCACGCGGCGCCCTGCAGCAGGGCGAACAGGCTCTCGGAGTGCCTCTCCACGAACGCCGGGCCCACCCCGGTGATGCCCAGCAACTCCTGCTCGTCGCGCGGGCGCGCCACGGCGATGGACCGCAGCGCCCGGTCGGCGCACACGGTGTAGGCGGGCTTGCCGTCGGCGCGCTCGCGGCGCCACTCGCGGAGCATCTCGAACACCTGGGCATCGGCGGCGGCGAGCTCCGTGGGCGGGGCGGCCGCGGCACCCGTGCGGGGGGTGCCCCGGGAGGCGCGCGGCGGGGGCCCCGGCGCGGACTGCTCCGGGAGGGGATCGCAGATGTCGCAGCAGCGGGCGGTGGGAGCCCCCGTGGCCGGGTCACCGAAGTGGTCCAGGATCACCTGGCGCCGGCAGCGCGTGGCGTCCACGTAGGCGGTGATGGCCCGGTATCCCGCCCACGAGCGGTCGGCGGCGGCGCGCGGGTCGCCGCCCTCGCCCGCGTCGCGGTCGCGCGTGGCGAACCGGATAAGGCGTCCCAGGTCGGCGCGCATGGCCAGGAGCACGGCGCGCCCCGGCAGGCCGTCGCGCCCCGCGCGGCCGGCCTCCTGGTAGTAGCCCTCCAGCGACGTGGGGATGGACCAGTGCCACACCGACCGCACGTCGGAGCGGTCGATGCCCATGCCGAACGCATTGGTGGCCGCGATCACGTCGGCGTCGCCCGACATGAAGGCCTCCTGCGCCCGCGTGCGATCGGCATCGTCCATGCCCGCGTGGTAGCCCACCGCGCGATGGCCCCGCTGCGCAAGGCCCTCGGCCACCTCCTCGGTGGCCTTCCGCGTGCCGCAGTACACGATCGCGGGCGTGCCCCCGGGCGCGGCCAGCCCGGCCTCCAGCGCCGCCCACTTGCGCGCCACCGCCCCCTTGCCATCCAGGCGCACCACGTCGAACGACAGGTTGCCCCGGTCGAACCCCGTGCGCACCGTCACCGGATCGCGGAGCCCCAGGCGCTCCACGATCTCGTCCGACACCGCCGGCGTGGCGGTGGCGGTGAGGGCCATGACCGCGCGCGGGCGCAGCAGGTCGCGCAGTCGCGCCAACTGCAGGTACTCCGGACGGAAGTCGTGCCCCCAATCCGACACGCAATGGGCCTCGTCGATGGCCAGCAGGTCCACGGGGTTGGCCTGCACCGCCCGCACGAAGGCCTCGTGCGCGAACCGCTCCGGCGCGCACAGCACGAGGCGCACGTGGCCGCCGGCGATGCGGTCGATGGCCGCGCGCTGGTCGGCCGGCGACTGCAGGCTGGTCACCATGGCCACGGGAAGGCCCGCAGTGGCCAGGCGGTCATGCTGGTCCTGGATGAGGGCGATGAGGGGGCTCACCACCACCGTGAGCCCGCCCGATGCGAAGGCCGGCGCCTGGAAGCACAGCGACTTGCCCGACCCGGTGGGCATGACCACCAGGCTGTCCGTGCCCGCCAGCGCCGCCAGCATGGGCCGGTCCTGCCCGGGTCGCAGGGCCTGCACGCCCAGCTGCGCCAGCACGTCGCGAAGCGGCCGGGGCTCGCCCGGGCGGGCCGGCACCGGACAATCCAGGGCGTCGCGGCGGGCGCGCAGGGGCGCGGCGATGCGCCCCAGGGCCCCGCGGGCCTCGCCCGCCAGGTCGCGCCAGTCGTCGCGCAGGCGCTCCAGCAACCGGTCGGCGGCGGAGGCCGGATCCGGGTCCATCCGCCCGGCGGCCTCGGCGCGCGCCAGCAGGTGGGCCAGGTCGGCCACCGGGTCCACGGGAAGGTCCTGCAGGGCGCTCATGGGCGGCCGAGGGTAGCGCCCCCGCCGGACCCCTAGGATCCCCCCCCGATGAGCAGCCTCACCATCCGCCCGGCCACCGCCGTCGCGGGCACGATCGCCGTGCCGCCCGACAAGTCCATCACCCACCGCGCGTTCCTGCTGGGCGCGCTGTCGGATGGCCCCGTGGTGGTGGATGACCCCCTCGACTCCGAGGACACCCGGGCCACCCTGGCGGCCGTGCGCGCGCTGGGCGCGGGGGCGGAGGGCGACATCGCATCGGGCCGCGTGGTGGTGTCCGGCCGCGGGGTGCGCGGGCTGTCATCGCCCCCGGTCATCGATTGCATGAACGCCGGCACGCTCATGCGCCTGCTCACCGGGATCATCGTGGGCCAGCCGCCGGGCGAGGTCACCGTGCTCGACGGCGACGCCTCGCTGCGCGGGCGGCCCATGGCGCGCGTCACCGACCCCCTCGTCGCCATGGGGGCGGCGGTCATCCCAGCCGAGGGCGGCCGACCGCCGCTGGCCGTGCGCCCGGGCCTTCCCCTGCACGGCATGGTGCACCGCCTGCCGGTTGCCAGCGCCCAGGTGAAGAGCTGCCTGCTGCTGGCAGGGCTCAACGCGCAGGGCGACACCTGGGTGCACGAGCCGGTGCCGTCGCGTGACCACACCGAGCGCATGCTCCGCGCCAGCGGGGTGGACGTGATGGAGCGCGACGGCATGGTGGGGGTGCGGGGCCCCGTGCCGGGGCTCCACCTGCCCGACCTGCGCGTGCCCGGCGACTTCTCATCGGCGGCCTTCTGGATCGTGGCCGGCGTGCTGCGCGGCGATCCGGGCGTGCGGGTGACGGGCGTCAACCTGAACCCGGGCCGCACGGGCCTGCTGCGGGTGCTCCAGCGCATGGGGGCCGACGTGGTGGTGGAGCCGGGCCCCGACGTGGCAGGTGAGCCCGCAGGCCACGTGACGGCCCGGGCCGGATCCATCCTCCAGGCCACCGAGGTCACGGCCGAGGAGGTGCCCTCCATGGTGGATGAGCTGCCGCTGGTGGGGCTGCTCGGCGCCCTCGCGGCCGGCACCACCGTGGTCAGCGGCGCCGCGGAGATGCGGGTGAAGGAGAGCGATCGCATCGCCACGGTGGTGGAACTGCTCACCGCGGTGGGCGTGGACGCCGAGGAGCGCGACGACGGCTTCGTGGTGCGCGGCCAGATGTCCATCCCCGGGGGCGAGGTGCGCTCGCACGGTGACCACCGCATCGCCATGCTGGGGGCGCTCGCAGGCATGGCCAGCGACTCGGGCGTGACCGTGCAGGGCATGGACGCCGCCGCGGTGTCGTACCCGGGCTTCGTGGAGCACCTGCGCTCCATCGGGGCGGAGGCCGCATGATCGTGGCCATCGACGGCCCGGCGGGCGCGGGCAAGAGCACGGTGGCGCGCGCGGTGGCGCGGGCCCTGGACATCGGCTACCTGGACACCGGCGCCATGTACCGCGCGCTCACCCTGCGGGCGCTGCGTACCGGCATTCCGCTGGACGACGGCCCCGCGCTGGCATCGCTCGCCGCCGATGAGCCGGTGACCCTCGCCGACGGCCCGGGCGGCATGCGGGTGATGATGGGCACCGACGACGTGACCATGGCCATCCGCGAGGCCGACGTCACGGCCGCGGTGTCGCAGGTGGCGGCGCACCCCGCGGTGCGCGAGCAGATGGTGGCTCGCCAGCGCCAGCTCATGCAGCACGGCGACTGGGTATGCGACGGGCGCGACATCGGCAGCGTGGTGTTCCCGTCCGCCGAGGTGAAGGTGTTCCTCACGGCATCGGTGGATGAGCGCGCGCGCCGGCGTCACGCCGAGCTGGTGGGCCGTGGCGAGCGGGTGGACCTGCGCGCCATCCGCGACGATGTGGAGCGCCGTGACCAGGCCGACTCCTCCCGGGCCGCGAGCCCGCTGGTGGTGGCGGATGGCGCGGTGGTGGTGGACACCACCGGCATGGGCATCGACCAGGTGGTGGAGCGCATCGCCGGCATGGCCCGCGAGGTGGCGCGGTGACCGACGCCCCGCCCGCCTACGACCGCCTGGCCGCGCCGCAGTCGGCCGACGACGTGCGCATCACGTCGTGGTGGTGGTGGATCGGTCGCAACATCCTGTCGCTCTACTTCCGCTTCTGGTACCGGGCGCGGAAGGTGCGGGGAAAGGACAACATCCCGCGCCGTGGCGGGGTGCTGATCGTGAGCAACCACATGACCAACAACGACCCGTTCCTGGTGGGGTGGTCTGCCATCCCGCGGCGGGCGTACTACATGGCCAAGTCCGAGCTGTTCGCCAACCCCATCCAGAAGGTGGGCATCGGCACGCTGGGCGCCTTCCCCATAAAGCGCGGCCAGGCCGACCGCACGGCCATGCGCATCGCCAAGGGCCTGCTTGCGCGCGGGGAGTGCGTCATCATCTTCCCCGAGGGCACCCGGTCGCGCGACCAGCGGCTGCGCAAGCCCTACCCCGGGGCGGCCTCGCTGGGCCTGCCCGACGACGTCACGGTCATCCCCGCTGCCATCTGGGGCATCCAGGAGAAGCACGGCCCGTCGCGGGTCATCTTCGGCCCGCCGGTGTCCAAGGAGGGCCTCACCGGCTCGCGCAGCGAGCGCGCGGCCGAGCTGGCCCGCCGGATGATGGCCGCCATCGCCGAATTGCTGCCCGAGATCGGGGGACCCGTGCAGGACCCACCCACCGCCATGGCAACGACGGACGACGAATGAGCGACGGCACCGACGCACCCGGCGGGCGCCCCAAGGCATCGCGCCCCGGAATGCCCGATCGCCCGCGGGGGCGCGAGCGCCATGCGGCGCGCGGCAGCACCGTGGCGCAGGGGCAGCCCGTGGTGGCCGTGGTGGGCTACCCCAACGTGGGCAAGTCCACCCTGTTCAACCGGCTCACCGGCCGGCGCGAGGCCGTGGTGGACTCCCGGCCCGGCGCCACCCGCGATCGCCGCCAGGGCGGGGCGGAGTGGAACGGCCGCCAGTTCCAGATCCTCGACACCGGCGGCATCGACGAGGCCGATGAGTCCACCATGGCCAGGGACATCGCGGCCCAGGCCATCCGGGCCATCGACGAGGCCGACCTCATCCTGTTCGTGGTGGACGCCATGGTGGGTGCCACGCCCGGTGACCTCGAGGTGGCCGAGCGCCTGCGACGGTCGCATCGCCCGGTGATCGTGGTGGCCAACAAGTGCGACAACGCCGAGGCCGAGATGCGCGCCCAGGACCTGTGGGGCCTGGGCCTTGGCGAGGTGGTCACGGTGTCGGCGCTGCACGGGCGCAACATCGGCGACTTCCTCGACCTGCTGGTGGAGGGCCTGCCCGAGGTGGAGGCCGTGGACGAGTCGCTGTCGCGGCTTCCGGCGTTCTGCATCATGGGCCGACCCAACGTGGGCAAGAGCTCCATCCTCAACGCCCTGCTGGGCGAGGAGCGCATGATCGTGCAGGACATGCCCGGCACCACGCGCGACCCGGTGGACACCATCATCGAGTGGGACGACCAGGAGATCGTGCTCATCGACACCGCGGGCCTGCGCCGCCGCGGCCGCATGCGCGAGCGGGTGGAGGTGTACAGCCAGCAGCGGGCCCTCGAGGCCGCCGAGCGCTCGGACGTGGCCATCGTGGTGGCCGACGCCACCGAGGGCATCACCGAGGCCGACCTCGCCGCCTGCGACCAGGCCGCGCAGAACCACTGCGCCACCATGATCGCCCTCAACAAGTGGGACCTGGCGAAGCCCGACCTGGCCGACCTGGCCGGGCGCGTGCGGCGCAAGAGCCGCCAGCACCCGCCCATCGTGGCGTGCTCGGCGATCACCGGCGAGGGGCTCGACCGCATCATCCCCACGGCGCTGCGCCTCTACGGCAAGAGCCACACGCGCCTGTCCACGCATGACCTCAACTCCACGCTGCGCGAGTTGGCCGAGGAGCGGCCGGGGCCCCGCAAGGGCAACAGGCGGCTGTCCATGCGGTTCCTGGTGCAGACCGGCGTGGGCCCGCCGGTATTCCGCCTGGAGGTGAACGACCGCTCGCTCATGACCCGTGACTACGGTTTCTGGCTCGAGAACCGGCTGCGCGACCGGTTCGACCTGGCGGGGGTCCCCGTGGACATCGAGGTGAGGAGCCGGCGGTGAGCGACATGGTGGTGGTGGGCGCCGGGGCATGGGGCTGCACCTTCGCCCGGGTGGCTGCGCTTGCCGGCGCCCGCGTGTCGCTTGCCTGCCATACGGCCGACCAGGCCGCCGTGCTGCGCGACACGCGCCACGACCGCATCCACCTGGGCGACGTGGCGCTGCCGGACCAGGTGCGGGTGACCCATGTGGACGACCCCGCCGCATTCGATGGCGCCACCATCGTGGTGATCGCCCTGCCCAGCCGCGTGGTGGCCCAGCAGGCCGGCGGCATCGCCGCGCGCATCCCGCCGGGCGCGGGCGTGCTGTCGCTCACCAAGGGCCTGGAGCCGGGCACCGGTCGCGTGCTGTCGGAGGCCTGGGGCGACGTGCTGCCGCCCGGCACGCCCTTCGCGGTGCTGTCGGGTCCCAACCATGCCGAGGAGATCGCCGCCGGGCAGCCCGCCGCCGCGGTGGTGAGCGGTGACCCCGGGCTGGCGACCCGCGTGCAGCAGGCGGTGTCGGGTCCGGCGTTCCGCGTGTACGTGAACGATGACCTGGTGGGCGTGGAGCTCTGCGGCGCCGCCAAGAACGTCATCGCGCTGGCGGCCGGCATGTCGGACGGACTGGGATTCGGCGACAACGCCAAGGCGGCCCTCATCACCCGCGGGCTGGCCGAGATGAGCCGCCTGGGCGCCCCCGCGGGCGCCCGCGACGCCACCTTCCGGGGCCTGGCCGGCATGGGGGACCTCATCGCCACCTGCACCAGCCGCCACAGCCGCAACCGTCGCGCGGGCGAGTTGATCGCGCGCGGAATGCCCGCCGCATCGGTGGAGCAGGAGATCGGCCAGGTGGTGGAGGGCGTGGCCACCGTGCAGGCCCTCATGGCCCGTGCGCGCGACGCCGGGGTGGAGCTGCCCATCTCCGAGCAGGTGGAGGCCGCCGTGTTCGAGGGCAGGTCCCCGGAGGAGTGCCTGCGGTCGCTCATGAGCCGTGCGCCCGCCAACGAGGCGTGACGCCCGTGCGCGGGTTCTGAACCGAGCCTTTACCGCCGCGTATCGGTGAGGGCACCGACCGGTTCTACCTTTCCCGGTGGTAATCGCGACGGAGGTCCGTGGGAAACATGAGCACGTCCAATCGATCCGGCCGCCTCGGCCGCCGCACGATGATCCCGGTGGCCGTGGTGGCCGCGGCAGGACTGGCGGGCGGCGCCGCGCTCATGGCGGGGTGCGGCAGCAGCGCGTCGGCGGGTTCGGCCCCGGCGTCCATCGCCGGGTACATCCCCGCTGACAGCCCGCTCTACCTGCAGGTGTCCACCGACACCTCCGGCCCGCAGTGGACCAACCTCGAGCGCCTCGGCGGCATGTTCCCCGGCTTCGGCTCCATGCGCGCCGACCTGGACAAGGCCCTCGCCCGCGAGGGCGTCAACTGGGAGCGCGACGTGCAGCCGCTGATCGGTGATGCCGGCGCCATGGCGGTGACCGACATCCCCGAGGCCGGCGACGCCCTGTCGGGCGCCCTCACCAACCCGGCCGCCGCGGCCGGGCGTGCTGCGGCCAAGGCCGCGGACACCCCCGTGATGGCCGTTCTGCAGATCGCCCCGGGCAAGTCGGCCGATCTCAAGGCCCTCATCGCCAAGAACTCCGGTGGCCTCAAGGAGACCGGCACCAAGGACGGCGCCACGCTCTACGGCGACCCGGTGGCGGGCATGTACGGCGCCATCACGGAGGAGTCGTTCATCCTCGGCTCCACCGAGGCGGTGGTGAACGAGGCCCTCGAGGCGCATGCCGCGGGCGGCGACGCCGTGCTGTCGGGCGTGTTTCGCTTCAACGACGCGCTGGCCAAGCTGCCCGACGACGTCTTCGCCATGGGGTACGTGAACCTCGACGAGGCCGGCAAGTCGGCCAGCGAGGTGGTGCCGCAGGTGGGCACGCTGGCCGGCGGCGAGCTCACGGGCGCGGCCGCCATGTCGGTGACCGCCGAGAAGGATGGCCTGCGCATGAAGGCCGTGCTGGTGGATGCGCCGCCCATGGCCCGCCAGATGGCGTACGCGCCCACGCTCACCGCGCAGGCCCCGGCCGACGCCGTGGCCTACCTGGGCTTCAACCGCCTGGCCGACACGGTGGCCACCGCGGTGTCATCGGCGTCCGGCAGCGGGTCGGAGGAGACGAAGAAGCAGATCGAGGCCATCACGGGCCAGCTGCCGCTGCTCCTGGGCGTGAACACCGATGACCTGCGCAACCTCACGGGCGGGGAGCACGCCGTGGTGGTCACCGGCCCGGGCACCAAGCCCCGCGCCGCGCTGGCGCTCACGGTGCAGGACGGCGACCGCGCCGCCAAGAGCCTCACCGCACTGTCCAGGAGCGTGCCGGTGGCGCTCGGCCAGTTCGGCCCCGACTCGCTGAAGGTGGGCAAGGCCACGGTGTTCGCCGAGGGCGCGGTGAAGGGCCAGGTCATCCCGCTCGGCGAGGGTCGCTCGGTGGCCTGGGGCGTGCGCGGCAACCTGGCCGCCATCGGCAATGGCGCGGGCGCGGTGGCCGGCGTGCTGGCGCAGCGCCCGGCGGGTGACTCGCTGGCATCCACGCCCGGCTTCAAGGCCGCCACCGCGGGGATGCCCGACCAGGTGTCGGGTCTGGCCTACGTCGACATGACGCGTGCCACGCGCCTCATGGCGCAGGGCGGGGCGTTCGAGGGCAAGGAGGGCGCCCGCACGCGCGCAAACCTGGAGCCCATCTCGCACGTGGCCGCGTGGAGCACCGACGGCGACACGCCCACGGTGGACGTGGTCATCGGCATGAAGAAGTAGCGGCGGCGGCCTGCGTAAGGCGGGGCGCCCCACCCGACGTTGGTAGGGTGCCCCGCTGGATTCAAAGGCAAGGAGCCGCATGAGCGAGTACCTGTTCACCTCGGAGTCGGTCACCGAGGGACACCCCGACAAGATCGCCGACCAGATCTCGGACGGCGTCCTGGATGCCATGCTGGCGCAGGACCCCTCGTCCCGCGTGGCGTGCGAGACCCTCATCACCACCGGCCAGGTGATGGTGGCGGGCGAGGTCACCACCGATGCGCAGGTGGACATCCCGGCCGTGGTGCGCGACACCGTCGCCCACATCGGGTACGTCAACTCCAAGGACGGCTTCGACGCCGCCACCTGTGGCGTGTCGGTGGCGCTCGACAAGCAGAGCCCCGACATCGCGCAGGGCGTGGACACGGCCTACGAGAAGCGCGCGCACGGGGAAGAGGACCGCTACGACGAGCAGGGCGCGGGCGACCAGGGCCTGATGTTCGGCTTCGCCTGTGACGAGACCCCGGTGCTCATGCCGCTGCCCATCGTGCTTTCGCACCGCATCGTGGAGCGCATGTCGGCCCTGCGCCGCACCACCATGCCGTTCCTCCTGCCCGACGGCAAGTCACAGGTGAGCGTGCGCTACGACGGCGTCACCCCCGTGGGCGTGCAGGCCGTGGTGGTGTCCAGCCAGCACGTGGAGGACGTGTCGCAGGAGCTCCTGCACGAGGAGATCACCCGCGAGGTGGTCAAGCCCGTGCTCGAGGACTTCGGCGTGTGGAACGACGACATCACGTTCTACATCAACCCCACCGGCCGCTTCGTGGTGGGTGGGCCCATGGGTGACGTGGGCCTGACCGGTCGCAAGATCATCGTCGACACCTATGGCGGCATGTCGCGCCACGGCGGCGGCGCCTTCTCGGGCAAGGACCCGTCCAAGGTGGACCGCTCGGCCGCGTACGCCGCCCGCTGGGTGGCCAAGAACGTGGTGGCGGCGGGCTTCGCCACGCGCGCCGAGGTGCAGGTGGCCTACGCCATCGGCGTGGCGCACCCGGTGTCGGTGAACGTGCAGACGTTCGGCACCGGCACGCGCCCCGACGACGAGATCCTCAAGTGGATCAACGAGAAGTTCGACCTGCGCCCGGGGGCCATCATCGACCACCTCGACCTCCGCCGGCCGATCTACCAGAAGACCGCGGCATACGGCCACTTCGGCCGCACCGAGCCCGAGTTCACCTGGGAGAACACGGCCATCGGGGACGAGCAGGCTGGCTGACGCGGCGAACGAGGGGGCGGCCGCCCAGGTCGTCCCCCTCGTCGCCACCCGCGCCCTGGACAGGGCGCTCGACTACGCCGTGCCCCCCGCGCTCGGGGCCGGCGTGGTGCCCGG
>VFQT010004482.1_pt1 | contig 11580 bp, 13 predicted proteins | sample 3512381 | NCBI WGS metagenome assembly VFQT01 (sample SAMN10412376, study PRJNA504923) | tailings metagenome | isolation source: Relicate 2 Philex TSF3 active mining site | place: Philippines: Tuba, Benguet | collected 2017-08-29 | reverse complement strand
GTTACACCTTATTTTTTCCGCCCCGCTGTCCCACATGTTCTGACACCGGACAGTTTCTCTACTGGCGTGGAGCAGTTTTATGATGGAAAAACAACTTTGAGAAAACCATTGAGTAATAAGTCTTACAGCTTCTTTCTACTATCTATATCTGCTATAATAAATACATGGCACTGCCTAATTCTGAAACCACTTCACAAACACCTCCCCCATTAACTCCTGAACAATTGGCGGAACTACGCGAACAGGAACGCAAGCAAAAACAAATGATGGCTGGCATTATTGCCATTGTCGTCTTGCTGGTTGCCTTGCTTGGCGTGGCGATCTACTTCCTCCTGCAGCCCACCACCCCCACCGACAAGATCCGCGATGTGTTCATTATCGTCGTGGCGCTTGAGACCCTGGTCATCGGTGTGGCATTGATCGTGCTTGTCATTCAACTGGCGAGTCTCATCAACCTACTTCAGAATGAAGTTCGCCCTATTTTGCAAGCGACGAGCGAAACGGTGAACACACTGCGTGGCACAGCGGAATTTCTGGGTGAAAATGTTGTTGAGCCGGTTATCAAACTTAATGGCTATCTGGCTGGCTTAAAGCGTATGTTAGAATTGTTAGGTATTAAGCCTAAATAATATTGAAATTGACCATCAACTGACTCAAAAGGAGAAATACCATGTCTGACCGTGATGAATTTGGAGCCTTTCTCGTAGGATTTGTCGTCGGCGGGCTGACTGGCGCCGTAGTGGCGCTGCTCTTTGCCCCGCAATCTGGCGAAGAGACTCGCGCCCTGATCAAAGACAAATCGATCGAACTGCGCGACAAAGCACAATTAACCGCAGAAGAAGCCTATGCTCGTGCTGAATCCGCCGCTAAAGAAGCCCGCGCTCGCGCTGAAGAACTGGCGCACGAAGCCAAAGTCCGCGCCGAACAGCTCGCCGCTGAAGTAAAGGAACGCGGTAAGGGCGCCCTCGAAGCCGTTCGCAAGACAAAGAAAGACGGCAGCGAAGCCACCCCCGTATAACGTTTATCGAAACCGATGAGGGTTTGACCTTGTGTCAAACCCTCGTTTTATTTCTACCATGCGCCACTTCATGCGTTTTTTCTTTAATCTGCTCTACCATCCATTTGCCTTCACCTATGACCTGGTCGCATCGGTCGTATCGTTCGGGAAATGGAATGACTGGGTCCTAAGCATTTTTCCGCACATTGAAGGGACTCGCCTCCTCGAGCTGGGACATGGTCCTGGTCACTTGCAGCGCTTCTTACTGGACCGGGGATTGAGTCCAGTAGCTTTGGATGAGTCCACACAAATGGGACGTATCGCCAAACGCCGCCTTGGCACAAGACACAAACTGTCGCGCGGACTCGCCCAATCCCTTCCTTTTGCATCTGCATCATTTGATACAGTCGTATCCACCTTCCCCAGCGAATACATTTTCGACCCGCGTACACTCACCGAAATCAAGCGAGTTCTTGCAAGTGACGGGAAACTGATAGTTCTCCCTGCCGCGTTCCCATCGAATGGATTTCTCAAATGGTTGTATAAGGTCACCGGCGAAAGCCCGGAAGCCTTAGACGATGCGTTGAAAGAAAGGCTCAGAACTCCGTTTGTGCGGGCAGGGTTCGAAGTGGAAATGAAATTGGTTGAAATGACCTCGAGCACACTGGTGCTGCTCCTGGCAAGAAATTCATCTTAATAGTTTTCAAAGCCATTTTTTAGACTGGGGTGTAAAATATGCCGACTTTATGAAAACGAAACCCACCTATTCCTTATCTCTATTCTTCAATCTAACCATTCTTGCGGCTTACTTCCATGCTCTCATGGAGTGGCTTTTCTTCGTCACACAGTCATCCTCCCTGTCCACACTCTCGCTCCTTGAAAAATTCAAGGTTTTATTTTCCACAGGTGGGGTTCTCGCCTTTCTTTTGTTGGCATTACTCCTGATCCTTATACTGCCTTCTCTAAAGTGGAAGTTCCTCGGCTACATCCCCGCCGCGCTAATGCTATCTGTCACAGCGATGGTAATGATCGATAACTTCTCTTACACTGTTTTCAAATTCGGCATCGTCTCCGTCGTTGGGGCATGGCGGTTGATCTACACCGCTGCGTTTCTCCTCATTTTTTATTGGATGTTCCGCTTCGTGCAGAGACAGAAACTCTGGAAAAACGCTTCTCTCCTGACCTTGAGCCTGCTCGCCATCTCAATCGTTGGAATCTACTCCATCTATCGCTCTCGCTCCCCCTACATGAGCGGATTTGTCCCCGAGGCACGCGAAGCTTCCACGGAATATCCCAACATCATCATCCTCGGCTCAGACGGATTAAGTGCCAGCTATCTCTCTGCATACGGTTTCGAAGGGAACACTACTCCTTTCATCTCCGAACTGACGAAAACTTCCCTGGTCGCAGAGAATGCCTTCCCCAACGCTTCAAGCACCACCGGCTCCACCACCTCCGCGTTGACCGGAAAAATGCCTGCTGAAGTTCAGGTCTTTCGATATCCCGACATCCTTTCACAAGAAGACTCATTCGAACACATGCCCAGTATCCTTAAGCATATGGGGTATAAAACCGTACAGATCGGCACCACCTACTACGTGGACGCAAAAAAACTAAATTTGCTTGACGGTTTCGAGATTGTCAACAATGTCTCTTTTGAGAATCCTTTGCTCGATGCCATTCAACCGCTATTAGGAAACTCATCGTCTGCCTACTTCCTACAAACAGTGGCAGAACGCGCCAGCGACCGGCTGTTCCATATCTTCTTTGTCAAAGAAATGGAGAACCCCTTCCAACAGGTCAACAACCCCAAATTCCGTATGACCGATGGCGAACGCGTAGACCAGATCATAAACCTTCTAGAAACCTCAGACCGCCCGGTCTTTGTATTTTCACATTTCATGAATACCCATGGTCCACACTTCTCTTCTGGCGATAGAGCCTCCACCGAAGAATCAGAAGAGGAAGAAAAGGAATGGGATGTAGAACTCTACAAAGAAGCCATCCGCAGTTTCGACGACAATGTGCGAGAGCTTTACACCTACCTCGAAGAATCCGGCAAGTTGGATAACACCATAATCGTCATTTACACCGACCACGGTTACCGCTATGTGATCAATCAGCGCATTCCGCTTATCATCCACTTTCCGAATGATGAATTTGCAGGTCCCATCAAGAACAACGTCCAAGTCATAGACCTGCCCGCCACCCTTTTGGATTACATCGACAAAGACCAGCCCGAATGGATGACTGGCACATCCCTCTTGCAAGGTGAACCACCCGTCATGCGAGAGATCATCAGCACCACAGCCGGCTCGCCGAAAAAGATAAAACCGCCGTTCTACCAGATCAAGAGCCTTCAATTCATCGTTTGTCAGAAATGGTATTCGTGGAATGTACAAGATAATGAATTCAAAACCGGTGAAGTGAAAAGCCACACCGCGAAATGTGACCCCACTCTTCTTCCAACAGATGATGAGGTCAAGAAGAAGATGCTCGAGTTTTTCAAAAAATATAAATATGACACCAATTCAATAGAGTAAACCCAGGAACTCCCTTATTAGATAAGGGAGTTCTTAATTCCCGCTTCATGAAGTACGCTATAATCCGCGCATCTTCTTATAGGGATTTTCATGAAACGCTACTTACTCTTCACAGTTTTCATCTCTGGCATGACCACACTTGGCGCTGAACTCGCTGCTGGAAGGCTCATTGGCAACGTCTTTGGTACCAGTAATTTGGTCTGGGCAAGCATCATCGGCTTGATCCTCATATACCTGACATTCGGTTACTTCCTCGGCGGCAAATGGGCAGACAAAGACCCAAGTCCGCTGGCGATGTATCGCATTTTGGCGTGGGCAGCGTTTACAGTGGGGTTGGTGCCTTATATCGCTGTACCCGTTCTCAGGTACGCGGCAGATGCGTTTGAAGTGCTCAGTGTCGGCATCATGGCTGGGTCGTTCATCGTGGTTCTCATCCTCTTTATTGTGCCCATCACCTTATTGGGAACCATTTCACCTTACGCCATACGCCTCTCTGTTGATGACGCCAGCAAAGCCGGACAAATTTCCGGGCAGATCTATGCAGTGTCCACCCTTGGGTCGTTCATCGGAACATTCCTGCCCACTCTCGTTTTTATACCTACAATTGGCACACGCCTCACATTTGCACTTTTCGGCATGGTGCTTTTGGCGGTTGCACTCGTTGGGCTTGCACGCTTCGCCAGCAAGCGCGAAATGCTCAAACTGATCTGGATGCCCATTCTGCTCGCGCTCATCGCTTTCCTTTTTTCGAATACCGCTCTCAAAGACAACAAAGGGCAGGTGTTTGAAACCGAGTCAGATTACAACTATATCCAAGTGCAAGAGTCGAATGGCTACACTTTGCTTCGCCTCAACGACGGACAAGGCATTCACTCCATCTATCACCCCGAAAATCTTTTTTATAACGGACCATGGGAACTCTTCATGGTCGGACCTTTCTTCTATGAAAATCGTTCGCCTGATGATGTGAAAGAAATGGCGATCATCGGTCTTGCCGCAGGAACAGCGGCGCGTCAGGCAACGATAGTGTATGGCGAAGACCTGCAAATTGATGGCTACGAACTCGACCCGAAAATTGTCGAAGTCGGCTATCAATATTTCCATATGGGCTCGCCCAACTTAAATGTTTTCATCGGCGATGGACGTTTGAACCTCGACCGCTCCACAAAAAAATATGACATCATCGCTGTGGATGCCTACCGCCCGCCATATATCCCTCCGCACATGACGACGCTTGAATTCTTCGAGATTTGCGCCTCGCACCTAGCCGACGACGGGGTGCTGACCCTCAACGTTGGGTCCACTCCGGGAGACCGCCGCCTCATCGACGGGCTTGCCACAACCATGGCTCAGGTCTTCCCATCCATCCACATTATGGATATTCCTGGCACACTCAACACCATGATCTACGCCACCAAACAACCGACCACTTCCAAGGCATTTCTAGAAAATACTTTACGCATTTCAGAAGATAAAAGCCTAAACCCGTTGTTGGTTACAACCATGTCATCCGCATATGCGAATCTGAAACCCGGCTACGAAACAACCACTGTTTTCACCGATGACCTTGCCCCCATCGAATGGATCGTCAACGATATGGTCGTGAGGTTCGTCCTCGAAGGCGGATTGGAATTTTTGCAATAATGAAACTACCTACCCTCCTTTCTTATCTCGTTTCCCTCGCCACTCCTTTTGCATTGATCGGTTTGGCATTGCGCATTTTGTTGACCCCGCTTTACTACACCATTGAATACAACATGCCCTATTTCCCTGCCGACGAATACGGCTTCACCAAAGAAGACCGCTTGAAATGGGCAGAACCATCAGTGAAGTACCTCGTCAACAGTGCGGACATTTCCTATCTCGGCGACTTAAAATTCGATGATGGCACACCCATCTATGATGAGCGCGAACTCAGCCACATGCATGACGTAAAGAACGTAGTGCAGGGATCATTGAAGGCTTGGTATGTATCTCTCGCCGTTCTTATACTGCTCGCCATCCTTGCCCAACGCAGCGGATGGATGCCCATCTACCTCGACGGTTTGCGCCGCGGCGGATGGTGGATGATCGGTCTGGCTGCCACCCTTGGTTTCATTGCCGGAGCGGGCATTTTACTCAACCCCGATATTTTTTGGAATTTCTTTGCCTGGTTCCATTCCTTATTCTTCGAAGGCGACTCCTGGCTCTTCTATTATTCAGATACCCTCATCCGTCTCTTCCCCATCCGCTTCTGGCAGGATGCAGTCATTGCCATGGCAGTCATTGCCTTGGGCGGCGGGCTGGGTTTGGCGTTTGGTCTGAGAACAAAATAACCCCATAGAAAATTTGCTCTTCATTTGCCCATTGTGGGGTTGAACAACATCGTGAAAAGGATATTTCGTGTCTCACGCCCCTTCAAGGGGTTATCTCCACATTGATGTATAATCTCAATATAGGAGCCCATTAATGTCCTTTAAACTCTCTTTAGAAAATAAAGTAGCGATCGTCACCGGCGGTTCACGCGGAATTGGGCGTGCCATTGCCCTAGAATTCGCAGACCGCGGCGCTGCAGTGGTAGTCAATTACAACAAATCCCCCGAATCTGCTGAAGAAGTGGTGAAGCAAATTCAAGATGCAGGCGGAAAAGCCGCAGCATTTCAAGCAGACGTCTCCGATTTCAAACAGGCGGAGGCATTGATCAAGTTTGCGATTGACACCTTTGGCGACCTGCAGATCCTCGTCAACAACGCAGGCATCACCCGCGACCAGCTTATCATGATGATGCCCGAAGCAGATTGGGATGCTGTGATCAACACCAACCTCAAGAGCACCTTCAACTGCTCGAAAGCCGCTGTCAAACACATGATGCGCAAACGAACCGGACGTATCATCAACATGGCGTCCGTTGCCGGACAAATGGGCAACCCCGGTCAGACAAACTATTCAGCATCCAAAGGCGGGCAGATCGCATTCACCAAAGCCTTGGCGCGCGAAGTGGCCACCCGCAATATCACCGTCAACGCCATTGCACCAGGGTTTGTCGATACCGAGATCCTCGATGCAATGACACCCGAAACCCTTGAAGCCGCACTCAAACTTGTGCCGCTTGGGCGCAAAGGGAAACCCGAAGAGATCGCTTTCACCGCTACTTTCCTCGCCTCCGATGGTGCCGCGTATATTACCGGTCAGGTCCTTGGTGTGGATGGCGGTATGGCGATGATGTAAAACAGGAGAAAGAATGTCAGAAACTACACAAGGCAAGACCACTGTTTCCCCCGAAGTGTTAATTACCATTGCAAGCCTCGCAGCTTTGGAAGTTCCCGGCGTCAGCCGCCTGGCACCGGTCAGCGGCGGAGTAAATCGACTCTTTCGGCGCGGAGCCAGCGATGGCGTCCGCATTGAAGCGAAGGACAATACCGTTTTCACAGACCTGTTCCTTATACTAAAGGATGGCGTCAACATCCGTGAAGTGAGTCGCAACGTTCAAGCGAATGTGGCTCGCTCAATCCAGGAAATGGTCGGCATGGAAGTGGGCGAAGTTAACGTCCACATTGAAGATATTGATTTTGAAGGGGACGAGGCGTAAAAGAATGAAACCCCGAACCCGGGCGCGTGCGCTCGCCTTGCAAGTGTTATATGAAACCGATCTTTCCGCGCACCTCCCTGGTGACGTTCTGAAAACGCGTCTTGAAGAAACAACGCTGCCGCAAGATCTTGCTGACTTTGCGCGCGGCATTATTTTTGGTGTACTGCCCATTCGTGATAATCTCGATCGTGTCATTGCAAAATACGCGCCTGAATGGCCCATGGACCAGATCGCCGCGATCGATAGAAATATATTGCGCATGGCATGTTGGGAATTCGCCATCTCACGCGATACTCCCGTCAAGGTCGCTATCAACGAAGCGGTGGAGCTTGCCAAGTTATTCGGCTCAGACTCCACCGCCCGTTTTGTCAACGGCGTTTTGGGAACACTGGTCGAACACGAACAGGAAATCTACCAAGTATTAAAAAGCGAACTACCCCAAGAAACAAATCTGGAATCGTAACAAATGGAAATTCTAGGCATTGGAATGCCCGAACTTATTTTTGTTGTCATTATTGCCTTGCTTATTTTGGGTCCAAAAGATATGCAAAAGGCAGGCAAGACCATCGGAAAATTTTTGCGAGATATTATCACCTCGGATGGCTGGAAAATCTTTCAGCAAACCTCGCGTGACTTGCGGAACCTACCTAATCGTTTGATCCGTGAAGCGAACGAAGACTTGAATCAGGTCAATAAAGAGATCAGAAACGCCGCTTCCATCCCGGACCCAACACGGGCCAACCCCGCAAACTCCCGTCCGCAACCCCAACCTTACTCTGCCACACCACCCGCTAAACTGGGCGGCGAAAATACCATATCTCCTGAACCGCAAGCGAAAAACAATAGCGAAAGCGAAACACCAAACAATGCGTAAGTTCTTTATGGGCGTTTGGCGGGTGATCACATTCCCGTTCCGCCTTGTCTTTACCATCATTACATTCCCCTTTCGAACCATTTATCGCTTTTTCGTGCTCATCAACACCGAGCCCGAAGAACGTCCCATTGCAGATGTCTTTGCAGACATCGTTACTCAAAAAGAAGTGCGCGATCAATTATGGGAACAGATCGAAGCTTTCCGCATGCATCTATTGCGGTCGGTGGTTTATCTGGCGATCTTCGTCATCGCTGCATTTTGGGTGACAGAACCTCTCATGGCATTCCTCTCTGAACCCGTAGGTGGGCTTGAAAAATTGCAAGCCATTCAAGTGACCGAAGAGATCGGTGTCTTCATGCGTGTGGCGATGACCGCGGGAATTGCCGTTGCATTTCCACTCATTGCCTTTGAGTTCTGGTTATTTGCCGCACCCGGGTTGAGACCCCGTGAAAAGAAACTCGGCTTGATCGGTATCCCCCTTGCCACATTCCTCTTTCTGATTGGAATGGCATTTACTTTTTATGTTCTACTTCCCGCCGCCTTGCCCTTTCTTGGGAGTTTCACATCCATCTCCCAATTTTGGTCAGCAAGTGAATATTTTTCCTTTGTCACAGGGCTGATGCTTTGGATCGGTGGTTTCTTTGAATTTCCCCTCATTATTTATGTCCTGACTGCCATTGGTTTGGTAAACCCGAAATTTCTCGCTGATCAGTGGAGATTGGCAATTGTCATCATTGCTGTACTCGCCGCAGCCATCACCCCCACAGTTGATCCGGTTAATATGGGCTTGGTGATGGTTCCCATGATTTTGTTATACTTCATCAGTATCGGCTTAAGCCACCTTGCCTACGCCGGGCGAAAGAAAAATGCCGAAATTCAGGAACCTGCCAGTGATGTTGAATTAGGCTAGGGCTTGGAAAGAAGCGTACGCAAGTACGTCGAGGAGAAGAACATGAAAGGTTCATCGATTTCATTACGCCGTTGGTTATCCGCGGCGATTGTTTTGGCATTTGTTGGTCAGGCATGTACGATCTCTTTGTTTGGCATTCCAAGCGGCAATACAGATTCGTCAACGCCTGTCCCAGCAATTGCTACGAATACCCCCTACGCTGCAACTCAAACAACATTCGTTGTAACCCTGCCTGAACCGTTACAGGCGGGCGATACACTTGCCATTTCTGTTCTTGATGAAGTCACCGGACTTTCCTTGAATCAAACGAAATATCCGATGTCAGCCCGCGACAGTTTGACATATACCGCCACCCTGCCGGTGCCAGTCAACTCAGTGCTCAAATATCGGTATATCAGGCTCGGGGGTGCAGGCGCTGTGGAAGATACCACCTTCGGTACCCAGATCCGCTACCGTTTGTACAATGCCGCCAGTTCTGCAGAAGTACAGGATACCATTGCTGATTGGAGCGACAAGACCTACACCCGCCCCACAGGAACCATACTTGGTCAGGTCTACAACGCAGATACAGGTTCACCCATTCCGAATATTCTCGTCTCGGCAGGCGGACTTCAATTCATCACCGACTCGCTGGGGCGCTTTGAACTTCAAGGCTTGCCAACAGGCACACATCAACTCGTTGCCTATAGTCTCGATGGTTTATATCAACCTTTTCAACAAGGTGCGATCGTTGCAGAAGGCAACCCCACAATTGTAGATCTTCGAATCAAACCTACACATCTCGTTAACGTGACATTCATGGTAGCCGTCCCTGAAGATACTGTGCCAGGCGTGCCAGTGAGAATAGCTGGTAACATCCTGCAGTTGGGCAACACTTTCGCAGACTTGCAAGGTGGAGTCAGCACGGTTACAGATCGCATGCCCATCATGAACCTCCAACCGGATGGGCGGTATTCTGTCACCCTCGGGCTGCCTGCTGGAACGTACCTGCAATACAAATACACGTTGGGAGATGGTTATTGGAACGCTGAACACAAACCTGATGGCAATTGGATGGTCCGCGAGTTCCTTGTTCCAAGCCAGGATGTGACGATTCAGGACACGGTTTCAACATGGTTGGCATCCAATCAATCGGGACCGATTCTCTTTGAAGTGACCGTTCCATCGGTCACACCGCCGGGCGATATTATTTACATGCAATTCAACACCTTTGGCTGGATGGAGCCTGTACCGATGTGGCCGCTTGGAAACAATCGTTGGGCATATAAGTTATACAGCCCGCTGAACTTCCTTGGTTCTTTCTCTTACCGATATTGCCGCAACGGTCAATGCAGCAGCGCAGACGATAACCAGACTGTTGGCACAGCACCAGCTGGACGAACAGCTGGGACCAGTCTGCTTGGGCAGGATATTCAAGACAGCATTGGTTCATGGAAGTGGTTTGAGAACCGCGAATCATTTGCCTTGGTTGGGAACACTATCACACCGCGCGCCGCCGGGTTCGTAGCAGGTGTCGAATATCAACCCACACATCAACCTAACTTCTCGTACTTTGCGCCGCAGGCATTTGCCAATACCAAAGCGATTGGCTCCAATCTTGCCGTCCTCACTCCAAGCTGGACAGTGAGTAGCGTCTCGCCGCTGCGGTTTTCCACACAGCCCGGAAGTGACCCGTTCTGGATCGACAGCGCGATCATGGTTTCCCAAGCACGCGCATTGGGATTGAATGTTTCCATTTTCCCCACGCCACACTTCCCACCATCAACGGATTCGAACACAACAGCCAGTGCTCAATTCTGGAAGAATGCCCCCAAAGATGCCGCTTGGTGGCAGACCTTCTTTACCCGCTATCGCGCCTTCTTGAACAACTACGCTGACCTTGCATCTCAAACCGGCGCACAGTCTCTCATCCTTGGCGGAGAGTGGCTCACCCCCGCCCTCCCCGGTGGACTTTTGCCAGATGGCACATCCTCAAACGTCCCGGCAGATGCAGAGGCGCAATGGCGTTCCATCCTGCAGGATGTGCGTACCCATTTCAAAGGTCAGGTTCTTTGGGCAATGCCGTATCAAGTCTCCAGCTTCACTACACCAGTGAGTTTCTTACGTGATGTGGATGGCATCTACCTGCTTTGGTCAACCCCAATATCGACCAGCCCAACCGCCACCAAAACGGATTATGCCAATGAGACCGGGCGTTTGCTCGACAATGAAGTTGCCCCATTGGTATCCATGCTTGGTAAGCCCGTTATTCTTGCTGTTTCGTATCCCTCTGCAGCAGGCGCTCCTTCTGGATGTGTATCGAATGGAGCAGGAATCTGTCTGGATTTCAATGCCCTTGCCAGACCTAACGCCGACCTGACCGTGGTCAGCTTGAACCTTCAAACCCAGGCAGACATTTACGAAGCCATGCTAAGTGCGGTCAATGCCCGCCCATGGATCTCTGGTTTCGTGAGCCGCGGATATTATATGCCCGTCACCCTTCAAGATAAATCCACATCCATTCACGGCAAACCTGCCGCCGATGTGTTGTGGTATTGGTATCCACGGTTATTGGGAACAGTAAAATAACATTCGAAGAGCCTGGGAATTCCAGGCTCTTTTATTTTGTTTCTAAAACTGCGTATTGTTCATTTTGGTAAACAACTCGATAGTCCCTTTTTTCAAACGATGAAACTGACAAATTATCCA